>OLRR01001292.1_pt1 | contig 16237 bp, 16 predicted proteins | sample 1671941 | NCBI WGS metagenome assembly OLRR01 (sample SAMEA3136628, study PRJEB25190) | human gut metagenome
GCGCCCCCGGATAGCATCCACAGGATGTTCGAGCATGATTTCCTTCATATCATTATGAATGGTGCGTAACCTCGGTTGCAAACCGTTTGAATTTCGGCAAGCCGTATTTGTAAATATGGCGGTAATAAACGGGGTGCAGAACGGCAAGCCCCTCGCCGTGGTTGCAGTTTGTGTATGCGCCGAGTTGGTGTTCCATTTGGTGGCACTCAAAATCCATTCGCTTGCCCAGTTTGATAACGCGGTTTTCCGCCATTGTCGCCGCCCACATCAAATTGCTTCGTGCGGTGTAGTCCTGCGGATTCTGAATAGCAGCACGCAGGTTGCGGATTGCACTTCGCATAAGCGCCTCGGAAATATCGTCCGATACATTGTCCTCATTCGGCTCGCTGAAATAAATCTCCATAATGTGCGACAGAATATCAAAGCCGCCGGAAACCATTTGCTTTTTTGGAACGCTGTAAGTATAGGTGGGGTCAAGCAGGGCAAATTTGGGGTTGCATTGCGGATAATCTCTGCCCGTCTTGATTTTCAATTCCTTATTGGTAATAACTGCTCCGCCGTTGCACTCGCTGCCCGTACCTGCCACAGTAACGATCACGCCTAGAGGTAACGGCTCGAAGTCAAAAACACCCGGTCTTTTCCAGAAATCTTCCCATACATCGCCGTCATAACGGGCGGCAATCGAAATCGCCTTGCAGCAGTCCATAACCGAACCGCCGCCGATTCCCAAAAGCAGACTGACATCATTTTTCTTTGCCAGCTTCGCACCCTCCAATACCTTCGCATAAGTGGGATTCGCCATAATACCGCTAAACTCCACAACGGTTTTTCCTGCGGCTTCCAAGATGTTTGTTACCTCGTCATAGATACCGTTTTTCTTGATTGAGCCGCCGCCATAACATAGCATAACGGTATCGCCGTAGGCTTTCGTCAGGCAGCAAAGGTATTCCTTTACACAGCCTTTTCCGAAAAACACCTTTGTAGAATTTTCAAAAATAAAGTTATTCATTGTCATAGTCCTTTCTCTGATTTATTGATAATTTGAGCTAATCATTGCATTTGATTTTCCCAAAAATTCACAGCGTCGTTTATCCAACCCTTTGCAACCGTTCCCGTTCCGAGACCGAAGCCGTGGCGAAGTCCCTCGTAATGATGAAACTCTGTTGGGATTCCAAGCTCGTTTAAGCGATTCAGCCGAGCCTCCATTGTACGCCAGTTTGCAATACCGTCATTTTCGCCCACACAAGCATAGGTCGGCGGATCGCTTTCGCTGTATTCGCTGTGACCTGTGTACTGCATAATCACAGCCCCGGCCTGCGGTAAATCTTTTTCCCCGAACGCAGCCGTGCCGTAAGAGCCGAGCCAAGCCGCCATTCTTCCTCCTGCCGAGCCGCCCCAAAGGGAATAGCAATCGGTGTTTACTTCTAATTCGTCGGCATTTTCAAAAATAAAGCTGATTGCTCTCGCTAAATCCTCGCAGGCGGTTTGTGCGCCGGGGCGGTAGATCAAGGCAAAGGCGTTGTAGCCCATTTTGGATAATTCCAAAGCGTGGGGAAAACTGTCGTGCATTGCACCTACATAGGCAAATCCACCGCCTGCGTTGCATACCGCAAACCGTTCGCCGGGATTTCCTTTGAAGAAGAACAAGCCTGTATCTTCTTTTGCGGGATCAGCCGCTTTTTCATCATCGGTATAAATATCGTAAAAGATTACATCGCCGTTTTCAGCATGGCTTTTCATATAGTTTGCAATCTCTACCGTTTTGTCGGGGGCGATATTGTTGTACCAAGTGAGCCCCAGTTCGCCCAATGTATCGCCGCTGTAATAGCTGCTGTTCACAGGGAATATCAGCCTGCCGTAATCGCCAAAGGCAGTGTCATTTATCACATCGGAGATTTCCGTATCTTGCGTATATTGTTCTGTATCATTCTGATTTGTTTGCACAGTAGTTTCTGCTCCTTTGAAATCTGTGTCCGATTCAGTGCTGTTCATATCTGCGCTGCACCCTGCCAAGAAAACAGCTATGCAAATCAGTACCGCAACAAAAGCATTTGCTCTCAAAGTCGTCACCAACCTTTCTGATTACATTATAAAAAAAACGAGACCTCATAAGAAGTCTCGTTTCGTTTATCAGTTTATACCCAAAGGTTATAACAATCTGTTTAGTGGTACAATTCCTTGCTCACCTTTTCGGCAGCATCCAAAAACTGCTGTACGGTAGGCGTTGGAGTGGGAGAATGGAGGATTCCATAGGGAATACAATGGTTCCACTCCACAGGTATTACTTTCAGTAGAGGGTGAACATTCGCCCATCCGGGAATAGCCAGCAATACATCATTTGTATTCTCACAACGATTAAATATATCCATTCCGTAAAAGTCAAAATCCACAATATTTATTTGTGGGTGATTCTGCCAAAGGTCATCTCGGAGCTGATCGACATAGCGGCTCCAGCCACGGTGCATAAGCAGCAGATTTTCGCCGTAGAGGTCAGAAAGCTGCAATTTATCTTTGGTTGCCAATCGGTGGTGAATAGAAACAGCACAATGAAACGGGCCTCTAATTAATTCCAAGCCCGCACAAGCACGAACGTCTAACATTGTATCATCGAAGATACCGCCGACTATATCAATGTTTTTGCCTAAATTGGCTAAAATTTCCCGTGCGTTTTCGGGGGTATTCTCAAAGGGTACAATTTGAAATTTGATATTTGGGTGCAAGGCTTGAACTCTCGACCAAAGTTCCATAAGAAGCTGTGCAGGGGTGATAGGCGATGAACCGATTCGAATAATATTGCTATCTTCCTGCATTGCATTTTTGGCTCTTGTAATGGAATCTCTACAATATTGTATAATGTATTTTGAATCCTGATATAGAGAGTGTCCGGCCTTTGTTAAGTGTAGCCCTCTATGTGTCCGATCAAATAGTTTAACGCCCAACGAATCCTCCAGTAAATTGATTTGTTTGATAACAGCTGTAGGTGTAATAAAGGATTCCTCCGCCGCTTTGTTAAAGCTGCCTGCGTCCGCTACTCTTATAAATGTTTCAAGCTGCGGGTTATACATAACATTTCACCTGCCTTATTGGGACGAATTATCTTTTCTTCGTAAATCTATCGGCTTGTTCGCCGTTTTAGGAATCATCCAAGAACGCCCAAATTTTTGTATTCCGTCTATTCTGCTTTCTTCACATAGTTTTTGAACACGCCGTTCAGAGATTTCCCATTTTTGCGCCACTTCTCTGACTGATATGTAATCCATTTCTATCCTCCGAAAAATACGCATAACCGAATAATCTTACAATTATATTTTATTCGGATATGCGTATCTTGTCAAGGGCGGTAATATGTAATCAAGCCGCCTTCATTTCTGCAAGCGGCTTGTGCTTTCAGTCGGGAAATATAACTTATGCATTTATAATTTCAGATGCTTTGTTGCGAATATTATTCATTTTTTGTACCCACAGCATTGCATTTGACACTTTAAGTTGTTCGTTCACACCTTCACTTTTTTCCATTTGATTTACGAGCCGAAAAAACATTTCTTCAGCTTGATCGTTTATATCGGCAAGATACGAATTTAGTTTGCCGCTTGTAAGCAAGTTGGTGTATGTAATTTTGCGGTGTGTTTTAAGATAACGCAGATGTCGCTGTCCCCAAATACCTATCGGCTTTTCTTCTTCTGCCGGAAGCGTAAGGCAAGGAATGAGATAATTGCCCTGTTGTTCGTATGTACCGCCCATCTGTTCAAAAATAGTCTTTTCCATAATCTTAAAGTTCCGTCATCTTTATTTTGAATTTTTTAATCGGTGCGTGAGCGAATTTGATAATCAGCTCATCAACAGCATCCGTATATCTTCCGTCTGCAATGAGTTTATTTCTCAAATTATTCAGACTGTCGATAATAACGCTGTACTCATAATTGTCAATCGCTAAGTAATATTTTTGCTTTCGCATACGTTCGTCTCCTTTGTACCTTTATTGTATCAAGAGAAATCCGGGATGACGAATGTGCGATTTTATTTTTGGATATAAAGAGAGACAGTATAAAAAGCATTTCTGCCTTCTACACTGTCTTTCCGCCTTTGCAACGCCCGTAATGCTTGTATCTGATGTGTTTTCAAATTACTTCCTTATGTAGTGTTAGCATTTGGGAAGCTCCTTATTTTATAAGAAGGATTTGGCTGTCTTAAATTACTCAGCGATGGCTTTGAATGCCTCGTCCAGGTCCTCGATGATATCGTCGATATTCTCGGTACCGATGGAGAGACGGATGGTGTTCGGTTTGATACCCTGGTCTGCAAGTTCTTCCTCGTTGAGCTGTGCGTGGGTTGTGGAAGCCGGATGAATAACAAGGGACTTCACGTCTGCTACGTTAGCCAGCAGTGAGAAGAGCTCCAGATTATCGATGAATTTCTTTGCAGTCTCAGCGCCGCCTTTGATCTCAAAGGTGAAGATGGAACCGCCGCCATTCGGGAAATATTTCTTGTACAGTGCCTGCTGCTCCGGATCGTCGGAAACAGAGGGATGATGTACTTTCTCTACCTGCGGATGATTATTCAGATACTGAACAACCTTCAGGGCATTTTCCACATGACGCTCTACGCGAAGAGACAGTGTCTCAAGGCCCTGCAGGAAGAAGAATGCATGGAAGGGAGAGATGGTTGCTCCCGTGTCACGAAGGAGGATCGCACGGATCTTGGTCACGAAAGCAGCCGGTCCTGCAGCTTTGGTGAAGCTTACGCCGTGATAGCTCGGGTTCGGCTCCACAAGTGATGGGAATTTGCCGCTTGCCTCCCAGTCAAATTTGCCGCCGTCCACAATGACACCGCCGATGGTGGTTCCGTGGCCGCCGATGAATTTCGTAGCAGAGTGAACCACGATATCCGCACCGTACTCGATGGGACGTACCAGATACGGAGTTGCAAAGGTGTTATCCACTACCAGGGGGATTTTGTGAGCGTGGGCGATGGCCGCGAGTTTCTCAATATCTACCACATCGGAATTCGGGTTTCCGAGGGTTTCCACATGAATGGCTCTGGTATTCTCCTGGATGGCATTCTCCACTTCCTCATAGTTAAACGGATCTACGAAAGTAGTTTTGATACCGTACTCCGGGAAGGTGTGAGCCAGCAGGTTGTAGGTGCCGCCGTAAATGTTCTTTGCGGCAACGATGTGCTCACCTTCATGAGCCAGGTTCTGAAGAGTGTATGCGATAGCTGCTGCACCGGAAGCGACAGCCAGAGCCGCTACGCCGCCTTCGAGAGCTGCGATTCTTTTCTCAAAAACATCCTCGGTCGGGTTGGTCAGACGGCCGTAGATGTTTCCTGCGTCACTCAGACCAAATCTGGCTGCTGCGTGATCGCAGTTGCGGAATACATAGGAAGAAGTCTGATAGATCGGAACGGCTCTTGCGTCAGTTACCGGATCCGGCTGCTCCTGTCCTACATGAAGCTGTAAGGTTTCAAATTTTAAATTTCTGTCTGCATAATGTTTTTTACTCATGATCGATACCTCTCTCTATTTTCAACCGTTTTTTATAATTCCTATCTGTTTACGCGGATATCATATCATGCTTTCCAAACCCTGTCCAATAGTAAAAAAAAACAGCCAGATATAGGCTTTTCCTATATCCAGCTGCCTTTATTAAGTTCGACCTGCAGACAGTAATCTTCTTTGTCCTGCTGCCATTCCAGAAGATCGGCCAGGGTCGTGTGATCCACAACGTCGTTGACGGCGTCGCTGATCTTTTTCCAGAGCATGGCCGTGGCGCAGGTGGACACCCGGTCACAGCTTCCGTCCTCCGCACAGTCCACAGGAGCCAGACTGCCCTCAGTCACCCGGAGAATCATCCCGACTGTGTACTCTTTGGGATCCATTTTCAGGAGATAACCGCCCTGGGAACCGCGGACGCTCTTCACATAACCGGCCCGGTTCAGGCTGGAAATGATCTGCTCCAGATATTTTTCAGAAATATCCTGTCTTCCCGCGATGTCCTTGATACTCACCGGCTTTCCGTTCCCCTCCGTAGCCAGATCCAGCATCAGCCTCAGTGCGTATCTTCCTTTTGTCGAAATTTTCATATAACCTTCTCCTTTTTCCAATACATTTGTGCTTAGTACAGTGAATAGATACTTAATTTTCACTGTACTACTGGGACACATGACAGACAGCTCTAAGCTCCTCCAGATATTTCTGTCCCAGAGGACTTAAGGCAATGCCTTTCCGCTTCAGGTAGCCGATAGTCATGGTTTCATCGGATTTCAGCCGGACAGCCCCGTAATCTTCTCCGTTCAGCTCCTCGCAGAGGATGCCGGAACAGAGCGTGTAGCCGTTGAGGCCCACCATCAGGTTCAGCATCGTCGCCCGGTCATTGGCCCGAACCAGCCGTTTGTACTGATAAGTGCTTAATACTTCTTCTGCAAAATAAAACGAGTTGTTGGTTCCCTGGTCAAAAGAAAGACAGGGATAATCTTCCAGCTCTTCCAGCGCAATTTCTTTTTTTTCTGCCAGAGGATGGCCCTTCCAGAGATACACATAGATGCCGCAGTCCTGGATCGGCCAGAACTCCAGATTAGACTCTGCAAAAAGTTTTGTCAATACCTTCCGGTTGAAATCGTTGAGATAGAGGATCCCGATCTCGCTTTTGAAATTCCGTACGTCCTCGATGACCTCATAGGTCTTTGTCTCATGAACGGCAAACTCATACTCGTCCATGCCGAACTGTTTCACCATCTCCACAAAAGCCTTTACCGCGAAGGTATAGTGCTGCATGGAAACGCTGAATTTCTTTTTGACGTCTTTTTTCTCGATATAGCGGTCTTCCACCAGCTGGTACTGTTCCACCACCTGTCTGGCGTAACCGAGAAACTCTTCTCCCTCCGGTGTCACTGTCACGCCCCGGTTTGTCCGCTTGAAAAGCTCAAGGCCTATCTCATTTTCCAGCTCCTTGATCGAAGTGGAAAGGCTGGGCTGTGAGATAAAAAGGGAGCGGGAAGCTTCATTCATGGAATGGGTATCTGCGACACAGATGGCATAGCGCAATTGTGCCAGCGTCATGGAAATCCCTCCTTTTCATGGAAATGCCCCAAGGCAGCAAGTGCCCTGGGGCTCCTTTTTTCTTGTATAGATTACTCGTAACTATTCAGAAGCCACTATTCCGCGAGGTGTTTTGGCATGAATATGCCAAAATCCCGAGGGTTGCACGCAAAAATCCCATCGCCGAAGACGATTTTCATTGGATTTTTGCTCGTAACTGTGAAGGTACTGAACAGTTACGATTACTCCTCAGTAAAGAGCGGTGTGGAGTAGTAACGGTCTCCGGTATCCGGAAGCAGAGCCACGATGGTCTTGCCTTTGTTTTCCGGGCGTTTTGCCAGCTGGATAGCTGCATAGAGAGCTGCGCCGGAGGAAATTCCAACAAGGATTCCCTCTTTCTTTGCCATCAGTTTGCCGATGCGGAAAGCATCCTCATTCTCTACCGGGAATATTTCATCGTAAACGGAAGTGTTCAGTACCTCCGGAACGAAGCCGGCGCCGATACCCTGAATCTTGTGAGCGCCTGCGGTTCCTTTGGACAGAACCGGAGAGGTTGCCGGCTCTACAGCGACTACTTTCACGTTCGGATTCTGTTTTTTCAGATATTCACCGGTTCCGGTGATGGTTCCGCCGGTTCCTACGCCTGCTACGAAGATGTCAACGGCTCCGTCAGTATCGTTCCAGATCTCCGGACCGGTGGTCTCAAAGTGGATCTTCGGGTTGGCCGGGTTTACAAACTGGCCCGGGATGTAGCTGTTCGGGATCTCTTTTGCCAGCTCGTCAGCCTTTGCGATGGCGCCCTTCATTCCCTTGCTGCCCTCGGTGAGCACCAGCTCTGCGCCGTAAGCTTTCAGGATGTTTCGGCGCTCCACGCTCATGGTATCCGGCATGGTCAGGATGACACGATAGCCTTTTGCTGCTGCGATGGATGCCAGGCCGATACCGGTGTTTCCAGAGGTCGGCTCGATGATAACGGAACCCTCTTTCAGCTTGCCGGCAGCCTCAGCCTCCTCGATCATGGCTTTGGCGATACGGTCTTTTACGCTTCCTGCGGGGTTAAAATACTCCAGTTTTACGAGAACGGTTGCTTCCAGGTTCTCTTCTTTCTCGATGTTTACAACTTCCACCAGGGGAGTGTTTCCTACCAGACCAATGCTTCCTTTATAAATCTTAGACATTTGAAATTCCTCCTTATTCTTAAATCCTGGCGGTCATTTTTCACCAGGTTATTCTTCTTTGGACCGTAAAATTCTTCCTCCGCCCAGAACCTGATCTCCGTCGTAGAAGACCACGGCCTGCCCCGGGGTGATACCCCGCTGCGGCTCGTCAAAGACAACTTTTACCCGTTTTTCATCAATCGGTGTCACCGTAGCCGGCGCTTCCTTCTGTTTGTAACGGATCTTTGCACAACATCGAAAAGCCCCCCTCGGATATTCGCCGGAAATGAAGTTCAGCTCGCCTGCCTCCAGAGTATCCTGAAACAGCCGGTCGTTGGGAGCCAGGACCACCTTGTTTTTGTCCAGATCCTTGCGGCATACATAGAGCGGCTGGGGAAGAGAAAGCCCCAGGCCCTTCCGCTGGCCGATCGTGTAATGTATGATGCCTTTGTGATGGCCCAGCACTTTTCCGTCCTCGGTGACAAAATCTCCCGGCTCAAAGGGACTGAATTTTCCACCCTCTTCTTCTTTTCCGGTACGCTCACAGTAGCCTTCAATGAATTTTCCGTAATCGCCGTCGGGCACGAAGCAGATATCCTGGCTGTCATGCTTGTGGGCATTGAGAAGGCCGTTGGCCTCGGCGATTTTTCTCGCTTCCGTCTTTTCATAGGTTCCTAACGGAAACAGAGTGTGCGCCAGCTGCTCCTGAGTCAGGTTGTAAAGCACATAGCTCTGATCCTTCGTGGAATCCAGCGCTTTCTTCAAAATGTATTTTCCGCTCGTTTCATCATAGGAAATCCGGGCGTAATGGCCGGTCACCACATAATCGTAACCCAGCTCTTCCATCCGCCGCATGAGAGCCCGGAACTTGATCCGGTGGTTGCAGTCGATGCAGGGATTCGGCGTTCCGCCCTCGATGTAGGTATCCACAAATCGCTGGATGACTTCTTCCTCAAATTTATCTTTAAAGTTCAGTACATAGTAGGGCATGTCCAGGGCCTGGGCGACAAACCGGGCATCCTCCACATCCTTCAGGGTACAGCAGGTTTTCTCCGAACTGACTCCGATCTCTTCATTATCGTAAAGCTTCATTGTCACGCCCATACAGGTGTAACCCTGCTGCTTCATCAGACAGGCCGCCACGCTGGAATCCACTCCGCCGCTCATGGCGATCAGCGCCTTTTTTCCATTCTGCATCGTCTCACCTCTTTTCCTACTTTATCGGTAGGAATAGTATACTTTCTATTTTTTGTTTTGTCAATACATAATCTAACACTTTTATTCTATCACATCTTGTGCAGGAAAGCCAAACCACATTTGCACTTTTTCCCGGTCCATGGTAAACTTTAAGAAAAGCCTACAAAAGGAAGAAAATCCCATGAAAGACCCGAAAAATAAGAAACCTCTTCTGAAAAAACAAATACTTTTGATCTTAGGTCCCACCGGGGCTGCCGTTCTCGTTCTGCTGGTGATCCTGCTCGCCCGGTCCTTTGCCGGAAAAGGCGATGCCACCACTGTTTCCAACGACCAGCCGGATACGCTGGAGGCGGAAAGCGCCAGTGCCCAACCTGAGACTCAGCGCTTCTCCGAACCTGTGTCCCTCACGGTAAGCATGGCCGGGGACTGCACGCTGGGAAAAGACGAGGCCTTCAACTATAGCACCAGCCTCAACGCCTACTATGATATGTACGGTCCCACCTATTTTTTCCAGAATGTGAAATCTATTTTTGACGCGGACGACCTCACTGTGGTGAATTTCGAGGGAACCCTCACCGACTCCACGGAGCGGAATGGCGAAACCTTCGCCTTCAAGGCTCCTGCCGAATACGCCGAGATCCTCACCGACGGCGGCGTGGAGGCTGTCAACGTGGCAAACAACCACAGCCACGATTACGGCGACCAAGGCTTTGCCGACACGAAGGAAAATCTGAAAAATGCCGGGCTCATTACTTTCGGCTATAACGAGACGGCCCTCGTCGATGTCAAAGGCGTCAAGGTCGGCCTCGTGGGAATTTATGAGCTTCATGATCATCTGGAGCGAGAATACCAGCTGCGGGTCAACATCCAGAAGGTTCAGGCCGAGGGTGCAGACCTGGTCTTCGTGATCTTTCACTGGGGAAATGAAAAAGATACGGTTCCCGATGCCAATCAGGTGACCCTGGCCAAGCTCGCCATCGACAACGGTGCCGATCTGGTTGTCGGCCATCATGCCCATGTGCTTCAGGGCGTCACCACTTATAAGGGAAAGACCATCGCTTATGGTCTCGGAAATTTCTGCTTCGGCGGAAACTCCTCCCCCAGTGATATGGACACCATGATTTTCCAGCAAACCTTCACCCTGGGCACCGACGGAAGCGTCACCTCCGAAGAACCGAACCTGATCCCCTGCCGGATCTCTTCTGATTATTACATCAACAATTATCAGCCCACGCCGGCCACCGGCGACGAGGCGGACCGGATTTTGCAGAAGATCCGGGATCGGAGCGAAGGACTGGGATAAAAGAAAGCCTGCAGACCACTGAAATACAGCGCAATGGTCTGCAGGCTTTCTCTTTTTGCCATTATTTTACATGGATATCCATGCTTCCGCTGCGGAAGCCTTCGAGGTCCAGGGTCAGGTAGGGGACGCCTACTTTTTTCAGGATGGACAGGACTTCTTCCCTCTGTTCCAGAATCGCCGGAAAGGAGGCGCTGTCCACTTCCAGGCGGGCAATCTCGCCGTGGACACGAATGCGGACGTTTTTCAGGCCTAAGTTTCTTAAGGCTTCCTCACCCTCGCCGATCCGTTTGAGAAGAGCCATATCGATCTCCGTTCCATAGGGAATGCGGGTAGCCAGGCAGGGAGAAGAGGGCCGCTCTGCCACGGAAATACCGAGTTCTTTGGCGTAGGCCCGGATCTCCGCCTTGGTGAAACCGGCCTCCATGAGGGGGCTTTTCACGCCCAGCTCTTTTACGGCCTGGATGCCGGGGCGGTACTGTTTCAGGTCATCCTGGTTGGTGCCTTCCATGACAACGGCTGCATCGTGGGCTCTGGCAAAGTCCAGGAGACTGGAAAACAGGGATTTTTTGCAGAGATAGCAGCGGTTCTTCGGGTTGAAACGGATCTCCTCCTGTTTCAGCTCATCCACGGAAATGATCTCGTGGATGGAGTGATTTTCCCCGGCCACCCGGGATGCGATCTCCCGGTCTGCCTTCGGATGGAGCACCGTGTCAAAAGTCACCGCATAAAGCTTTGTTCCGTTGCGGTCTGCCGCTTCCTGAGCCAGTTTCAGGATCAGGCTGCTGTCAATTCCACCGGAAAATGCCAGGCAGGCGTTTCCCTTCGTATATTCATCCAGAAGTGCTTTTAATCGTTCTTTCTTTTCTTCCATGCCTCTTCCACCGCTTTCTGATAAATTTCCTGATAAGATCGGCCCGTTTCCTGAACCAGTCCGCGGATGCTGTCGTATTCCGGGTAAATATAAGTTTCCCCGGCTGATGTACAGATTTTAAGCTCTACTTCCCCATATGGGGTCATGACCGTTTCCTTTTTTCTCGGAAGGATCCTGCGGACCTCTTTTCGTTTCCGAAGACCGATGGCCGTGGTCTGATGGAAAATGACTTCCTCCAGCGCAGAAACCTTCTCTTCTTTACAGAGAACCTCCAGCTTACAGGCCGGGCGGTTTTTCTTCATATAAATGGGCGTGTAATTCACATCCCTGGCCCCTGCTGCCAACAGAAGCTCCATTGTAAGCCCCATCATCTCTCCAGTGCAGTCATCTAGGTTGGTTTCCAGCACCCATATCTCATCCTCCGTTTCGTCGGAGGAACTCTTCTTCTGGGCGGAAGAACCGTTTTTCTGCGAATCTCCGTCTGCATTTACAAATCTGGTTGGCTCTTCCACAGCGTTTCCTGCCGGCAGGCCATTCATGGCCGGCTCGATGATCATGGCCCGCAGAAGGTTTGCATGGGGGAAATCTTTCTTTCCGGCGCCCATGCCGATCTTACGGATCACGAAAGTCTTGGGCAGGCCTTTTTTCGTACGGAGGGCTGCTGCAATCGCCGCTCCGGTGGGCGTTACCATCTCGCCGGAAACATTAGTGATCGCAAGATCCAGCTCTTCTGCCGCTGTGATTCCCGCCACAGCCGGGGCTGGAACCGGGATTCTGCCGTGCTGGCACCAGACGTGGCCCTGGCCCTCATAAATCGTGGAAACGTAAGTCTCCGTAATGCCCAGATCCACGGCGCAGGCCGCCGCGCCGACGATATCCACGATGGAATCCACAGCGCCGGTCTCATGGAAGTGAACCTCCTCCAGAGGACAGGCGTGAACCCGGGATTCTGCCTCGCCGACAATGCGGAAGATCTTCTTCGCCAGAGCGCGAACCTCCTGTTTTAAGGGAGCCTCGTCCAGCATGTGCATGATGTCGGCGTAGTGACGGTGGACGTGGTCATGATGATGGTCGTGAGCTTCCGGACCGTGGGTGTGGGGATGATCGTGGGAGTGATCGTGGCAATGCTCTGCTTCATGCTCGTGAGCGTGCGCTTCCCCGCCGTGATGCTCGTGTGCTTCCTCCTCCAGAATCACATCAAAGTCACAGGCATCGATCCCGCATTTTTTCGTCCGCCCGATCGTTATTTCATACCCGTTCAGCGGCAGAGCCTCCAACGCCTCCCGGAGGGCCTCCTCTCTCGCGCCCAGATCCAGGAGGGCGCCCACTGTCATATCCCCGCTGATGCCGGAGTAACATTCCAGATATAAGGTTTTTCCCATTTTTTACGCCTCCTTCTTTCCGGCTCCTACAGCCAGATGATTGATCTGATTGGCCATGTATCCGGCCCCGAAACCATTATCGATATTCACCGTAGCCATACCCTCCGCGCAGGAATTGAGCATGGTCAGAAGGGCGGAAACACCGCCGAAGGATGCGCCGTAGCCAACGGAAGTCGGTACTGCAATAACCGGATTTTCCACGAGCCCAGCCATCACGCTTCCGAGAGCGCCCTCCATTCCGGCCACAGCCACCACGCAGTTGGCCTTCCGGATCTCCTCAGTCCGGGCCAGCAGTCGGTGGATTCCGGCCACGCCCACATCAAAAATCCGGTCCACCCGGCTTCCGAAAAACTCTGCCGTCAGAGCTGCTTCCTCCGCCACCGGAATATCCGAAGTACCTGCTGTGCAGACAGCCACCATACCTACCTGCTCCACGGGATGGTCCATCAGCATGATAATCCGCGCTTCCGGGTGATAGATCAGCTCCGGGAAACGCTCTTTCAAATAGGTATACTGCTCCGGTTTCACCCGGGTTCCCATCACGTTAGAGCCCATTTTCTGAAAGCTGTGCAGTATCCCTTCTATCTGCTCTGCTGTCTTGCTCTCGCAGTAGACCGTCTCTCCGTAACCGTTACGAAGCTGTCTGTGATGGTCCAGATTTGCGTAGCCCAGATTCTCATAGGGAAGCTCCTTTAAAATCTCTTCTGCCCGGGACAGTTCCATTTCCCCGTTTTTTACCTTTTTCAAAAGTTCTTTTATCTCCATAATAGACAGTTCACCTCTTTTTCGATAGGGCTATCTTACCATCTTTTCTGAAATTCAACAACTTGATCTTAACTCCAGACCGGAAAAACTATTACAGACCCCTCCGTAAAAAATATCTTTTGAAGACAAAAAAACTGCCGCCGGGAGACGGCCACTCGAAAAATGGTCTGTCTCACGGAGCAGTTTTTCATTCTCTTACCAATACCGTCTCGCTGCCACCGGAGTGGAGTAATAGGCGTTGGAAATGATGATTCCGCTGGCGGAATTGGCTGCGTGGACGATCTGTCCGCCGCCGATGTAGAGGGCTACATGGTCAATGCTTCCGCTGGAGGAATAAAAGAGGAGGTCGCCGGCCTGAAGGCTGTCAAGACTCACGGAAGTGCCGCCGGAGGCCTGGGAGGCCGCCGTTCTGGAAAGGCCGATGCCAAAGTTGGCAAAGACAGACTGAACAAAACCGGAGCAGTCGGCGCCGTTGGTCAGGCTGGTGCCGCCGTAAACATAGGGATTACCCACGAACTGTACCGCGTAGGAAGCGATCTGCTGACCAAGATCTGAGGAGGAGGAAGTATCTTCCGTTGCGGGAGCTTCGGTTTCCGGAGCTTCTGTCTCGGGCGCTGAAGTTTCCGGCTCCGTGTAGGGTGCATCGGTCTCGGGCGCTGAAGTTTCCGGCTCCGTGTAGGGTGCGTCGGTTTCCGGGGCACTGGTCTCGGGTTCCGTGTAAGGCGCGTCGGTCTCGGGAGCACCGGTCTCGGGTTCCGTGTAGGGTGCGTCGGTTTCCGGAGCACCGGTCTCGGGTTCACTGTAAGATGCGTCCGTTTCCGGGGCCTCTGGCTCTATATAAGAGTTATCCGGCTCGCTATAGTTTCCGTCCGTCTCAGCTGTGCTGTTGTCCCAGCTTTCATCCCCGGAGGTATCTGTACTGTAATCCTGACTTCCGTCCGCTGTCGAAGTGTCTGTATTTTCCTCAGAATAACTGCTGTCATAGCTATCGCCGCTCTCCGTATAGCCGTCATTTCCGCTTCCGGCAGCCACAGAGCTGGTATCAGAACTGCTTTCACTATCATAGGAAACCGGCTCCGTATACTCTGCCGCTTTCTCCACGCCATAGATGGCGCCCTGGCCGGAGCCCTCGCCGGTCTCAGAAGTATCTGCCTGATTTCTCAGACGATCCTGTTCCTCTTCCAGAGTCTCTGCCACGGGATAGCAGGTGAGATAATCCGCATAGTAGGCGTTGATATAACCCTCTGTACCGTCATCTGCCACGATCTGAATCCAGGCGCCATTATCATAAGAAACTGCATCCACCTCGTCGGCCTGATGAACGCTTCCCACTGCCGTGCTCTCCTCGCTTTTTTCGGAACGAATATAGAGCTCCTCCGGATGAATCCGGGCGATGTGATACTGAACCTTCTCCGCGATAGCCGAGGCCTCATCCCCTGTCACCAGATAATCCGCCTTCACATAACCAAAGGCGTTGCCGGAAGTGATCTGATACCAGTCGCCCGTTTTGGAAATGATCGTAGCCGCGTTATCGTTATAGATCTTCGCAACAACCTCACTGTTTTCGTCGGGTTCCTGTCGGATGTTAATATATTCCTCGCACTGGGCAAAAGCCAGCTCTCCGGTCATGGAGGTGTCCGTCTCCGCCGCCAAAGCTGTCACGCCAGATGTGTGACAGGCGATCCACCCTGTCACCAGACAGAAAGACAGGGCCCTCGCCAGATTTTTTCTTATCACGATGTCATGCCTCCTTGCTTTCAAGTTAAGCATCAAGCCACAAGGAAAATCAAGCCTATTGCAAATAAATTTGCATAGTCTTCCTTTTCCTTGTGTTGATGCTCTGAACCATTTATTACAAAATTGTTACAAGTGGCATTTTATCGTCCCAATGTGTCAGAAATTTGATAAAAAAATTAAAATACTCTTAAGGGGTTGGCTTTTCCTCTCCCAAATACATAAATGGTAAGAATAATTCTTTTAGAGATTCTGATTTGGACCAGTCAATTTTTGAGATAAAAGCCCCAAAGGATCTCATGGCATTTTGCGGATTTCGAATGCTGAAAAAAGTTCCGACCGTAGCTTTATTAGCCTTATTGATCTTGTTTAATTCAGGAGCTATCCTATCTTTCAGGGAATCAATAAATGGGATCACGCTCCAAATCAAAGCTGCTTCTTCCGGAATATCTTTTAAAGCATTGATGATTACTCTTTCCAGTGCCCCTTTTTCATTTACCGGAATAATCAAAAGATATGTATGAACACTCTTCGGCTGTCCAAATGAATCCGAAATTTTGTTATTCACCCACTGCCCGGCTTTCATCGACAAATTTTTAAATGAATGGTTGATTGCTCTTCCTATTCTTGCATCCGAATCCTCATCTCTGTCTGTAACAACCATCAGAGAATCTATATCCTGCAAAATTATCATATCATTGATCCGATGCTCTTTCACAAAGCCTGCAAATTTGCCATTGCCGCCAACGCCGCACAGAATCAGCTGATTTTCGCCCTTGGAAAGGCTCTCGA
>OLRR01001298.1_pt1 | contig 16171 bp, 17 predicted proteins | sample 1671941 | NCBI WGS metagenome assembly OLRR01 (sample SAMEA3136628, study PRJEB25190) | human gut metagenome
TAAACTTGAGCGTGTCGTGCAGGTCGAGTGTTTGAAAGACAGAATCGAGCCTATGGTAGCCATCGACAGGCGGAAACTGGACGCTCAGGCACAGATTGACCTTCGCGTAGGCATGTTGCGTGATCGTCCGCGTGAGGTTGGTCGCCATGGCACCAGAGCTTTAGAGCGCCTCTTCGGCCAACTCCGGAAACAGCGGCTGCTCGCTTTCGGGATCCGTGAGCTCGACAGTGCCCGTCAGGACGTCGACGTACTGGTACGATTGACGCGCCTTGCGGCCGCGCTTCTCGATAGTTTCGACGATGAAGAGGGAATTGTGAGCCTGGGTGAGGACACCCTCGCGCTCGATGATCTTGGAACGACCCATGTTCGCGCGCACGCGCAGGCGCTTGCCCGTGTAGCCCACCAGCGTCTCGTGGATGGAATTGACGGTGGTGGCCTGCCTGACGATAGTTTCTTCCATTAAGTGATTGCCTCCTGCGACAGATGAAGCATTAGTGTAGCATTTCTGCAACTACTTGTCATGTATTATACTTTGGCAGATTTAGGCTCTCCACCACAGCGGTGGATTGTAAACAGAATGCAACAAAACACCGAGGAAACTATCATGGCTTTTATCGACAGCAAGACCCTTGGCGAGACCGAAAGCGCGAAGCGCCTCATCGAGAACAGGGTCGCCTCGAGGATGGCTGCCAAAGACGGCTCTGTCTTTGACTTCGACCCCGCTGCAGCCGAATGCGCGAACACCCGCCTGGGGTGGACGACGCTCGCAAGCGAGCCCCCAACCGACCCGGCTCAGATCGCCGTCATCGCCCAGCAGGCGCGTGGCGAGAAGCTCGACGCGGTCGTCCTGATTGGCCAGGGCGGCTCCACGCAGGCCTCGCAGACCATCACCAAGCTGCGCAGCCTCGAGCTCACCGACGAGGTCCCCTTCCGCACGATGGACTCGCTCTCGCCGGTCTACGTCAACCACATCCTCGGCTCGTCCGACCCGGCCCACACGATCTACATCGTCTCGAGCAAATCGGGCTCCACGCTCGAACCGACGCTTCTAAGTCACGTCGCGTGGACGTACGCGAGCGCCCATCTGGGCGAGAAGAACGCCGGCAGCCGCTTCATCGCGATCACCGACCCGGGCAGCGATCTCGAGCAGACGGCCAAGAAGAACGGGTGGCGCGCGGTCTTGCACGGGCAGCCCGACGTGGGCGGCCGCTACTCCGCCCTGTCCGTTTTCGGTCTGCTCCCGATGTCCATGGTGGGAGTCGATCCGGTCAAGACGCTGATTGACGCGACTCCGATGGAGCACTTGTGCGCCACCGACTCGGCGGACAACCCCGCCATCTGGCTTGCCTGCTTCCTGTACGAGTGCTTGCTCGAGGGACGTGACAAGTTCTCGCTGCTCATGCCGGCACGCAATCAGGTCTTCGGCCTGTGGGTCGAGCAGCTCGTCGCCGAATCGCTCGGCAAGCTGGGGCACGGCATCCTGCCCAACGTCGAAATCGACGCGGGCATTCTGTCCGACAACTTCACCGACCGCTCCGCCATCTTGTGCAACATGAACAACGACCAGGCGTTCGAGCACGCGCGCACCTGTCTGAACCCGCAGATTCCGGTCTTCAGGCTCGACATCCCCGACAGCACGGCGATGACGCGCTACTTCATCATCTGGGAGTACGCCGTCGCCATGTGCGGGTGGCTCATGCAGATCAACCCGTTTGACCAGCCCGACGTCGAGAGCACCAAGATCGCCGCGCGCCAGCTGCTGTTCAACCAGGACGGCGGCTTCAGCGTCCCGCAAAACGCGCTTGGCCGCAACGCATACGAGGAATACCAGCTCGACGACTGCCTGTACGCGGACAAGGTATACGTCAGCGCCGAGCTGCACGACCGCATGCCGTTGCACGACAAGCGCATCGACGTCAACGCAGCCTTCCGCATGCTGTTCGGCTCGATCGAGGAGGGCGACTACTTCAGCCTCAACGCCTTTCTGCCATTCAAGGGGACGGGTCGCCGCGAATGCCTCGAGAGGATTCGCCACCGCGTGGCCGACCGCCTCGACGCGTGCTCGTGCCTCGAGATTGGACCGCGCTACCTCCACTCCACTGGTCAGCTGCACAAAGGCGGCCCCGACCGCGGCGTGTTCCTGATGGTGAGCAGCGACGAGACCTTCGATATCACCGTCCCGCACGAGAGCTTTACGCTGGGCGACGCCGCGATGGCAGAGGCGCTCGGCGATTTCTCCGCGCTTTCGAGCCGTGGACGCCGCGCCGTCTACATCCACCTGCGCAACAACGATGCCGAGACGCTCTCGCTCATGGCCGACGACGCGTGCTCGGCGATTTCCGCCGCGTACGCAGAGCGCACGCGCGCGAAGTACCTGCAGTAGGCACGAGAACATAGGGTCTACGACAAGAGGCGGTCAGCTTTGTGCTGGCCGCCTCTTTATTTCGCGGGGCGCCTTCCTGCATGTTCGTGCACTCTCTCGTGCTGCGGGCGGCATGCGCTCTGATGCCCCTCTTCTCATAGGGACTAGCTTTTCACTGATGTGGGACAGCCGAAGGCCGGCATGCAACCTCTCGGTGGCTTATCGGGAACAGCTTCTTGAGCAGCGTGGGTCTTATCTGAGTCTGAACGGGCTCAGATTTTGGTCGTGGTTGCGTCTGGTGTTGGTCTGCCGGATGGTCCGAGTCAGCTCTAGCTTTCTCAGGCTGTCTGCTCAGATTTCATCTGTAGCGTACGAGCTGCGGGAAATACGACACGACCGAGGGAGGTGAACCGCATGGCCCTGCTCGCCCTGGCAGCCTTGATACTCGGCTGGGCTGTCGTGCCGCGAGCCGCGGTCTTTCTGCTCAGGCATCGCAGCATTGTCGTCGGACGCACGCTCATCCCCACCTGTTCACGCGCCGGCCGCCCGCTCCAATGGGCCAATCGTCTGCATGCCAGCGAGGTGCGCACTTACCTCGTCCGCGTCGCGTGCGCTGTATCGCTCGTCGTATTTTCCCGCATAGCCTTCCAGATTCTGCCACCCCTGCTGTGCTTGCTCGCCACGCTCGGCGCCGCCTGCATGGGAGTCGCCCTGCTTTGCGACCTTGTGGCACGCATCATCCCCTGGGAAGTATCGGCGGCACTGCTCGTACTCGGGGCGGTGTTTGCGCTGGCGCAGACTGGCGGTCTGGTAGTGGTGGACGTGATCGGCGGTGTGCTCCCCCTCGAGCTGCTCGCTCTTGCGGGGACGCTCGTGGGTGGCGCGGCAGTGATGAATTGGGTTGCCCGGCGCTTGGACAAGCCCCAGCCGCTCGGCTCAGGAGACGTGCGGCTGCTTCCCGCGTTATGCCTGTTTTCGGGCTTTCAGGGGAACTTCGCGGGTATGTTTGCCTGCTCGCTGGTCATGGGTACCGCAGCAATCGCCATTCTCGTGTACCGCAGGGCAATCGATGCGCACGTACCGATGATGCCGGGATTCGTGATCTGGTACTGCGTCGGTTTATTCTGCTGAAGGCGACGAGGGTCGCAGCCGCTCGCGAGAAGGGCCGGCTACTGCGAAGCTGCGTCTCCGATGATCTGCCGCGCCACGCGAATGCCGTCGACAGCCGCCGACATAATGCCGCCCGCATAGCCCGCGCCCTCGCCGCACGGGTACAGCCCTATGACGCGCGTTGCCTGCAGCGATGCCTTGTCGCGAACGACGCGGACGGGGGATGAACTTCTGGCCTCCACGCCCGTGAGCAGCGCGCGTGCGTCCCCGTAGCCTTTGATGCGGCGGTCGAAAAACGGAATAGCCTCGCGCAGCGCCTGCGACGCGAAGCCGGGCAGGCACGAGCTGATGGGCGCTTCCTCGACTCCGAGTGGATACGTCGGCTCGAGGTCGGTGCCCTTGTGGCAGGGACGGGCAAGGAAGGAACCGAGCGTCTGCAGGGGCGCGCGCCAGCTCGAGCCTCCGAGCTCGAAGGCGGCGCGTTCCCACGAACGCTGGAAGGCGATACCGGAAAGCGGATCGGACGGATCGGGGAAGTCTTCGGGCACGACGTTGCACAGCAGCGCCGCGTTCGCGTTTCTTCCCGCACGCGCTTGGCGCGACATGCCGTTCACGCAGAGCTCGCCCTCCTCGCTGGAGGCAGCGACGACCTCGCCGCCTGGGCACATGCAGAAGCTGTAGACCGCGCGCCCGCTCGAAATTTTCGGCGGCGTGAGCTTGTAGTCCGCCGCCCCAAGCGCCGGATGCGATGCCGCGCGCCCATATTGTGCCTCGTTGATGCGCTGCTGGCTGTGCTCGATGCGCACACCGATGGAGAAGGGCTTCTGCTCGAGTTCCAAGCTGCAGCGCTTGAGCACCTCAAACGTGTCGCGCGCTGAATGCCCGACCGCGAGCACGAGCCTGCCCGCGGGCAGCTGCTCGCTCGCCCCGTCTGGCCCCTCAACCACGACGCCCGTGAGGGAGCCACGCTCGATGACAAGGTCAGTCAGTTGCGTATGAAAGCGCACGTCACCACCGCAGGCGATGATGCGGCGGCGGATGTCTGCGACGACACCGCCCAGCACATCGGTGCCGATATGCGGCTTTGCCTGCCAGAGAATCTCCTGCGGCGCGCCCGCCGCCACGAACGTCCGAAGGACCCCTGCGATGAGCGGCGAGTTCTTGCCCGTCGTAAGCTTTCCGTCGGAGAACGTGCCGGCACCGCCCTCGCCAAACTGCACGTTGCTGCGCGTGTTGAGCACGCGGGTCCGATGGTACAAGTCGATATCGGCCGCGCGCTCCTCGACGGGGGCGCCGCGTTCGATGACAATCGGGCACAGCCCCGCTTCCGCAAGTTCGAGCGCGGCGAACAGCCCGGCCGGGCCCATTCCCACTACCATGGGGCGACTGTTGCCCAGATGCGGGTCGGGTGTTTCGCGCTCTCGCAACGGCTGGATAGCTTGCGGCGCGCACGCGCCATCGCCGATGCCGACGGTCGCGATGAAGTGCACGTCGTTCTTGTGGCGCGCGTCGACCGAGCGTCGCAGCAAGTACGCCTTCTTCACGTGCAGGATCTTGGCAAGCTCGACAGATGAGCAATCCGCCTGCAGGTCTTGCTGCACGGCGTACCCCTGGTCGAGAGTCAGCTTGACGTTCGGTCTCTTCTCCATGTTCACCACAACTTGAATCGCGTCCGTTTCTGCAGCGACGATAGCATTCCCCTGCCCTCAAGGAAATAACCAAGAAGAACCGACCCCGATGGGGCGATAAAAAAATGGGCCCGGGGACAACCCCAGGCCCATCGACCAGTTATTTGTTGAACGCTGCAGAGCTTAGCGGCCCTTGTTTGCCTTCGCGGCAAGCTCCTCGGCGGAAAGCTGGGTCTCTTGGAACACCTTCGTCCCGTCCAGCCCGAAAGCCGTATGGAGCAGGCGCACCGCGCGCTCCGCCTCATCGGCGGGAATGACAACGCTCGTGCGAATGTCGGACGTGCTGATCATCGAGATGTTGATGTCGCCATCCGCCAGCGTGCGGAACATCTTTGCCGCAACGCCAGAATTGACCTTCATGCCGGCGCCGATGATCGAGACCTTCGCGATGTTGTCGGCGACGATAAGCTCGCGTGCGCCCAGGTCCTCGACAATCTTGCGCATGACCTCTTCGGTACGCGCCGCATCGGCCTTGGGGGAGGTGAACGAGATATCCGTGTAGCCTTGCTCGGAAAGATTCTGGATGATCATGTCGACCGCGAGATTGGCATCCGCCATCGCGCCGAAGACAGTCGCCGCGACGCCAGCCGTGTCGGGCACGTCGCGAATCGTGAACTTGGCCTCGGAGAGGTCATGGGTCACACCACTGACGATTGCCTTTTCCATGTTCGGGTCCATCTCCTTAACAAGCGTGCCGGGTTCGTCGTTGAACGACGAGCGGCAGTGAATCACAACTCCGAAGTTGCGCGCGAACTCGACGCAGCGCTTATGGAGCACGCCAGCACCGCCGGCAGCCATCTCGAGCATCTCCTCGTAGGAAATCTCGTCGATTTTCTGCGCGCGGGGCACGATGCGCGGGTCGGCCGTGTAGACGCCGTCGACATCCGTGTAAATCTCGCACACGTCCGCCTTGATGCCAGCCGCGATGGCGACCGCGGTCGTATCGGAGCCGCCGCGTCCGAGTGTCGTGATGTCGCCCGCCGCGTCGATGCCCTGGAACCCGGCGACGATGACGATGTTGCCATCGGCGAGCGCGCCCTTGATGCGCGTCGCGTGAATCTCGCGAATCGAGGCCTTGCCGTGGACGTTGTCCGTGATCAGACCGATCTGACGCCCGCTCAGACTGATCGCCTTCTCGCCAAGAGACTCGACTGCCATCGCGAGCAGCGACATGGAAACCATCTCGCCCGTCGAGAGCAGCGTGTCCATCTCGCGCGGAGACGGCGCATCTGTAATGGAGTTCGCGAGTTTGATGAGGTCATCGGTCGTTTTGCCCATAGCAGAGACGACGGCGACGACCCTGTTGCCGGCGCGTTTGCGCTCGACAATGCGGCGCGCGACGTTTATCACGCGCTCCGGCGTGGCAACCGAAGTACCACCGAATTTTGCTACTACTGTTGACATGGGTGACATAGTAGCAAAATCGACCGCGCAAGTTCGCTATAAATCCCCGTTAGTCGGAGCTTTTTCGGAAAGCGCCACCCGCGACGTCCGCCCGCCCCGCCTCTCCGCGTCAAAATGACACGATGCCCACGGGCCTCGTCTTGGCCCCTCGTCTCGCCCCCCCTCGGTTCATTTGAAGATGCCGGAACTGACAGACAGAACAAGACGTGTTATTCTTCCACGCATGGGTATTGAGGAGACAAAAGCCGCGCTCCGCAAGGAAATGCGCAGCATCCGAGACAACATGAGCCTTCGCACACGTGCCGAGTACGAGCGCGCGCTTCAGACGCGATTGCTCGCTCTGCCCGCCATCAAGAAGGCCAAGAGCATCGGCGTCTACAGCGCCTTCGGCTCCGAGCTGAACATCAACAATGCCGTCAGGGCCCTGCGCGATCTGGGCACCGCCCCGGTCATCTCCTACCCGCTCATCGTCTCGAAGACGCTCATGGTCTACACGACCTTCACGCGCGACGACAACACCGATGTGTTGGTCAACCCCAAGACCCTCGTGACGAACATCCCCAAGGAGCGCATGGTCGACCCGCGCACCTTGGACGTGATCCTCGTCCCCGGCGTCGCCTTCGATAAACACGGCCACCGCCTGGGAAATGCCGGCGGCTACTTTGACCGCTACCTGCCCTACATCGGCCCGAATTGCATGACCATCGGCATCGCCTTCGACGAGCAGATAGCCGAAGAGATTCCCACTACCACGCACGACCGCGGCGTACAGTACATCTTGACGCCGTCGCGCCTCATCGCCGCCGAACGCTAGCCATCTGGCACAGGGACCGTGGACATCGGTTCGTTTTGGCACAGGAGACACCCCGCCCCCTATCGCAGCGCTAATAGGTGTAGCGGGTGGTGTAGTTGCTGCCGTTGCCGACGAACTGCGCGTCGCCGCCAGTCGCCTCGAAGGTCACGTCGATGCGCCCCCATTCGTCGACGCTCGCTTGAATGCTCGTCGTGATCCACCCCTTGTCCTGCAGGTAGACCATATTCCACGAATGATAGATGTCGTTGGGCTGCACGTAGCCCGTGATGAGCTTGCAGGGGATCTGCTGGCTGCGAATCATCGCCGCCGCAAGCGACGCATAATCAAAGCAGATGCCCTTCTTGGTTGAAAGCGTGCGATCGGGGTCGGGCACGTAGCCGTCGCCCGGGTTCTTGGCGAAGTCGTAGTCGTACTGGATCGTCTTGCTCAACCACTGGTAGATCGCCGAGACCTTCTCGGTATCGGTCGAAAGCCCCGCACACAGCGATTGCGCTTGGGCGACCGCCGCCGACCTCTCGCCGTAGCTGGAAAACACGTTGGGATGCATGAAGGGTTGGAACTCGTTGTCGAGCTTGACGTCGATGTTCTTCGTGCCCTCGGTCGAGTACTTGTTGCCCGTCACGTTGCGATACACCGTCAGCCTGTAGGTGCCATCGCCCATCTGTAGCGGGTAGTAGTTGGGCGTGCCGTCGCTGCTCAAGTCGTACGTGTAGGTCTCGTCCTTCTCGAGGCGCACCTTGAACGTGCCCGCATCGCTTATCTTCACGCCGAGGTAGCCCTGCGCCACTTGGCTCGTGTCGACGCGTGCCGCACCCACGCTCACCGCAGCGCCGTCGTCAAAACTCGCATACACCGAATCCGTCGCGATAGGAGCGGCCGCATCCTCCGCAGAGCCGCCGCCGGGATTCCCAGTCGGCTGCGAGCCGCCCGACACGAGGCCGTCCATCGCCTTGCCGGACTGCTGACCCTGCTCGTTGACGTCGGACGAGCTGCACGCGCACATACAGAAGGCGAGCACGAGCGAACATGCGATGTCCACAAGAAGCGATGCGATGCGTTTGCCGCGCACGCGACGACGCCGAATGTCACAACCGCGCCGCATACGCTACACCCCGAGGATGAAGCGCTGGCGCTCGCGGCGCTCCCTCTCGAGATTCTCCTGTATTTGCTGCTGAGAGCGCAGCATTCTGACGTCGGCCTCAAGGTTGACCGATTCGTAGAGGCGCTTGAAAAAGCAGAAGAACGTCCCTAGCGAGATGAAGGCGAACAGGAACGCGATGCCCGACAGCGTAAGCACCATGCAGACTTCCAGATGCCGGTAGAGCAGGAAGCACACGAGAACGAAGGCGTTACCCGCAATGGGGAGCAGACTGTAGACGACCCACCCGGACTCTATCTTTTCCTGGATGGAACGGTACAGGTCGCGCGCGAAGTGCTGCACGAGCAGGACGGCCACGAGCGACAGACCGCCGAGCGAGACGGTGAACAGCAGCGGGCCACGCGCGTTCGCGTCAAGCCAGATCAAGGAGAGGCACGCCTCGAACTGGATGAACAGCGCGATGCTCGTGAGCGAGAAGATGGAGCGACCGTCGCTGTATTTGCGAAACAGCAGCCCCTTGAGCGCGAGCGGCAGGTACAGGGTAGCCGAGCACAGCATGGTCAGCCCGTCGACGCCCGCAAAGACCAGAATCGCCGTGTTTATCGCCGAGATGAGCAGACTCAGCACCACCGCGAGCACCACATGCCATCTGGCAGGGTATTCCGTCATCCCAATCTGCACGGACAAGACGTCAGCCGTGGCGACGATGATTGCGGGGACCGCGCACATCTCGAAGAAATTGCCGGGCATGCGCTAGATGCCCTCGAACGAGAAGTCGAAAAACGCGTCTTCCAGCTCTTTTCGGCTACGCGCGGGCACCGTGATGGCCTCGCCGTTCACAAATGTCACGTCACGTCCTTGGATGGAGCGCACGTTGTCGAGATTGAGGATGTAGGAGCCGCCCGCCTTGAAAAAGCGTCCGTCTTGCGACAGACGGTTGAACAGCGCCTGAGACGAGCTGCGCGTAGAGACGGTCGCCTTGTTCTGCAAGTGGATGACCTGGTCGTGGTCACTCGTCTCGGCAAACATCATGTCGTCGTAGCTCAGGCGGTGCAGGCCGTCGCGCGCCTTGATGGGAATCGACGCGCGGCGTTCCTTCTCGATGGCGGTCAACACACGCCCGAGCACGGTCGAGAACTGCTCCATCGTGTAGGGTTTGACCAAGTAACCGTCGGCATGCAGTCCGAAGGCCTCGTAGGCGTGGTCGGCGGATGTGGTGAGGAAGACGACATGGACGTTGCTGTCGTCGTCGCGCAGCTCTTGGATGGCCTCGGTGCCGAGCAGGCCGGGCATGTAGATATCGCACAAGATGAGATCGAAGACCTTGCCCCCGTCGATTTCTGCCAGCGTGTCGGTCGGATTGTCGAACGTATCGATGCTCACGTTTTCCACGTGCTTGAGCTGCATGAACTCGCGCGTGAGCTCTTCGGCGTGAAGGCAGTCGCCTTGGTCGTCGTCGCAGATGGAAACTTTGATCATCCATCCTCCTTTCACGAGACCCTGTTTTTGCCACACCATCTTACGAATTATACAATAGTCGTGTTTCCCACCGGGAGAGGAGCAGCTCTTGAACGAGCATCTGAACCACGAGCAAGTCGCCTTGTTCTGCGAGAACCTGGGCATGATGTACCAGGCGGGTATCTCGACTCTGGAAGCCGTGCGCCTCGTCGCCGAAGACAGCGGCAAAGGTACGTTCGCGAACACGGTCGAGGCCGTGAGCAGGCACCTCGAGCACGGCAAGAGCCTGTCCGAGGCACTGCGTGCAACCGGCGCCTTTCCCGTCCACGTCGTCAAGATGGTCGAAGCGGCAGACCGCGCCGGGCGTCTCGAGCAGACGATGTTCACACTCTCTGACTACTACCTCGAGCAAATGCGCCTGCAAGATCGCCTGCGCTCCGCGCTCATCTACCCGATGGTGCTGCTGCTGTTGATGACGGGCGTGCTGCTTGTCCTGACGGTGGCCGTGCTCCCCATCTTCTCCAACGTGTACATGACCATGGCCGGCAGCATCACGCCAACCTCTCTCGGCTATGCGAGCGTCGCGCAGGCCGTCTCGTACGTCGCCGTCGCGCTCGTGCTCATCGTCGCCGTCTTCTTTCTCGTGGGCGCGTGCCTGGTCTACTTTGGCCGCCGCACGACGACGGTCTCGAAGGTCCTCGACGCGCTGCCCTTCACCGCGAAGGCCTCTTACGCGAGCGCGCTGTCGCGCGTCATGAGCTCGCTTTCGACCTACGTCGCATCCGGCATCGACACCGAAGACGCACTGTCGAGCATCACGAGCGAGATCGGCAACAAGAAGCTGCGCGCGCGTCTGGACGCGTGTCTGAAGCGCATCCACGACGACGAGAGCTTTGCTCAGGCGGCGTTTGCCGAAAACGTGCTCGACCCGCTGTACGCGCGCATGCTCATAAACGGCGAGCGCTCCGGCACCTACGACGAGACCCTCTCCTACCTCACCTCGCTCATCAGCGAAGACGCGGCGCGGCGCACCGACCGGGTCGTCTCGGTCATCGAACCCGCCTGTGCGGCGCTGCTCACCATTGCCGTCGCGCTCTCGCTGATCGCGATTATCATTCCGCTCATGGGCGTCTTGGGCGCCATCGGGTAATCGATGCGCACGACCAGTAGACATACCCTGTTCGCGGTGATTCTCATCATCGTCGCCCTCGCCATCGTGCTCGTCGCATGGTCTGCCATCGTGCGCGTCTCCGCGGATATGGTCGAGCAGAGCGCGGACACCATCAAGGCCGAGGTCGTGGACGCGGCCGTCCAGTGCTTTGCCATCGAGGGGAGCTACCCGTCGTCGCTTGCGCACCTGGAAGACGATTACGGTCTGAAGATCAACCACAACGACTACATCGTGACGTACAACTGCTTTGCCTCCAACGTCATGCCCCAGGTGGAGGTGCTCGCCCGTGACAAGTAGCCGCCGTTCCAACCGCGGGCACGTGTGGACGCTCCTGCTGTTTGCCGTCGTAATGCTGCTGATGCTCGTCTCAATCGTGTTCGGCGTGCGCGTCTATGACATGGCCACGCACGCCAACGCCGCGACAACGCAGCTGCGCGCCGTGGAGGGCTACCTTTCGTCCGCCTTGAAGGCAAACGACGAGAACAGCGCGGTGAGCGTGATTGCCGGCCCACAAGGCAACGTCTTGCGCATTGCCACGGGCGATGGCAACGCCACGTCCATCTACCTGTCCGACGGCAGGCTCGTTGAGGAGTACGGCGCTGCCGGCAACGCGCTCGACCCGCAATCCGCCGTCCCCATTGCCAAGCTGGAGAGCTTCTCCGCCGAGGTCTCGAACAATCGCGTCACCGTAATCACAGATGTGGGCACGGTCGTCGCCTCGCTGCGAAGTGCAGGTGATGACCGATGAGACCCCTCAAGCCGCGCCCGCACGAGACAGGCGGCAACGGGCGCTCCATCGCCTTCTACATCGAGACGACCGTCGTCGTGCTCATGCTCTTCGTGGTGCTGAGTGTCGTCGTGCAGTTCTTCGTGAAGTCCTACGTCGCCACACAGGAATCGCAGGTTCGCATGGACGAGGTGGCGACGGCGCGCCAGGTCGCCGAGCTGTTTCAGTCGTCGGCGAGCCCCGACGAGCTTGCCGACGCGCTGCAAGGCGAGCGTTCCGGCATCGACAAGACAGCAGTCAATGCGAATGTCGAATATGTATCCGGGGCGCCCATGCGCGTAAACGTCACCATCAGCTCGCGGGACACGGGCGCCGGCACGCTCTACACCGCCGGCATAACCGTTTCCGACCAGGCAGGCTCGCGCCCCTACACGCTGGCGAGCGAGCGCTACGTCTCTGACGACGTGGCAAAGGGAGGCTCCCAGTGAACAAGAACTCCATTCGCACGGGAAGCTTGACCTTGCTGCTGCTCATCACGACTGTCGCGCTGGCAGCGCTGGGGCTTCTCTCGTACCAGACGGCGCACGCCAATCTGAGCCGGACCAACGCCTGCATTGACGGCACCGAGACCTACTACCAAAACGATGCGGCTGGCCAGGAACTTGTGGCAACGCTCGACGCTGCGCTCTTGAGCGGAGAGGACCCCAAGGCCGCGCTCCCCGACGCATGCGAGGTCGACGACGGACACGTGCGGATCTACCTTGTGGACGGCAAGCCCGTCTCCCCCGCCGCCGTGAGCACCGAGCCCAGTTCGCTCGGCGAGACCGGCATCTCGGCAAGCGGGCTGTCTTCTTCCGACACCGACGATGCCGGCAAGCCGGCACTTGCCATCACCATCGCGTACGGCAACGGCACCTACGACGTGCAGTCGTGGGACCAGGTGCGCGTCTACGAGTAAAGGAGCATCCGTGGCAGACGGACATGCAGATATCGAGCAGGTCACGGCCCTGCTCAAGCAGGCGATAGACGACAACGCATCAGATGTGTTCCTCATCCCCGGCGCACCGGTGACGTTCCAGGTTGGCGAGACACACCAGCCCCAAGGCGAACGCCTCACGCCCGGCATGGCGCGCGAGCACATCGCGGCCATCTACGTGCTCGCGAAGCGTATCCCCCACTACGACGAAGTCCCGCACACCGACGACGACTTCTCGTTTGCCATCCCGGGCATCGGGCGCTTCAGGCTCAACGTGTACTACCAGCGCAACACGCTTGCCGCGGTGCTTCGCGTCATCAAGTTCGGGCTTCCCGATGCCGCCGCGAGCAACATCCCCGAAGAGGTCATGCGCTGCGCCGACCTCAAGCAGGGGCTCGTGCTCGTGACGGGGCCTGCCGGCAACGGCAAGTCGACCACACTCGCCTGCATCGTCGACAAAATCAACGAGACACGCTGCGGCCATATCATCACGGTAGAAGACCCTATCGAATTCGTGCATAACCATAAGAAGAGCCTCGTCTCTCAGCGCGAAGTCGCGACCGATGTGGAGAGCTACGAGCTTGCTTTGGCATCGGCGCTGCGCGAGAACCCCGACGTGATTATGTTCGGCGAGATGCGCACGCGAAGCGTCATCGAGGTTGCCATGCGCGCCGCGGAAACGGGCCAGCTCATGCTGTCGTCGTTGCACACGCTGGGATCCGCCGCAACCATCACGCGTATCATCGATACCTTTCCCGCCGCGCAGCAGGAGCAGGCGCGCACGCAGCTCTCGCAGACACTCGAGGCGATTATCAGCCAGAAGCTGCTGCCGAGCGTCGACGGCACCGAGCGCATCCCCGCATTCGAAATCATGTTCGCCAACCCCGCAATCCGCAACCTCATTCGCGAGAACAAGATTCACCAAATTCCCAACGTCATCCAGTCAAGCAGTCAAGCGGGAATGCGCACCTTCGATAGCGACCTGCTCAGGCTGTACAACGAGGGCAAAATCACGAAAGAAACCGTATTGGGCAACTGTCTCGATGCGGACGTCATAAAGCGCCGCATATAGCCCAGCAAAAGCGCAGACGCCTCCAGCCTCCACGAGAAAGACGCGAGAGAAACGGAGAGGGCGGCCCCGATGGCTGCCCTCTTTGCGTCGTAGTCTCTGTTGGCCCGTGCTAGGCGAAGACTTGGTTCTTGCGAAGCGCGTCGGCGAGCTCGTACTCGTCGTTGTACTGAGCGACTTCTTGAATCTGCTCTTTGCCGTCTTCGTTGACCTTGTACTTGGAAAGCGAGCCTTCCCGGGTATCGACCACGAGCTTGTTGTCATCGTCGCGATGCGCCTGGAAGCGCTTGGTATCCACAATGTACTTGGGGTCGTAGCTCTCGGGGCGGTCCGCGATCTCGAAGCCATACTCGAGCGCCGCATATACATCGGCGGCAAAGCGGTCGAACTCCTCGGCGGTGTTCTGCGGGAGGGCATCAGCGCGCCGTGCCCCTCCGAACTCAGGGTTGTAGACCGTCGCCGGCGAGATGTAGAACCGTCTGATCAGACGCCTGCGCACGGATTCGCGCCAGTACAGGATGCCGGCAAAAACGGCGATGATGGCAACCCGGAGGATGCCGAGGCACACGTCGAGATAGTTGTCTACGTGTTGGAAGCCAAGCGCGAAGTACAGCATGACGAGCAGAGCGGCTGCGACAACTGCAACGACGGCGATGAGCCAGTTGATCTTTTTCATCTCAAACCTCCTTTTGAGTAGTGGGGGCGACGTTCGGGCGCCGCCCCCGTGCCAGTCAGCTAGACGTTCTTGCCCTTTCCTGCTACAGCGCGCAGGGAGTTGATGTTCTTCTGGCGACGAATCACCACGCCGATGTAGTACAGCGAAGCGAGCAGCGTGCCCAGGATGATGAGTCAGTGGGCCCAGCAATCGACATGCTCAGCCGGCGCGGTAGGCGTGCCGTTCTCGTCCACCGTCACGATGCCGTCATCTGCCGGAGCGGCGGGCGTCGGAGCTGCGACGATGTAGGTTACCGTCGGAGTCGTGGGCGCCGGATCGTTCGGCTCGGAAGCAGACTTGTCGTGGAGCACGAACTGCGGCTTGGTGTAGCTGCCGCCCCGCGCGTCGAACGTGACGTAATGACCCTCTTCGATATGGGGCCACAGCACGACGTCAGGGTCGGAGTCGCTGGAAAACGTGCGCTCCGTCACCAGCTTGGCGGTATCCTGCGCCTCCGCCGCTTCTTTGGAGGAGTACCAGCCCGTGACGCCCTTCGTGGAGGGAAGAGGCAGCGTGACGCCGGCGGGGCTCACCGTCTTGCCTGTGCCGACGGTCTTGGTCACGGCGACGCGGCCCTGATCGTCCATGAACTGCACGTAGTGCGCGCCGACAAACACTGGGTACACCGTGATGGTCTCGGTCTTGTTGACGGCAGCAGAACCAGGCGTGAAGTCCGCCGTGACGCTGTCCTCCGTCAACGTCCAGCCCATGAACCTGGCGCCGGATTTCTCGGGGGATGCCGGAGCGTACAGCGTCTCCCCATCTTTTACCTTCTGCTCGGATACGACCGAGCCCTTGGCGTCGAGGAACTGATACGTGGCAACCGCCGGAGTAGTTTCACCCGAGACGATGTAGATGGAGAAGTGAGCTGCCTTAACCGTGGGATCGGCGCTCACGTTGGAGGCGATCTTTTCAGGAGCGGAAGCTTCGTTGTCCATGTGGTAGACGTTTATCTGCTCGCCTTGCACGCCCGCGTACTCATAGGTGGACTTGTAGACGCCTGCGCTGGTGGGGTCAGCGCTCGCGTTAGCAGACCAGCCGACGAGGGTGTAGCCGTCTCGGCTTACCGCGTAGTCGGACAGCGAGACCGTCGTCCCGCTGGTGACCTTTAGGGTCTTCGCAGCAGCATCTGCGCCGTTCGCGTCGAGCGTGAGCGAGTCCTGGATGGATTCGCCTGCCTGCTCGAGGGTCCCCGCGTTGCTCGCGTTGGCGACGCTTTCGCCGATAGCGGCAACCGGGACTCCGTAGAAGCACATGATTGCCGACAACAACAGCGCCGCCAGCGTCTTTCTTGCGGCGGATGCCCGCCGCGTTTGCGGCGCAGCTCTCCCAAAGAGCCAGGTATGCATTTCACATGATAGGAACGCCTAGGGATGACTCGCCTCGCTTGTCGTAATTGCACGATTCATGGCGTATTTGTGAGGGGTTCATCCACCCGCCGAGCAGCGATGGAGCGCGAGGGATACGCCGCGTGCTCCTCGCATGCGTGGGATGTGTGGCACTGCCACGGTTCTCGCGCATTATGGACCTCGGACGTTTTTCCGGACCTAGGCCGCGACCGTGTCGCCGTAGCCCATG
>OLRR01001318.1_pt1 | contig 15988 bp, 14 predicted proteins | sample 1671941 | NCBI WGS metagenome assembly OLRR01 (sample SAMEA3136628, study PRJEB25190) | human gut metagenome
AATATTGCAGTTTAGCTGAATCAAGTAAGTCCCCTGCTTCAATTGCGAATATCCGGAAGAAAATAACCCGGCTCCCGAAGCGAGTTTCGACGCCCCGCAGGAGCCGCAGAACGAAGCTCCTCAGGAGCTGCAGAACGAAGCTCCTCAGGAGCACCAGAGCGAACCCCAGTCCGGCACCTATCACGCCGCCGGTACGGGCCGCAGGGAGTCTCCCTACGCCAATTCCCCCTATATGACCGGCCAGCCCCGGCCGTATCAGTATCAGTACCAGCCCCAGACGCAGCCGCCCGAGAAGCGGGAGAAAAACCCCCGTAGATCCGGCAAGTCGCCTTGGAAGACCGTTATCGCCGCCGTTCTTGTTGTGGCGCTGGTGGCTTCCGGCTGCCTGATCACGGCTTCCGGCGTCAACCGGAAGTGGGAGCAGAAAACCAGCCAGATCACCCAGCAGCTGGGCAGGCAAATTGACGATTTGCAGAAGCAAATCGACAGCGTTCCTTCTGGTACATCCGGCGCGCTCCCGGCAGCGGACGGTTCGGCCATGACTCCGGCGCAGCTGTATCAGAGCAATGTTGACAGCGTGGTCGCCATTTCCTGCACCATGCAGACCACCGCCTACGGCCAGACCGTTCAGGGAACGTCCTCCGGCTCCGGCTTTATTCTGTCGGCGGATGGCTACGTGGTGACCAATTACCATGTGGTGCAGAGCGCAAGCGACATCACCGTCACCACCCACAGCGGCGATGAGTACGCCGCCACGGTAAAGGGCTACGACGCCACAAACGATGTAGCCGTTTTGAAGGTGGAGGCGGAAGGATTGTCCGCCGTATCCATCGGCAGCACATCTGATCTTTCCATCGGCGACATGGTAGTCGCCATCGGCAATCCCCTTGGCCGTCTGGCGGCAACGGAGACCGTCGGCTACGTCAGCGGCATCAACCGGGAAGTCACCACCGACAATACCGTCATCAGCATGCTCCAGACCGACGCGGCCATCAACCCCGGCAACTCCGGCGGCCCGCTGTTCAACATGTACGGCGAGGTCATCGGCATCACCACGGCCAAATATTCCGGCACCACCAACTCCGGCGCGTCCATCGAGGGCATCGGCTTTGCCATCCCCATTGACGACGTGATGGGCATTATCTCCGACCTGATCGACTACGGCTACGTCACCGGCGCTTACATGGGCATCACCGTGAAGGACAACGACAAGGAAGCCGCCGCTCAGTTCGGCCTGCCCACGGATGGCGCTTACGTCGTGGACGTGACGCCGGGCAGCAGTGCGGACAAAGCCGGTATCCAGTCCAAAGACCTGATTACCGCAGTGGACGATCACAAGATCGCCACCAGAACCGACCTGACCCGCGCTCTGCGGAACTACAAGGCGGGCGACACTGCCCAGATCACCGTCGTTCGCAGCGGACGGGAACTGACGCTGACCATCACCTTTGACGAAAAGCCCCACAGCACCACCGTCGAGACTGCCCCGCAGGAGGATTCGTCCATGCCCAGCGAGGGGGACTACAACGACTGGTACGAATACTTCCGCCGTTTCTTCGGCGGCTGATGATTGAACAAAGCAGCAAATTGCCCCGGACATCTTTGGATGTCCGGGGCGTGCTGCTTTTATGGGATTACTTGCCCAGAAGGGCGGTGATATCCGCGTCAGCCAGTGTGAAATTGGCTTCGCCGCCGGAGAGGGTCAGGCGGTAGACGTCCGAAGACGCGCCCTTGGCGATGACCTCGGCCAAAGAGAAGCTGACGGAGATGGTGCCGTTGGTAAAGGTGATGGTATCGATGCCCCGGCTTTGCAGGGTTTGCAGCCCGGAGATCGCGCCCTCCAGAATGGCAATGTCGGCCTGAGCGGTGAGCAGCAGAACGCCGTCCTCCTGCTTCGTCTCCACGGGGAGCGCTTTGCCCGTCTCGTCGATGACGCGATAGAGCGCCGCTTTGACCGGCTGGGGTTCTTCTTCAACAGCAACGGGGTCGGGCGTGGGCTTCGGGAAGCTGCTGCGGGGCTTTGGCTGGGGGATGTCAAAGGTCGTTCCGGGGTCTAAGCGCTCGACGCTGCCGTCGGGAGACAGGCCGGAGGTGTCCGCAGCCCCCTCCTGAGCAGTTGTCCCCTGATGCGATCCGCCCGCGCCAATGGCCGCACCTGCGCCGTCCATGCTGTCGCCCACGCCGCCGGCGGCCTTTACATTTGCGCTGCCGGAAATGGAGATGTTCGTCCCTTGTCCGACGATGCCGTTGCCGAGGCGACAGCCGCCGCCGATACCTGCGGCGCATGTGCCGCCTATGGCGATCACTTCGGCGTCGGAAATGGTGATGTTGTCGCCGTTGGAGCCAATGCTGCCGCCGATACCCGCAGAGAAATTGCCGCCCACCGCCGTGACACGTCCGCCGGTGATTTTGAGATTGCTGCCGCCGCCGGCGTTTGAACTCTGAGACCCGCCACCACCAATGCCTGCGCCGCCAATACGGTTGGGATTGTCTTCTTTTCCTACGGCTGTGACATTTCCGCCGGTGATGGTGATGTCGGAGGCACCGCAATACCATCCGCCGCCAATGCCTGCGCCGCCGCCGTTGCCGGTGGCAAAAATATCGCCGCCGGTGATAGTGATATTGCCGACGTTGTAGTTACCGGATGCGAGACGGTCTTCACTGCCGATGCCCGCGCCACCGTCGCCGCCGACGGCTACCAGCTGGCCGGAGCCGGATTCGGAGCCGATGGTCAGATTGCCGCCGTTGCCCTTTTCCACACCGGCGTGTGTGTTTCCGCTTTGCAGGGTGTTGTCCAGTTCAACGTTCAGGTTGACGTTGCCGCCGCCCTCGGTTCTCACCGCCGCGTCGCCTGCGCTCTTCGGCCCTGCGCCGCCGGTGGTGTCGATGTTGGTGTCCTCCAGAGTGACGTTGGCCGTTGCCCCCGCGTCCGCCCTGATGGTGACATTGTTGGTGGTGGAAGCGGAAGAATCCCGGTTCCGGATGACGGGGGCGGAATCCTCTTTGGTCACGCCGCCCTGGCTGACGTTCTGGCCGCTATCGGTGGCGGAGACGGTGATGCTGCCGTCCTCCAAGTACCAGGTATCCGCCATCGCGACGGTGGGCAGGAAGACCGCGATCAGTGCCAGAGAGACGAGCCGGGTCAAAAGCTTTCGGATGTTCATAGCGTTGCCTCCTTACAGCGGGAAGGTTTCGTGGTGTACAAACCAATCATAACATGGATTGGAAGAAAATGCAAGAGGATTAACGGATTTATTTCGGAAGCGTCTGCCGGTTTCCCTGTTGCAAAGGGTTCCCATTTGTGATAAGATAGCTGTAACTATATGCTGGAGGGGAACCATGGACGACGCGACTTTGAGAAATCAGATCGGCTCCAATATTGCCGCGTACCGCAAGCAGGCGGGACTGACCCAGGCGGGACTGGCGGAAAAACTGAATTATTCCGACAAGGCCGTCTCCAAATGGGAGCGGGGAGAATCCGTGCCGGATGTGATGACGCTGGTGCAGCTGGCAGAGCTGTTCCAGATACCGGTGGGGGAACTGTTGGCCGACCCCAACGCCCTGCCGGGAAACCCCGGCACGCTGGAGCGGGCCATGACGCAGGTGTCCGAAAAGGCGCTCAAGCGCAGGGCCAACAAGAATGTGATATTAGCGCTGTCGTCCACGCTGGTGTGGTTCATTGCGCTGCTGATATTCGTCATCATGTCCTCGTTCAGGGCCGTGGAGCGCTACAGCTGGCTTGCCTTTTTCTACGCCGTACCCATCAACGCCATCGTGATGCTGAGCCTGCTGTCGGCGTGGCACGATTTCCGGAAAAACCGGCTGCTGATTTCCGCCATCGTGTGGGGATTCCTGATCGCCATTCATGTTTCCGGACTGCTGATCTTCCGGTATAATTTCTGGAAAATTTACCTTCTGGGCATTCCGGGGCAGATCGCCATTTTCCTGTGGTTCCGGATGTTCCACCCGGTGAGCGAGAAAGCGGAGGGTACGGACAATGGATAAGACGGAACTGCGCCGCCGGATTCGGGAGAAAAAACGGGCGATGACGCCGGAAGAAATTGAAGAGCGGAGCCGGGAGCTTGGCCGCCAGTTCGCCGCGACGGAAGCCTACCGCAGGGCCAAAACCATCTACGGCTACATGCCATACAACCAGGAGGTGCGCACCGTCCCCATGCTGGAGCAGGCGCTCCGGGACGGAAAAAAAGTGGCCGTGCCCAAGTGTTACGGCGACGAAATGAAGTTTATTTACCTGGACGACCTGACCAAAGTGGCGAAGGGCTACGCCGGGATTCCGGAACCCATCGCGGACGAGCCGGTCGCCCATGACGAGACGGCGCTGGTGCTGATGCCCGGGCTGGCCTTCGACCCCCAGGGACACCGCATCGGCTACGGCGGCGGTTTTTACGACAAGTTCCTGTCCCGGGAGCCGAACCATCCCACGCTGGCGCTGTGCTACGATTTTCAGATGCTGCCCCATCTGGACACCGAGGAACATGACATCCCCGTGGACACGGTGCTCTGGGCGTAGGCGCATATATACAAGGAGAGAAAGATATGCAGTTTGTCATTGTTTTGCTGATCGCAGCCGCCGTGTTCGGCGTGTGCTATCTGGTGGATAAGGGCTTTTCCAAGGCGTTCCGGGGCAAGGCACAGCACCGTTCCGGCATGGCCGTCCGGGCGAACAAGCGCTTCGGCGTGTTCGGCGTGGTGCTGACGGTGCTGGGCGTCATGGCGTTCTGCATTGGCATCGGCGACGGGCCGGTGCTGATCGTGGGCGGCCTGATCGTGTTTGCTATGGGCATTTTTTTGGCGGTGTACTACCTGAGCTTCGGCATTTTTTACGACGGGGAAAGCTTCCTAATGTCCCGGTTCGGGAAGAAGGACGCCGTGCATCGCTATGAGGAGATCGTAGGGCAGAAGCTGTACGTGGTGCAGGGCGGCAGCATCGTGGCGGAGCTGTACCTGAAGGACGGCTCCACTGTCAGTCTGCAATCCACCATGGACGGCGTGTATCCCTTTCTGGACACCGCCTTTGCCGGTTGGTGCCTCCAGACGGGGCGCGACCCTGAGAGCTGCGACTTCCACGACCCCAGCAAGAGCCTGTGGTTCCCGCCGGTGGAGGAAAGCTGATGGCGCACATTCCCAGCGGAACGACACAGGAGTTGGAGCTGGTCACCTTCCGGCAGGCGCTGGAAGCCGCCGACACCCCCAGCGACGAATACGATATCAAAAAGTGGATCTACGCTCCCAATTTTTACTCGGAATACCGTTACATATTGGGGACGCGGGGGAAAAAGCCGCTGATCTGCATTGGCATCAACCCCTCCACGGCCAGACCCGACGCGCTGGACAATACCCTCAAATCCGTGGAGCGCATCGCCCTGGGAAACGGGTTTGACAGCTTCATCATGTTCAACGTCTACGCCCAGCGGGCGACCTCTCCCGACGATATGGAGAAGGTCTGCAACCCGCTGCTGCACAAGGAAAATCTGAAAGCGTTCCGGTATGTGTTGTCTCTTTCGGAGCATCCGGTGGTGTGGGCGGCATGGGGCGCGATTATTGAAAAGCGGAAGTACCTGCCCGACTGTCTGCGGGATATGCTGCTGGCGGGGGAGGAGTACGGGACCGAGTGGTGCTGCGCCGGGGCCATTTCCCGGAAGGGACACCCCCATCATCCGCTGTATCTGCGGAAGGATGAGAAGCTCAGGCCTTTCGACGTGAAAGCGTATCTGGAACAGTTATAGAAAAATTAAGGGTCGGTGGCTTCACCGACCCTTGTGCAGCATTTGGAATATGGAGGATTTCTTATGAAATTGCTGATTGCGTCCGACATTCACGGCAGCGCCTTCTGGTGCCGCCGCCTTTGCGACCTGATCGAGATGGAACGTCCGGACAGGCTGATCCTGCTGGGAGACTTGCTGTACCACGGCCCCCGGAACGACCTGCCCCGGGATTACGCGCCGAAGCAGGTGATCCCCATGCTAAGCCGGTACCGGGAAAACATCATCGCGGTTCGGGGCAACTGTGAGGCGGAGGTTGACCAGATGGTTCTGCCTTTTCCCTGCATGGCGGAGTTTTCCCAGCTGCTTCTGGACGGGAAAACCTTCTATCTGACCCATGGACATCACCACAATCCGGATAATCTTCCGCCCCTGCCGGAGGGCAGCGTGTTCCTGTTTGGGCACACCCATGTGAAGATGGACGAAGTGCGCTCCGGCGTCCGCTGCCTGAACCCCGGCAGTGTCTCCATCCCCAAGGACGGGAGCCACAGCTGTCTGATTTATGAAAACGGAGAATTTTCTTTTCGGATTTTGGAGGAATGACCGTGGATTCGACAGAATGCGAGACCTGCTGGTATTATGATTATGATGAGGAGTACGACGAATACTACTGCATGATGGATTTGGACGAGGACGAGGTTTACCGCATCGCCAATTCCCCCTCCCGGCACTGCCCCTTTTACCGGCAGGGCGACGATTACACCCTTGCAAGGAGACAATAGATGAAACGATGGTATCCCGCGCTGATCCTGCTGTGCCTGCTGCTGGCGGGCTGTTCCGGGAAGGGGGAGGAAACGACGTTCCCCACCCAGACGGAGGCCGTTCCCGTGGAAGCAGCGCCGCCTGCCGGACTGCATGATCCGAATGACCCGGTGGAAGTGCGTTACGGCGACGCACTGCGGGCGTATCCCCTGAGCGCTGCTAATGTGGCCGGAATGAAGGCCATGGGCAGTGACCTGCTGGTGTTCTCCGACACCGAGGTCAGCACCGTTATCACCCGGCTTTCCGGGGAGGAACTGTACATAGCGGCCACCGCCCGGCTGGATTTTGGCCTTACTCCGGATAACCCGTCCCTACAGGTCACGGAAAGCGGCCTGAGCTATTTTGACCCGGTGAACCGGCAGACGGTGGTGCTGGATGCTTCTCTGCGGGAGATCACCCACATTCCCGTGCCGGAGGACTTGGAGGGAACGCCCCTGCTGTCCCGCGACCGGGAGACCCTGTACTACTGCACCAAAGCGGGCGTCCGCGCATGGAATCTGGAAACGGGCATCCGCCGGATCATCAAGGAAGCCGGGTTCGCCCAACAGAGCGTGACGGGGCTGCACCTGAACGACACCGTCCTGCAATGCCGCGTGGCGGACAACGAGGGCAATGCCAGCACGCTGCTGCTTTCCACGGAAAGCGGGCGGATATTATATGAAGGGGCGCAGGAGCTGACGATGCGCTCCCGGGGCGACAGCTATTTTATCTCCTTCCCCACAGGCTGCACCCGGGCGCTGCTGTTCGGGCAGGCGGGGGAGGAAGCCCCTCTGGCGCTGACCCCGGCGGAGCTGAGCGGGGAGGACTTTCTTCTGGAGACCTTCGCCGACGCGGTGACGGCCAGCGTTGCGTCGGATACGGAGATCAAGCTGGACTATTACGATCTGGAAACCGGACGCCGCCGCAGTTCCGTGACCCTTCCGTTCTTCGGCCTGCCCCTGACGGTGGAGGAGTCCGCCGACGGCTGGGTCTATTTCCTGCTTTACAACAACGACGGTCGGCCGGTCATTTACCGCTGGGATACAGCCGCGCTGGAATTCGCCGTTTCCGACACGGAGGTCTACACCGGCCCCTATTATTCCAACCAGGAGCCGGACTATCACGGGCTGGTGTGGTGCGAGTATTACGCGAGAACCATCGGCGATACCTACGGCGTTGAGGTGCTATTGTGGGAGGACGCCAATCTGGTGCAGCCATGGGACTACAATTTTGAAACGGAATATCTGGTGCCGGTTTTCAAACGGGAGCTGGACTGGCTGAACGAGCGCCTTGCCAATTTCCCGGAGGGGATGCTGGAAGCTGCAATTTCCCATTTTTCCTCTCTGAAGATCTGTCTGGTGCGGGAGATCATCGGCAGCGCCGAATCCGGCAGTGTGAGCAGGGCGAACGGCATCCAGTTTATGAACGGGACGGACGCCTACATCGTGCTGGCGGCGGGGGATACCTCGGAAAAAGCGCTGTACCACGAGCTTTACCATGTGATGGAGACCCACATCTTAGGCAACAGCATCGCCCTCGACCAGTGGGCAAAGCTGAATCCCGTAGGATTTGCGTACGACTACGATTACCTTGCCAACGCTCAGCGGGACGGCAGCGAATTTTTACAGCCGGACACCCGCAGCTTTGTGGACACCTACTCCATGAGCTATCCCAAGGAAGACCGGGCGCGGATCTTTGAGTATGCCATGACGGCGGGGAACGAGCCGCTATTTGCAGCCTCGCCCCTGCAATACAAGCTGAAAATGCTGTGTCAGGGGATACGGGAGGCTTTTGGACTGAAAAAATCCACGGAAAACTTCCCCTGGGAACAGTACCTGAATCAGCCTATGGCGTACACGGGAAAATAACAAAAGCGCTGTCATTCAGAACCATCGGTTCCAAGTGACAGCGCTTTTTCATTATGGATTTGCCGCTATGTAGTTGATTCTGACGGTAAACGATCAGTCCTCGGGGAACAGCTTTTCCCGGCAGTAGCGGATGATGGCCTTTCGGGTGATGAGGCCGATGAACGCGTCCTTGTCGTCTACAGGAACAAAGTTCTGATTGGACGCCCGCTCCACCAGCTCGTGCATAGAGGTGGTGACCCGGACGGGGACGTTATCCTTCCGGCGGGCGATCTCCATGACCCGGCGGGCTTCGGCCTGACGCATATCCATGTAGCACATGTTCTTCATGGCCCACAGAAGGTCGCCCTCTGTCAATGTTCCCCGGTATTCACCCCGGTGGTTGAGAATGGGAATCGCGGCGTAGCCTGCGGATTCCATCTTTTCCAGTGCCTGCCGGATGGTATAATCATCGTACAAATATGCACACATCGCCTTTGGTGTCAGAAAAAACAGAATGTTATTCATGGGGTTCTCCTTTTCGGCGCGGCTGATTGGGAGGATGCCTTACTGCCGCCTTATACATTATAGCATAAACGAAACGGAAAAGTATGAAATTTTCTTGTTAATTTGCAATCAGCCATCCAAAAAATCACGATTGTTTTTGTGCGGAATGACGGTTCTATTTTCCAAAGTGAAAATCAGAAAAATCGAAGGTCGCGAAATAGTCCTCCGGCGTCTCGGCGCGGCGGATGAGCTGGAAGCTGCCGTCCTCTTTCAGCAAAACCTCCGCGGAACGGAGCTTGCCATTATAATTGTAGCCCATGGAGAAGCCGTGAGCACCGGTGTCGTGAATGGCTACAATGTCGCCGATCTGGATTTCCGGCAGACTCCGCTCGATGGCGAATTTGTCGTTGTTTTCGCACAGACCGCCGGTGACGTCATAGACGTGATCGAGAATGGCGTCCTCCTTGCCCAGCACGGTGATGTGGTGGTAAGCGCCGTACATGGCCGGGCGCATCAGGTTGGCGGCGCAGGCGTCCAGACCCACGTATTCCCGGTAGATGTGCTTTTCATGAATGACGGTGGAGATCAGGTGGCCGTAGGGCGCCAGCATGAACCGGCCAAGCTCGGTGAAAATGGCGACGTCACCCATGTCGTTGGGGGTCAGGATCTCCTCGTATTTCACCCGCACGCCCTCACCGATGACGCCGATGTCGCATCTGGGCTGCTCGGGGCGGTAGTCCACGCCGATGCCGCCGGACAGGTCGATGAAGGAAATATGCGCACCGGTGGCGTTGCGCAGCCGTACCGCCAGACGGAACAGCTGCCCGGCCAGAGCGGGGTAGTATTCATTGGTGGTTGTGTTGGAGGCAAGGAAGGCATGAACGCCGAAGTGCTTCGTGCCCAGCTTCATCAGCCGGGTGATGGCCCCTGCCATCTGGTCTTCGGTCATGCCGTATTTGGCGTCCCGGGGCATGTCCATGATGGTGTTGCCAAGAGAGAAGGAACCGCCCGGGTTATACCGCAGACACACCGTCTCGGGGACCGGCCCCATGGATGCCAGAAAATCCACATAGGTGGCATCGTCCAGATTGATGTACACGCCCATATCCCGCGCCTTGCGCATATCCAGTTCCGGGGTGACGTTGGAGGAAAAGACCACGTCGTGTCCCGTGATGCCCACGGCCTCGGACAGCAGCAGCTCGGTATAGGTGGCGCAGTCGCAGCCGCAGCCCTCCTCGTGGAGAATCTTCAGCAGGAAGGGATTTGGGGTGGCCTTGACGGCAAAAAACTCCTTGAAGCCGGGATTCCATGAGAACGCCGCCTTCAGCGCCCGGGCGTTGGCGCGGATGCCGGCCTCATCGTAAACATGAAACGGGGTAGGGATCTGCTCGCGGATCTCCTTCGCTTTTTCCAGAGTCAAAAAAGGTATCTTTTTCATAGCTCGAACCCTCTCTATTCTATGCAAAAAACGGCGTACTTTACGCCGTGACTAGGAGAATTGTATTGTATGGAAGGACATTTGTCAACCCCGTATCCACTTCTCACCCCGGTAGAAACCGAATTTCTCCGCCGGGGAGAGAACTCGACAAAATGGCGGTTTCTTTTTTGTGAAAAATGTGCTATACTCCCTCCATCTTCACAAAGGAAGGAAACCAAAATGAAACGAACGAAATTGTCCGACCGCCAGCTCCCGGATTACAGCCGGGGCGAAGAGATCATGAACATGGTCACCCACATCGTCGGCGGCGCTGTAGGCGTCGTGGCGCTGACACTGTGCGTCATTTTTGCCGCTCTCCACGGCAATCCCTGGGGCGTCGTCACATCCGCTATTTACGGCAGCGCCATGGTCACCATGTTCACCATTTCCAGCGTCTACCACGGTCTGAAGCCAACGCTTGGCAAAAAGGTGATGCAGGTGATCGACCACTGCACCATTTATTTCCTCATTGCGGGAACCTACACCGTGATTTTGCTGTCCGCCATCCGTCCGGAGAATCCCGTCCTTGCGTGGGTGCTGTTCGGCTTTGAGTGGGGCATGGTGGCGCTGGCCACGACCCTGACGGCCATTGACCTGACGAAATACCGGGTCTTTTCCATGATCTGCTATATCGGCATGGGCTGGGCGATCATCTTCTTTGCGAAGCAGGCAATGCAGGCGCTGACCTTCCCGGGCTTTCTGCTTCTGCTGCTGGGCGGCATTGCCTACACGGTCGGCTCCGTTCTGTACGGATTGGGCAAGCGCAAAAAGTGGATGCACTCCGTATTTCACATTTTCGTCGATTTGGGGGCACTGCTCCAGTTCTTCTGCGTGCTGTTTTATGCAATCTGACGAAAAAAATCAGGGTTACGCCACTCCCCGGAAGGAAAAAACCGCCATAAATTTGGTTAATGCTACGAAAATCTTTTTTCGCTATACTAAGGGTTGATTTGTTCACGGTTTAGACATATAATGATACTCGCCAGGCGGTGATACGCCACCGCAGGGTAACTTAACTAAGGAGGAAATCTATGCTTACTTTCATTCTCTGCATTGCAGCTCTGGTCGTCGGCTACATCTTCTACGGCAAGCGCGTAGACAAGATCTTTGGCTCTGACGACCGGGAGACGCCTGCCATCGCGCTCAACGACGGCGTTGACTTCGTCCCGATGAAAGGTTGGAAGATCTTCCTGGTTCAGCTGCTGAACATCGCCGGTCTCGGCCCCATCTTCGGCGCTCTGAACGGTGCTCTGTTTGGACCTGTCGTCTATCTGTGGATCGTCTTCGGTACCATCTTCGCCGGCGGCGTCCACGACTATATGTGCGGTATGCTGTCCATGCGGCACAAGGGCGCCAGCATTTCCGAGATTACCGGTACTTATCTGGGCAAGGTCATGCTGCAGGTCATGCGCGTGTTCTCCGTCATCCTGCTGGTCATGGTCGGCGTCGTGTTCTCCAAGGGTCCCGCCGGTCTGCTGGCTCTGCTGACCCCCGAGAAGCTGGACGCTACCTTCTGGCTGTGGGTCATCATCATCTACTACTTCATCGCCACCTTCGTTCCCATCGACAAGGTCATCGGCAAGATTTACCCCATCTTCGGTATCTGCCTGATCATCATGGCCGTCGGTGTTGCGGGTGTTCTGCTGTTCGCCCATGAGTATCAGATGCCCGAGCTGTGGAACAACTTCTATAACCAGCATCCTCAGAACATCCACATCTGGCCGTTCATGTTCGTCACCGTGGCCTGCGGCGCCATCTCCGGCTTCCATGCCACGCAGTCTCCCATGATGGCCCGCTGCTGCACCTCTGAGAAGCAGGGTCACAAGGTGTTCTACGGCGCAATGGTCGCCGAGGGCATCATCGCCATGGTCTGGGCGGCTGCCGGTGTTTCCTTCTACGAGAACACCCAGGCTCTGCTGGAAGCCGGTGCCGGTGTGAACGCTGTTGTTTACGAGATCTGCACCACCACCATGGGCAAGATCGGCGGCGTCCTGGCTATGCTGGGCGTTATCGCCTGCCCCATCACCTCCGGTGATACCGCTTACCGCAGCGCCCGTCTGACGCTGGCCGACTGGTTCAAGATCGACCAGAAGGATTGGAAGAAGCGTCTGCTTCTGACCGTCCCCCTGCTGGGCGTCGGTGCCATCATCTGCCAGATCGACTACTCCGTGGTATGGCGTTACTTCTCCTGGTCCAACCAGACTCTGGCCATGATCGCTCTGTGGGCGGCTGCCATGTATCTGGCGCAGAACAAGCGCAACTACTGGATCTGCGCGGTTCCTGCCACCTTCATGACCGGCGTTTCCATCACCTACTTCTTCGCGGCCGGCGAGTGCCTCGGCCTGCTGTGGAAGCCTATGGGAATTGCCGAGAGCGTGTACTATCCCATCGCCGTTGTCGCCGGTGTTATCGCCGCGGTCGGCTTCCTGGCGCTGTTCCTGAAGAAGAGCGCAAAGTACAAGACCAGCACTCTGGCACAGTAATATATCCTCTTATGGCCTCCCGCTTTACGGCGGGAGGCCATTTTTGGATTGCCGTCTGCTGCCCGCACGCCTCTGCGGACGGCCTGCGAAGGATTCGCGGGATAAAATGGTGTTAACCATTCTATCGAGAAATAATGACAGACCCTGATAGGAACCCCGTATGACATGCAGAAACGGCGCCGGATGGCGCCGTTTCTGTTTGCAGCATTAGGTCAATATTTCCGGGACAGGAGAGCCTCGGCTTCCTCACGGGTGATCTCCCCGGCATTGCACCGCGCCATGATCTGCACGTCCTTGTCGTTGAGCTTGTAACCCAGATAGAAGAACGTGGAAATAATCATGCCGATGACAGGCACCAGAGCGTACACAATCCACAGTCCCTCCAGCGCTCCCGCGCTCTGCTGGATGTTCAGCGCCTTCAGCGTCTCGAAGCTCTCCGCCTCCACGGAAATCCAGTGGAAGCAGCCCAGCAGCGCCAAAGCCAGCGAGGACGAGACCGCAGCGGTGATCTTCACGGAGAAGGTCTGGATGGCGAAGGTGATGCCCTTGGCACTAATGCCGGATTTATACTGGCCGTACTCGGCGCAGTCCGGGGTGAACATGAAGGCGAGAATGCCCACGATGCTCATGGGAACGGTGCGGACGCAGGTCAGCGTCAGGAACAGCGCCCGGTTTTCGTAGCCAACGAAGAAAATCACCAACCCTAAGATGATGTTGACGATGTTGCACCAGAAAAGCGTCTTGAATTTGTCCAGCTTTTTCAGGATGGTGGGCATGAGCATGGCGGCGAAAACACCCGGCACCATGTTCAGCAGGTTCAGCACGATGGAGTAAAGGGAATTGCCGAAAAGATAGAAGGAGACGAACAGCGTCACGGCGGCGGAGGTTTTCAGCGCGTCGGTGGCGCAGTAGCCGCCGTAGTAGGTCAGCAGGTATTTGTTCTTTCCCAGATAGGAGAACATCTGCCGGGGAGAGAAGTTTTCGTCTTCCTCTTCGGGCTTATAGTTGCGTTCCTTGCAGTTGAGGGACAGGGGCACCATGGTCAGGGCGCTGAAAATGGACAGCGTCGCAATGGCCAGACTGGCGCTCATGCCCACATTTTCGCTGATGAGGATGGGCAGCACCACGCCGTAGATCAGCACGCCCGCCCCGGAGAACACCCGGTTGACGGAGAGCAGGGTGTTGCGCTCCGGCAGATTGTCGGTCATGGTGTTCAGCATGGCGTAGGCGGGAATGTCCGTCAGAGTGTACACAGTGTCCCACAGCACGTAGGCCACGCCGAACCAGACAAGTTTCCCAGTCTCCCCCAGCGCCGAGGGAATGGAGAACAGGATGATGGTCACAATGGGGATCAGTGCGGTGGAAATGCGCAGCCAGGGCAGACTTTTCTGCCCGTTTTTGAATTTCACCTTGTCGAAGATGAAGCCGAAAATGGGGTCATTCACGGCGTCCCAGATCTTGACGATCAGCAGCACGATAGCGACCTTGGCAAGGTTCACGCCCTGCATGGCAAGGTAGGTGGAGATAAAAGCCGCTGTGATGTTATAGTAAATGTTCTGTCCGATGAAGTATGTCCAGTAGCTCAAGCGCTCCTTGAAGGTGGTCATATACCCCGGATGTTTGTCTGCCATGGCGATCCGCCCCTCTCTTTACAATGAATGTATTCTACCATTGCGGAAAATGGAAGTCAATCGACGGAGAAATCTTTGACATTTTGAACGGAATTTGGTAGTATAGGAAGGAAAAAAGCGCCCCGTTTTTTGGCAGATTGTCATGGGGTGGAGGATAAGGAAAGGAACGCTATGGCCAACGTCATTGAAATAACGGATTTCTCCGCGCCGGAGCTGGACGTGTATGCCCGGCTGACGGAGGCGCAGCTGCTCAACCGGTTTGAACCGGCCAAGGGGATGTTCATTGCGGAAAGTCCCAAGGTCATCCACCGGGCTTTGGACGGCGGATACGAGCCGGTGTTGCTGCTTATGGAGTTGTCGCCAATACTTCTTTGGTCGCTGTTGCACTGTTTAATGGAATTGCACAAGGGTCTCAGCCGCTTATCAGTCGATCCTATGGACGAGGAGAAGAACAAAATGTCCGCTCCCTTTTAAAAATGGCTCTCACCACTGCACTTGGTCTTGGTGTTTTACTGATGATTTTTATTTTCTTTTCTGCACCTGCTGTCACCGCTGTCTTTAACAGTGAACACGATTTGCAGCTTGCTGCTTATGCAGACTCTGGCTTAAGATTATACTTTATCGGATTTTTATTTGCTGGAATTAACATCGTCGGAACTGCGGCCTTAAGTGCTGTAGAATCCGTTAAATATGCTTTTTGTGCCTCTATTTCACGTGGATTTGTTGCAACTATTTTCTTTGCCTTTGTGCTTTCTGCCTGCTTTAAAATGACCGGGATCTGGCTGGCATTTCCTGCTGCGGAATTTGCTACAATGTTTATCACTTTAAGTGGATTATTGTGTTTTACAAAGCAGAAAGGTGGAATGTATCATGCAAAAGACTGAGCCGTCAAACACAAACCCGACTTTAAAAGAACAAAAAGACCACGGAACCTTTTCTTTTCCCTGTGGCCTTTATGAGACTTATGATGATGAGAACTGGAACGGTGTCAAACACCACTGGCACGATGAACTTGAAATTCTTTATTTTATGGAAGGCAAATTTGAATTAGTCATCAATATGAATATTTACACCATCACAGATGAATGTTTTTATTTTGTAAATTCTGGTGAACTCCATTCTATTTTAGCAAAAACTTCTGTAAAAGAATCAGCTGTCGTTTTTCATCCGAGAATCTTAAATTTTGACAGTTATGATATCGCACAGAGCCGAATTTTACAGCCCATGATGAAGGGAGAACTCTATTTTCCACGCTGTATTAAACCGGAACATCCTGTTTTTTCCAGATTAAAACAAGAATATCTTGAAATTGTAAATGCGTTTTATCAAAATGGATTTGCTCCAATCAACGAGTATCAGATGGTCACAAACGATTTAGCCTCCCAGCTGTTTATTCGTGCCGGTTTATTAAAAATCCTTGCCTTTTTAGAACAATATCAGCTTCTATCTGTAAAAGAGCATACGGATGATGATTATCGGGTTGAAATTATTAAAAATTCACTTGCTTACATTCATCAGCATT
>OLRR01001320.1_pt1 | contig 15969 bp, 14 predicted proteins | sample 1671941 | NCBI WGS metagenome assembly OLRR01 (sample SAMEA3136628, study PRJEB25190) | human gut metagenome
CTTCACTTATTCTGTTCCGAACCCTGTTAAACCGTCAGATGTGGATGAATCCTTTGTCCGATGTTATGGAAGGTTGGGGAATCTGGGAGACTGTGAATGGTGAACAGAAGCTGACCACCGAATGCATCGAGAACGTAATCATGATGGTACCGTTTAGTTCGGTAGTGATGTGGACATTCGGAGAGAAGATAGGAAATGGCTGGAAGAAGATACTGTGGGAAAGCGGAAAGATAGCGTTCATCTTCTCGATAAGCATTGAGATGTTGCAATTATTGCTACGGCTAGGAACGTTCCAGCTATCAGACATCTTCTATAACACAGTCGGCGGAGTGCTCGGTGGATTGATGTATTGTGTGGTGATGAAGGCAAGAAAGCGTCTATAAAACTGGATGAAATTGTGATATAATGGGGCAAATGAGACTGGCTGTGTCTCAGGTGGTGCCCCGACTCTGGGACCATGGAAAACCGTGGCTCTCGCTGCTCTAATAATCACACACCTCTACGCGGTGAGCAGCAGGTAACAATCTAAGGATGCGAAGGCTGCTGAGGAGGCTAAGAAGACCGAGGCAGAGGCTGTGCTGAAGAAGTTGCTGGCAAGTGGCATGAGCGCGGACGAGATTCTGGAAAAGCTGAAATAAACAAGAAAACCAATAACAAAAATAAATGCCGTGTGGACAAACTGAACTCCAGAAGTTCATACGGTGTTTTTTGAAGGCTTCTGTATAGTTTATAACGAAAATAAAAGAAGAACAAAAATAAAAGAAATGGAGCGTGAAAAAAATGAACTTATCTAAAATACACCACATCGCAATCATCGTATCTGACTACGAAGCTGCAAAGGATTTCTATGTGAACAAGCTGGGATTCTCTGTTATCAGAGAGAACTACCGTCCAGAGCGTAAGGACTGGAAGCTGGATCTTCGTGTCAATGAGCACACAGAGCTGGAGATTTTTGCAGAAGAAAACCCGCCGAAGCGTGTGAACCGCCCGGAGGCCTGTGGGCTGCGTCACCTTGCATTCTGCGTAGACAGTGTGGAGCAGACGGTGAGGGAGCTGGCGGAGGTAGGAATTGAATGTGAGCCAATTCGTGTGGATGATTACACCGGCAAGAAGATGACATTCTTCCATGACCCGGATGGACTGCCGCTGGAGCTGCATGAGTAAAATGAAGAAAACAAGAAAACCAGGCGGTGGCCGGAAGAAGTTAAAGCCAGAGTACGATGCCGGGAAGAATCTGAAAGAGCAGATGGATGCTGCTGTGGCATTTTATGATTCTGAGATGTCCTTGCAGGCCATCGGAGATGAGTTGGGATTAAATCCCATCAAGGTACGGAAGCTGCTCATCACGGCAGGTGTGTATGAATCAGAAGTGGCGGAAAAAGTAAAAAACACTTTTGAAGAATACCGAGAAACACAGAACTACAAAACCTCCATACTCTCAACTGCAAATACTCTTCAACTCTCCAAATCTTCTGTCACTTCGTACCTGCCTTATAAAAAAGGTGTGTACTTTCCAAGTACAGCAGAAAAAGAGAAGATTAGTGTCGGAGCAGAGCGGCAGCGAAGATACAGAGCAATGAAGCGGTGGAGGGCTGATCCGACAGAAGAAAACTTCTGGGGAGTGGTTCTGGCTTATGCCGGGGTAGGATTTAAAACCTACTCTGGATTGCCGTTCACTTACGAAATTAAAAAAGGCAGAAGCGGCGAGTATACAAAAGAACTGTGGATTGACAGGCGGGAGAAGAGCAAAAGTCTGGCGTGGAGTTCTATAGTTTTGGCGCTGAAGAATATTAAAGGGGAGGTAGTAGACCGCCCGAAAGCTCTGGGTGATATCCGGGGCGTGACCTACATATACGGAATGTTCTATCGGTTCGGACTGATCGATGTGCCGGACAAGGTAAAGGAGAAGATGGGCCGTCCAAAAGACCACAAAAAATAGATTGCTAGCATCAACAGTCATCTTTCGCGGATATGTGCCTTTTGATAAGGATTGGACAGGTTTCTCGGCAGAGGAATACCAGGAAGCATCTGAAAGCGTCATGCGGGAAAAACAGCTCAACACGGTAGAAGTAATGAACCGTCTGGATCTTACTGGCTATGAAGTAGTCCGAGCGCAGTACTTTGCAACCTTGCAGAATCCGGCAATGACAATACAGTTTGGAAACTTACAGTGATAATAGATTCAGATTTAGCACGGATAGTAAAATTAAAGGAATTGTTGATGGATTGAAAAGCCACTCGTGGCCACAACAGGAACCGGCAGTGCGATCTGTAAATGAAATTGATTTTCAGACTGCAAGTGGTAATGAATTGTTCGTTTTGGGACGAAATATTTATCAGGCGGCAGATGCTTTTATAGATAGAAGAAATAATGTGACACAATTGGATAAGAAAAAACGTTTTACTGTCAGGGATGGGATGACGAGATACTCGAAAAGATAAAGAAAAACTGTGTGGACACACTGAGTTTCAGGAGCTCACACAGTATTTTTAAAATAAAAGCATATAGTTTATAACGGAAATAAAAGAAATAGAGTGCGGAGCAGACGGTGAAAGAGCTGGAAGAGGTTGAAATTGAATGTGGACCGATTCGTGTAGATGATTGTATCGGCAAGAAGATGACTTTTTTACATGACCCGGACGGTTGCCGTAGGAACTGCATGAATAAAGTTGGGAGAGAAAAGGCTATCTAAGGCGCATAATATGGTAAACGTCATAAGAATTCATGTGCAATTGACTTTACGCCCCAGATGTGTTACCTTAAACATACAACATATCTGGGAAACAATTCTTCAACCATTCGGTTATCTGATTCCCCATATGAATAAAAAAACTGGTGGAACGGAGGATCGATGGAGAGTACTCCTTTCACCGCATACAGAAAGGAGCATGCGAATGCAGCAAATGACAAACCACAGACCCCTGGCAGAACTGGATCTGCTGGATGATTTACGCGAGCAACGAGCCAAAGTCCGTGCTTGCACGAGACCTTGGCGACTGCCGCGATAACTTGAGAAACTCGCGTAGCGTGTTTCTCATAGTTTCTTTTTAATGCCTTACTGGCGTATCCGGAGTATGGACGGAGATTCTGCCGAAAGTTTTTGAGGATTCTTTTTGGGAGAGATTTTAAAAACCTTAATATCGTAACTCAAAAGTCCTACGGAGGACTGGACACCGGATATCACGGAGCCAGACTGGACGTATACATAGAAGAGGGAGATGAAGTGGAAGTTGATTCTACGAATGTCTCTGCGATTTATGATATTGAGCCGGATAAGAATAATAAAAAGAAAGACGGTGTTTGTTATCTTTATCTGTCCCTACGACCCATTTGGAGACGACCGGATGATCTACACGATCCGAAATCAATGCGTAGAGAATCCGGAATTACCTTATGATGATGGTGCCCGAACGATTTTCCTCTATACAAAAGGAAAAAAGGGCCGTGACAACGAAACGCTGAGTCAGCTGTTGGACTATATGGAGAATACAACCCGGGAGAACGCAGTGAGTGAAGAACTGGAAGCCATCCAGGAGATGGTGGATGTGGTGAAAGAAGATGCGGAGGTGACGGTGGCATATATGAAAGGATTTGAGAGAGACCAGATGTTTCTGGAAGAAGGGAAAAAACAGGAAAGAGAGAATACCCTAAAAGAGAAACAACGAGCGGATGAAGAACAGAAACGAGCGGATATGGAACAGCAGCGAGCAGATGCAGCCGCAGAAGAAATTGCAAAGTTGAGAAAGCAGCTGGAAGAGATGCAAAGGAGTTAAGAATGCAGATGGAGTTACTGTTGCTGGAATGCACAGAGAAGGTATATTTTGAATCTGCGAATATAAACCTCAAATTATAGTTCTATATGGAAATTGACTTTATTCTCCGGATATGTTACCGTAACCACATACGTATCTGGGAAGCAATGCAAGATAAGTGTTAAGTACGACAGAATGTTTGTTATGGAGAAGTTTGCGATTAAGGAGAGATAAAAAATGGGATACTTTAAAGATGTGACACCGGAATCAGTTGGAATCAGCTCCAAAGGAATTATGAAATTTCTTGACAGGATGGAACAAAATCAAATCGAACTACATAGTTTTATGGTGCTCCGCCATGGCCAGTGTGCGGCAAAGGGATGGTGGAAACCGTATGATGAAAAATTCCGCCATCCGTTGTATTCGTTCAGCAAATCGTTGACGGCTACAGCGATTGGTTTTGCACAGCAGGAAGGAATCTTATCCGTTGATGAGAAAATTGTCGATATTTTTCCGGAACTGTTGCCGGAACATCCTTCCGAATATCTTAAAAAAATCACCCTGCACCATCTGCTGATCATGGGATGCGGTCACGAGACGGAAATTTCGGACAATTCCGAAAACTGGATTTCTACATTTCTGCATCATCCGGTACTCCATGAGCCGGGAACATTTTATAAATATAATACAGCAGGAACCAACATGCTGGCTGCGGTTCTGCGGAGAAAGACAGGGCAGAATGTGACAGAGTTTCTGAAACCGCGTCTGTTGGAACCACTTGGAATCACTTCTCTGACCTGTGCATTGCTCGGCGACGGAACAGAGCTTGGCGGAGGCGGTATGAAGATGGTGACGGAAGACATGGCAAAATTTACGTATTTTCTGTCCAGACAGGGAGAGTGGGAAGGAAAACAGCTGCTTCGAAAAGAATGGTTCGAACGCGCCTGCCACAAGCAGATTGAGACAGAAGGCGATTCCGAAGGACATGTAAAAGACTGGGCACAGGGCTACGGTTACCAGTGCTGGATGGGCCGATATCCTGGCTCTTTCCGCGCGGATGGAGCGTATGGCCAGTTTGGGGTTGTGTTCCCGGATCTTGATTTGATTGTGATTCTGACGTCATCCACAGAGCAGACACAGGAGGAATTGAGCGCACTGCAGGAGGATCTGATTCCCTATGTACAGAAAGAGGCTGGAGAGCTGGCACCATCACCGCTTGCAGAAACTGTAAAAGAGTATACTGCACAGCTTGCTCTTCCACCACGCAGAGGAACGAGAAATCCTTTTATGGAGGAAAAAGTAAGTAAGCATGTGTATGTGTCTGTTCCGGTTCTGAACGACCGGATGCCGGATTCTGCGGAAGTTCTGATTGGCGGAAGCGGGCTGTTTCAGTTTGAGACGAGTCCGATCCAGGAGATGCGGTTTGCTTTTGGAAGCGATAAGATGTACTGGAAAGTGCTGGAAGGTGGAAAAGAAAAGGAATTCGTCCTCTCTATGCGTAAGGACTTCGCCTACAGTGAAACAGACGGTCATATTTACGCAGGATCAGCTGCATGGCGTACCGTCAATACCCTTGAGATGGAGATCCGGCGAATGGACGGCTTAAGCGGAGGTCGCATGATTGTCAGATTTCAGAAGGAAAATCTTTTGTTAGAGGCAGAGGATACGTTGATCAGCGTCGGTGGACTCGGCATTTCACCGCGTCAGGCGCTGACGGTTTTCGGGATAAAAGAGTCCTGAACAAAAAGATGAGAAAAGCAAAGGAAGAACTATCCAATTGGATAGTTCTTTTTTTCTTTTACGTTTGCTATAATTATACAAAAGGTGAAATTCAAGAAAGAGTGTGGGAAAATATATGGAAAAAGATAGGATAAACGATACAGAAAAAAGTTTTCTGTCCGGAAAAAAACGGATGGATAAATTAAAAGTACTGATGAAATATGCGGGAATCTCTGTCTTTGAGTATTTCCCGGATAGCGATCGAATGGTTCTGTATAATGAGCAACTGGAAGAAGAAAAAGGGATTATGCCATTTCTCGGTCAGTTGGGTCAGATATGTACGATCCATCCGGAAGATGCGCAGAAGCTGCGAGAGTTTCTTCTCGGACAGACTCTGGGAACGGTGGAACTGAAGCTTCTGAAAAAGGGTCACTATAAGAGAGTACTTCTGGATGCATTGCAGAAGGAAGAAGGTGACCAGTCGGTGATCGGTTGCATCAGAGATATCACGGAGATACGGAAAAGAGAAGAACTTCTGGAAGATCAGGCAAGAAGAGATTCCATGACAGGACTGTATAACCATGATACCGGAAAGCTTCTGGTGAACGAGTACCTGCGGGAGAAACGGATAGCCGCTTCTTCCGGCCTTCTGATGCTGGATGTGGATCATTTTAAAAATGTAAATGATGTGTATGGTCATCTGTTCGGGGATGAAGTGCTGATTGGATTTTCCGGATTTTTGCAGAGCTTTTTCCGCAAAGAGGATATTCTGATCCGTACCGGTGGAGATGAATTCGTCGTGTTTTTAAAGGAAATCAGCCGGGAAGCACTGGAAAAGAAAGTCAGTGAACTGGTGAAAAGAGTGGGAAAACTGACGTTTTCAAAAAGAGATTTTGTCATGAGCTGCAGTGTTGGTGTCTGTTTTCTGCCGGGAGGTTTGGGCGATTACAGTTACGAACAGCTTCTTGAACATGCAGATCTTGCCTTGTACCGGGCGAAGATTGCGGGAAGAAACCAGTATGCAGTAGGGGAAAAACTGATCCCTTTAGATACCGGAAACAAGGGAGAAATCGCAGTAAAACTGCTGATGGATGAGACCATGGAAAAGCGGGAGTTCGAGATCTATTTCCAGCCGAAGATTTCGTTACATAATTATAAGATTGTGGGAGCAGAGGCTCTGGTGCGCTGGCGAAGACCTGACGGTATCGTGGTGAGGCCGGAACATTTTCTTCCGTTTTATGAAAAAAACGGAAAAATCGTGGAACTTGATTTTTATGTATTTGAACAGGTGGCCGCATTTCTGGAAAAAACAAAAAGAAGCGGAATCACACCGGTGCCGGTTTCGGTCAATGTATCGGCGCTGCATGCGGAAGATCCACAGACAACCAGACGGTATCTGGAGATTCTGAAAAAATATAAAGTGGATCCCGGGATGCTGGAGATGGAACTGAAGGAGACGGATACGATCCGGTATGAAAATATCAAAGATCTTCTGCGTTCTCTACAGGAGGCCGGTTTCCATACAGCACTGGATAACTTCGGTGTGGGATCTTCTTTTATTAATCTGATTGCAGATGTCCCGTTAAATGATATAAAACTGGGACGCGGGTTCATGGAAAAGTGTGAAAAAGATTACCGTGGTATCGGTTTTCTGCGACAGATGATCGGGATGTTGAAAAGCCTCGGTTTCCAGGTTCTCTGTGAAGGCGTGGAATCAGCAAGACAGGTAGAGGTACTGAAAACTTCCGGGTGCGATCATGTACAGGGGAACTGGTTTTCCATGCCGCTGAGTGCAAAAGAATTTGAAAAAATGTTGTTCCTTCCCGGCGAAATATTCTGCCGTTGCAGAAAAAATGAAGAACATAGTACAGGGGGAGAAGCATGATGAGAACAACTGGAGACGTATATCTGTGGCCGGCAGCGGCCGAAAGAAAATTACGGATGGCGTATCAGGCGGGACTTCCTGCTTATCTGTATGGTGTTACCGGCGTGGGGAAAACTTCTCTGATCCGGCATTTTCTCGAGAAAAAAGAATATTTTTATGTCTCTGCACTGAATACGACGCCGGATGATCTGGAAAGTGAAAAAATCACGGCACCGGTGATCGTGCTGGATGATCTTTACGCAATCTCGGATATCCGGCTGAAAGATGCTTATTATCAGAAAATCCAGGAATGGATGGAACGAAATGATCTGTGGGTGGTACTGATCTCCCGTGCCCCATTTCCGGCGTGGCTTCTGTCCCTTCGGATGAAATACTCTTTCGTAATGATCGGGGAAGAAGATTTTTGCCTGACGCGAGAACAGCAGGATGAGTATCTGGAAAGATATGGACTGCAGGTGTCAGAGGAACAGCTGGAAAAAGCATGGGCTGTGGGAAGAGGGAATCCCATGTCCCTGCGGATCTTTGTGATGGAAAACGGGAATCTGGAAGCCACGATGCGTACGGTCTGGACGTACCTGGAGAGTCATGTATATGATCAGTGGGATACAGAACTGCAGGAATTTTTTATGGATATTTCTATTGTCAAAGATTTTACGGTGAGTCTGGCGGCGATGATCACCGGAAACAAACATGTGGAGCATATGCTGGCACAGGGGATGGAAACCGGCAATTTTTTTGCGAAAATGGGGGAAAAAGACGGTGTCTGGCGTTGCAAGGATGCCATGCGCTGGTCTATGGAACAGCGGCTGCATAAAAAACGCTCTCCGGAACAGATCCGCCGTCTGTATTATAACGCAGGTCTGTATTATGAGATGGAGGGCGAGATTGCCAAAGCACTGGAAATGTACAAGGTATACGATGATACAGACAGTATTTTCCGGCTACTGGTGGCGAATGCCAGGGAAAATGCAGCTATCGGTAATTATTATGAACTGCGAAATTATTATCTGGAGCTTCCGGAGGATCTGATCCGGGAGAATCCGGTACTTATGATGGGAATGAGCCTGTTGCAGTCGATTCTTATGAATGTGGATGAAAGTGAGCGCTGGTATCATGAACTGGAAGAATATCAGAAACGGGCAGAGGGAAGTGAGGCACGGGAAGCCAAAGGACGGCTGATCACGTTGGATATTTCCCTTCCCCATCGTGGCATCAGCGGAATGACGGATCTGTTGCGGGCGGCAGGTGTCCTGATCACCGACCGGAAAGTACACATCCCGGAACTCTCTGTAACCAGCAATCTGCCCTCGATGATGAATGGAGGAAAAGACTTCTGCGAGTGGAGCCGCAAGGACAGAGAACTGGCCGTAAGCCTTGGAAAGATCATAGAATTTGTGCTTGGAAAGTATGGAAAAGGGCTGGTTCCGCTGGCACTGGCAGAAAGCTATCTGGAAAAAGGACAGGATGATTATGAGGTGATGGCACTGATCCAGAAAGGACGGATGCAGGCGGAAAGCGGAGGAAAAATCGAACAGGTCTTCGTAGCGAACGGACTCCTTTGCTGGATGTATCTGATTCGTCAGGATCTGGAAGAGGCGCTTCATGTGATGCAGACTTTTCGGGAACGATGTAAAAAAGAAGCACCGAAGCTGATTGCGAACATAGATACATTTTTGTGCCGGCTGCATCTGTATCGGGGAGATACAGCGGAGATCCTGGCGTGGCTTGAGAGCGCACCGGATGAAAACAGAGAGTTCTATATTCTGGAACGATTCCGATATGTAACAAAGGTGCGTGTCTATCTGCAACAGGGAAAATACGAGGCAGCATATAATTTGTTACAGCAGCTGCTCTACTATGCAAAAGAGATGGAACGGACATATATCCGGATAGAAAGTACGTTACTTCTGGCAGTGACCTGTTATAAGATGGATCGGAAAGAGTGGAAGAATCTGTTGCAGGAGGCTGTCAGCGAAGCTGAATCCTATCATTTTGTCAGGATACTGACAAAAGAGGCTGGTCTGTGGCTGCCCCTTCTGAAAAAAAGCAGGGAAGAGATACACTGGACCGATCCACACTTTCACAGACAGGTGCTGGAAGAAGGAAAAAGAATGGCGCAGATGTACCCTGGATATCTCAGAACAAAAGCAGAGGGAGAAGTGACACTTTCCGATACCGCACGGAAGATTCTGCGGATGCAGGCAGAGGGAGATTCCATGAACAAGATAGCCGGACAGCTGGGGCTGGCGGAAGTGACGGTGAAGTATCATTGTCGGGAAACCTACCGGAAACTCGGTGTGAACGGAAAAGCAGCAGCGGTGAATGAAGCAAGAAAACGAAAACTGATCTAGAGCGTGTCTGAAAAATCATGCACTTCATGGTCTGCCCTTGCATATTTTGTGCTTTTCTTTTATAATAAAACCCACGCGACATGGTACGGGAAACGATTGTTATACCGATATCCCGTGGCAAAATACCTCGCAGGATCCGATACAAACAACATCAGCGGATCCGGAAAGCAAAGGAGAAAATATTATGGCACAGAACGTACTGGCAGTGGTAGCCGGACACCAGATCACCGAAGAAGAATTGCAGGCATTTATCGGACACCTGCCGAAGGAGCAGCAGGCATATGCATTCAATCCACAGTTTAAAGAACACTGCAAAGAACAGCTGATCACTTTCCATGCACTGGCAAAATGCGGAGAAGATGAGAAGCTTGATGAGACTGAAGAATATAGAAAAGGAATGGAAAATGCAAGACAGGATATCCTGGTACAGATGGTATTAAAAGAGACTATCGAGAGTGTCAGTGTATCTGATGAGGAAGTGAAAGATTACTATGAACAGAACAAAGCACAGTTTGTAAAAGGAGCTACGGTAAATGCAAAGCATATCCTGACCGATTCCGAAGAGAAATGTGCAGCTATTCTGGAATCCATCGTGACTGGGGAAAAGACTTTTGAAGAAGCGGCAAAAGAATCTTCCACCTGTCCATCCGGTGCACAGGGCGGTGACCTGGGTGAATTCGGAAAAGGCCAGATGGTGAAAGAATTCGAAGACGCAGCCTTCCAGGCAGAACCGGGACATGTGGTAGGACCGGTAAAAACTCAGTTTGGCTATCATCTGATCAAGGTTGAGAAGAAAAACGAAGCCAAAGAAGCCGGATTCGCTGAAGTAAAGGATCCGATCCGTGCAGAACTTCTGAAGAGAAAACAGGACCAGGCATACCTGGCGAAAGTGAAAGAACTGAAAGAGAAATATGTACAGAAATAATCTGATAAATTTCAGTCTGCAGAAAGATTCGTCAACCTGTAAAAAAAGCGTTCTATGAAGAAAGAAAATTGTTATATTTTCATTATTTCTTTTTCATAAATGTATAGTATAATAAGACAGATGATGTCAGAACAACAGAAAAAAGGGCAGGGAAGAAAGACGAATGAAGAGTAAAAAAAAGTCAAAAAAAATATATATCATCCTGCTGGTTGTCTGCCTGCTTGTTATGGCGGGACTGGTAGCAGGATTGTTTGGTTATGCACACTATATGGGAACAAAAACCATGGGAAGCCGGATCAAGATTTTTGGAGAGGATGTATCCGGCTGCAGTGTGGAAGAGACGGCAGGGATGCTGGCAGATGATTTTAAGAAAGTACCGGTTACTTTTCAGGAAAACGGGGAAACGGATTATCAGACCACACTCGGTGATCTTGGTTACAGCATCAACGAAAAACAGCTGAAACAGGATCTGGAAACACTGAGAGACAAACGATGGAAAGAAGGCGGTTTCTTCCCGAAACAGGAAGGTCTTACGGTAGCTTATCAGGTAGAACGAAACGATGAGACATTTTCTGCGGCACTGACGGAGGAACACTTTCAGCTTTCCACAGACCGTGTGGATTCTACCGATGCATACGTGGAATATAACAGCGACCAGAGTGCTTATGTGATAGTCCCGGAGACACTGGGTAATCATATGGATCAGGCAGCTGTGGAAGCATATGTGGAGGAACAGATCCGCCCGCAGATTGAAGGGGATTTTCCGAAAACAGGACTGAACGTGGAAATTACATCAGATCTCTACCGGAAAGCAGCTGTTACACAGGATGCTCAGGAATTACAGGAAAAAGTAACCACGTTAAATGCTGCTTTGCAAAAGTACAAAGGAGTTTCCGTAACGTATACATTCGGAAAAGAAACTCAGGTTCTGGACAATGCGACTATCTGTTCCTGGCTGGTGATTTCCGATGAAAGTGTATCCGTTGATACCGCACAGGCGCAGGAGTATATCAAGAATCTTGCCACAAAATATAATACTATCTACCGGCCACGTTCCTTCACGACTACAGGCGGTGAAGCGATCACCATCGAAGGTAATGAATATGGTTACCGAGTTGACCAGGAAAGAGAACTGACACAGCTTCTGGCAGATATTGATGGTGGGGCAGCTGTGACGAGAGAACCGGTATACAGTAAATCGGGTTATTCCAGAAATGGAACGGATGACCTGAACGGAAGTTACATAGAAGTCAGTCTGGAACAGCAGCACCTGTGGCTGTACAAGAATGGGGCACTGGTGACAGAGACTGATATCGTCAGTGGTCTTCCGGTAGAAGGAAGAGAAACATACCGTGGGGCATGGCCGATTGCATACAAAGCAAGTCCGTTTACCTTAAGCAGTGATGTGTATGGATATGATACCACGGTTACCTACTGGATGCCGTTTGTTTACGGACAGGGACTTCACGATGCCAGCTGGCAGACAAGCTTTGGCGGAGACACCTATAAAACCAAAGGAAGTCATGGCTGCATCAATCTGCCGCCGGATCAGGCAAAGATTATCTATGAGACAATCGATAAAGGATATCCGATCCTGCTGTACTGATGTGTGGTGACAGAATTATATATAAAAAAGGGTAACTATTCAGTAGACACTGTCCCGCGAGGTGTTTTTCGTGAGCGAAGGTCACAGAAAACCCGGGGCATATCGCACGAATCTATGCGATCAGCACAGATTCGGTGTATCGCGCAGCGTGATGTCTGGAACGGAGTAAACAGTAACACAGACGGGATATCATGCGGACTTAAGACGCAGAGAACAGTTGACAACCTTCCATAAAACAGCGTATACTATATAAGAATATGGCGTTGCTGAGGTCTCTGATAAAGCCGGAGCCTGCAGCAGCGAAAACACGAGGGAGGAAATGAATATGAAAAAGAATAACAGTATCAAAACTGTGGTAGCCATCGGTATCGGCGCGGCTCTGTTCTTTGTGCTGGGACGTTTTGTGGCGATCCCGAGCCCGGTTCCGAACACCAACATCAGTCTTCAGTATGCAGTACTGGCTCTGCTGGCTGCTATGTACGGTCCGGTAGCTGGTGGTCTGATCGGTTTCATCGGTCATACACTGGTGGATCTGTCCTGGGGTGGAATCCCGTGGTGGAGCTGGGTGATCACATCTGCATTTGTCGGTGTGGTTGTAGGAGCATTCGCCAGAAAGCTGAACGTTCAGGAAGGTGATTTTGGTAAAGCAAAAGCAGCAGTATTTGCAATCGCAAACGTAGTTGCTCATGTCATCGGATGGGTTGTAGTGGCTCCGGTACTGGATATTCTGATTTATGCTGAACCGGCAAAAAAAGTATTTGCACAGGGCGCATTTGCCGCAGTATCCAATACGATCACCGGTGTGGTAGTAGGTGGACTTCTGATCCTTGCTTACACAAAGACCATTGCCAAAAAAGGATCCCTGGATCAGGAATAAAATCAGTTGCTGATTACGAAAAAGCTTTCTCATAAAGTCTCAGAGGCTTGTGAAAAAGCTTTTTCTTTTGTAAATAGTAAGACGAGGTAGAGAAAAACGTGACAAACAAACAATCCCCTGTTATTTCATTCAAGAATTATTCCTTTCAGTATCGTGCCCAGAAACGACCGACTTTAACAAATATCAATCTGGATATCTATCCGGGTGAGAGAGTTCTGATCGCAGGTCCCTCCGGTTGCGGGAAAAGTACTCTGGCGGGCTGTATTAACGGACTGAATCCCTGTTCCAATCCGGGCGAAGCCACCGGCGAACTGATCATCGATGGGGTGGATGCCACAAAAAGCAGTATTTTTGAGCTTTCCGCTCATGTGGGAACGGTTCTGCAGGATCCGGACGGACAGTTTATCGGACTGACTGTAGGAGAGGATATCGCGTTTTCCCTGGAGAACAGCTGTATGCACCAGGATGAGATGCATCAGATCACGCGAAAAGTAGCAGAACTGGTAAAAATCAATAACCATCTTGACTATGCACCCCATGAACTTTCCGGCGGACAAAAACAACGGGTCAGTCTTGCCGGTGTTATGGTGGATCAGGTGAAGATCCTGTTATTTGATGAACCGCTTGCCAATCTGGATCCGGCAACCGGAAAACAGACGATCGAGCTGATCGATGAGATCCAGAAAGAGACCGACACTACGGTAGTGATCATCGAACATCGTCTGGAAGATGTATTATGGAGAGATGTGGATCGGATCATCCTCGTCAGTGAAGGAAGGATCCTGGCAGATCTGCATCCGGATGAGCTTCTGGCAACGGATCTTCTTGGTGCAAATGGGATCCGGGAGCCACTGTATCTGACTGCGATGCGCTATGCCGGAATCACGCTGACACCGGAGAAAAAACCATCCCATGCAGACAGGGTTGCACTGCCGGAAGACGATGTAAAACAGTTAAAGCAGTGGTTCCAGTCGCATACGGCAGGAAAGCAGGAGTCGGAGAGAGAGCCTCTTTTGGAAGTAAAAAACTTGAGTTTTGGATACACAAAAGGACAGCGGACGCTTCAGAATGTAAGCCTGACGATCCGAAAAGGAGAGATGGTCAGCATCGTAGGAAAGAACGGAGCCGGGAAATCAACATTTTCCAAACTGGTCTGTGGCTTCGAGGATCCGGATCAGGGAGAGATTCGCTTTGCAGGGAAGGATCTGCTGACAGAAAATATCCGCCACAGAGCAAAACATATCGGCTACGTGATGCAGAATCCAAACCAGATGATTTCTAAGACCATGATTTTTGACGAGGTGGCACTGAGTCTTCGCAATACAGGAATGGATGAGGCGAAGGTCAGGGAGCGGGTAGAAGAGACGCTGAAGATCTGTGGCCTGTATCCGTTCCGAAACTGGCCGATCTCAGCACTGAGTTTCGGACAGAAAAAACGTGTGACCATCGCCAGTGTTCTGGTACAGAATCCGGAATTGATCATTCTGGATGAGCCGACGGCGGGGCAGGATTTTCATCATTATACAGAAATTATGGAATTTTTGCGAAAATTAAATGAAGAGGGTGTCACCGTTGTGATGATCACCCATGACATGCATCTGATGCTGGAATATACACCGCGGGCACTTGTCTTTGCGGACGGGCGGCTGATCGCTGATGACAGTGCGGCGGCAGTTTTATGTAATCGGGAGCTGGTTGAGAGGGCGGCTCTGAAGGAAACCAGTTTATTCACTCTGGCAAACCGTGCAGGTATCACGCCGCCGGAAGCCTTTGTGGAATGTTTTATCGAAGAAGATCGGGAGGTGCGCAGCCATGGCCGCTAATACGGTATTAAATTATCTGCCAAAGGAAAGTGTAGTTCACAGACTCACCGGAACTACCAAGCTGGCATTTTTCCTGTTATTTACCTTCGCCAGCATGATCACCTACAATACCTGGGTGCTTCTTGGACTTTTGGCGATGAGTATCTCAGCGTTCAAACTCAGCAAGATCCGCTTCAAAGAAGTCCGTTTTATGATGATTTTCATGCTTGTTTTTCTATTGTTGAATAATTTGTTCATCTTTTTGTTCGACCCGGATCAGGGAACAACACTGTATGGCACCCGGCATGTACTCTGCCATCTGTTCTGGAGGTATGATCTGACAGCGGAGCAGCTGTTTTATATGGTAAATATTTCTATCAAATACTTTGTGGCACTGCCGGTAGCGATTCTGTTTATTTCAGCGACGAACCCCAGTGAATTCGCTGCCAGCCTGAACAGCATCGGTATCTCCTACAAAGTAGGCTATTCCGTGGCTATCGCCCTGCGTTACATCCCGGACATCCAGCGAGACTACCACAGCATCAGCCAGGCACAGCAGGCGAGAGGTGTGGAACTTGGAAAAAAAGAACACTTTTTCGCAAGACTGAAAAACTCTGTCAATATCCTGCTGCCACTGATCCTTACAAGCCTGAACCGCATCGATACGATCTCAAATGCGATGGAACTGAGGGGATTCGGAAAACATAAAAAGAGAACCTGGTATACGAAACGGTCATTCGCAAGAAACGATTTTATCGTGCTGGGACTAGGAGTTGTGCTGCTGGGGGCGAGCCTGACGGTGACGATCTTATTTGGGAGATTTTATAATCCGTTTGTGTAAAGAGCATAATTACAAAAATGCTATGATAACTGAAAGAGCTTTACAGTCAGTTATCATAGCATTTTTATTTTGTATAAATGGTGACAAGAAATATCCAGATGTGAAATAGAAATATAGGTTTGAATTAATTTGTGAGCAGTAAAATTATAAAAGAAGTCGCTTAACTTTCCCTTAAGCGACAAAAAAGGTCTTTCCCCATAGATTCAGTGG
>OLRR01001334.1_pt1 | contig 15846 bp, 15 predicted proteins | sample 1671941 | NCBI WGS metagenome assembly OLRR01 (sample SAMEA3136628, study PRJEB25190) | human gut metagenome
CCGGTGCCGCTTCCAAGGGCGCCTCGGCCTCCGACGCGCCTGCCGACAAGGGCGGCAAATCACGTGGCGAGGAGGAGCGCGCGCCGCGTCCGCGCCGTCGCCATTCCTCGGGCGCGCAACAGAAGCCCTCAGTGCCCTCCGTGGCCGATCAGGTCTCGGATGGCGAGGTCAAGGTCACGCGCCGTCGTCCCGGAGATGGCGGGGGAGCGGCTGCCAAGGCTTCGCATGGCGCCGCTCGTGACGAGCGCGAGCCGCGCGGTGGCGAGGGCTCGACCGACCAGGGTCAAAAGCGTCGCCGTCGCCGTCGCTCCCGCAAGCCGCGCCAGGACGGTGGTGAAGGCTCGACTCACACCTCGTCCGCACCGCAACCGCCTGCCGGCGAATAACGTCCGTAAGCGGATGTGACTCGCCTGACCCTAGCACCTCTGGGTATCATGGCTCTACACCGACAACCCTCCCTTCGCCTTCGCGTAGGGAGGGTTGTGTCATGAAGAGGCATTTGAATGTGTTGAGTCGCTTGCAGGGTGCAGGCACCCTACCGTTTGCGGACGAATTGCTACCGCTTGCCGAGCGCGCGACGTACGAGGCGCTCGAGGTGTTGTCGCCCACGCGATGCGCCGGCTGCGAGCGTTCCGGTGCGTTGATCTGCCAGGATTGTCTGGCATCGCTCGCGCTCATCGATCCGTGCCATAGCTGCATCCGATGTGGCGCCCCGTTTGGGGATTTACTGTGCACCGAGTGTTCGGTCGAGGGCACGTCTTCGGCAATGGCCGAGGCGCTCGATCGCTGCCTGGCGTGTGCCGTCTACGCACATCCGCTGCCGCGCATCATCAAGGCGTACAAGGATGCGGGCGAGCGCCGCCTGGCACCGTATCTGGCGGAGCTACTCTACGACACCGTCTTACATGCCCAGGTGGCAGCCCCCGATCGCTACGGCGGTGTGCTGTCCGGCGCCGACGCGGTGGTATTTGTGCCCGCGACTGCGGCAGCGTTTCGGCGGCGTGGATTCGATCACATGGAAGCAATCGCGCGCTCGTTTTGCGATCTTTCGGGTGTGCCGTTGCTGGACGCCCTGGTCAAATACGGCCACGGTGACCAGCGCGAGCTCGGTCGCGATGAGCGTCGGGAGCATGCCCGGGGCATGTACGAGACGGTTGAGGATGTGCACGGCTGTCGTTTGCTGCTCATCGACGATGTCATTACCACGGGTGCGACCATGGCGGCGGCCTCGGCAGAGCTCAAGCGTGCCGGCGCCGCGGCAGTCGATGGCCTCGCTATCGCACGCGTCTGGTAGGGGTGGTTTTGTGGCAGTGAAGATAGCGCGGCGTGACGAGCCGACAAGCGAGCAACTGGCTTCCTCCGTAATCCTGACCGGCACCTCGGCGCTGCGCATGATGCGCGCCGAGCGCCGACAAATGGGTTACATCAGCTGGAGGGACCTCGATCCCGATGAAGAGCGCCGTGTGCTGCACGCATCGTCGCCCTCGGCCGAGGACATCTATCTTCCCGATTTGGTGAGGATCGGGGCCGTGAGCGGCGAGGTCCAAGAAGACCTGTGTCTACTGGTGGGGTCTGCAAAGCAGCGTCGCCGCATGCCTGGTGCAAGCTGGTCCGTTTGTTCTGCAGGACTGCCGGTTGGTTCGATTCTGGAGGTGGAGCCGGGGGTGTACAGCTTGTCTCCCGAGGCCCTCTGCGTAGCCGTTGCGCGCGAAGTCGGCTGTATCCAGGCATTTGCCCTGGCCCAGGAACTGTGCTCCAAGATTTCGCTGAGCGATCGCGGGCAGTATCTACCTCCCTACACATCGCCTGTCGTAAACAAATTGGCAAAGGACAAAGACCAGCCGCCAGATGTCGGTTACTTTGAGGTCGAGCCCGTGCTGACACCCGATCGCCTGGCAGATTACCTCGCGGCGCGCAAAGGAAGCACGGCCAAACGGCTGCGGCGTCTGTGCCCCTATCTGTCGGAAAACCTGCGCTCGCCCATGGAATGCATCATGCTCGCTCTGTTTTCGCTTCCGTTTTCCTATGGCGGATTTGCCTGCGGTCCCTTTAAGACCGACTGCAAGATCGAGTTCGATGACCGCGCACAGGCAATCTCGGGGATGCCGCATGCAGTTTGCGATGCGTATCAGGAGACGGCCCGGTTTGACCTGGAATACAACGGTGAGCTGGGCCATTCCTCCCGGAGGGGACGTATCCATGACGAAAAACGCAACACGGGCTTGATTACTATGGGAATCGAGGTCGCGACGGTCAACAACGAAATGCTCCGCGACGTGGAAGCGATGGAAGCGCTCGCATGGCGCATCCACCAGCGTATGGGTAAGCGATATCAGAATCGCGTAGAGGCTCGTCGAAAGAGGCAAGATGCTCTGCTGAATACGCTCCGAGCGTGCTTTGGGCTCAAGCCGGCGTAAAACTATGGCTTTATAGGGGGTCTGTTTATATGACCTGTGCAAAAAACGGCAAATATGAGTACTGTTACTAGAATAGTGACAGCAAAAACAAAGAAACTTGGGCAATAATCTGGATTCAGCGAAGAGATAATAAACGAATGTGGAATATCTTGGCGTCAAGCAGGCTGTGCGGAACTCAAAAAGGGCTCGTGGGGCGGAAATACGCTGCTACTAAATTGGTAGCAGTACTCATATTTGCCGTTTTTTGCACACGGCACCCTGAGACGGGTGCCCCGGAGCTCCCCGTGGGGGAGCTCCGGGCTTCATGGGGGCACGAATGGTCCGCTCCGACCTGCGAAATCTGTGCTCGCGATGCGAATAACGTCCCTAACCTTAAACTATAGCTTGAACTTAGCTATAATGCGCTACGTTCCTGCCAGGCTGTGGTTGCGGACGGACGAAATGCCCATCCTAGTCCAAGACAGACGCGGTCAAAGGGATCCACGTAAGCGACCGCGTGCGCGCGGCGCGATCATGGCGCGTCCTAGATGTAAGCCGCACCGTCCGTTCTACTTTCTTTGGGGCAATACCGCCTCGCGGGCGAGCGGGCCAGTCGTGAAGGTGGCTGCGGCCTCCCGAGCAAACGCCCCGGTGCGCAAGTGTGGGGTCAAATACCAGGTCAGCTGGTGGGAACAACCTGATATTCCGCGCAACGCACGGATCGTATACGACGCAGAAGGCAGGGTAGTGGACATGGTGAGGGGCAGCTTGATGCACGCAGCTCGGTTAGGTGCTGGGACCGCAGCGGTCATCGCCGTTTTGGGCCTGAGCGGATGCGCGTTCAACCCGCTGTCTACGTTCACGACTCCCACGATCGACCAGATCGAGTACGAGACCGTCACGCCGGCGGTGTCGGACGACGCCCTGGTCACTCCCGGAACCCTGACGGTCGCCCTCGATACTTCCGATGCGCCGCAGGCCATGCAGGACGCCGACGGCGAGCTCACGGGGTATGCGGTTGACGCCGCCCGCGCCCTCGCAAGCCGCATGGGCCTTAAGGTCTCCTTTGTCGATGCGTCTTCGGCAGGTTCCGCGCTCGGCGACAAAAAGGCCGATATCTTTATCGGCGAGATTAACTCCACGGACGGGGACATTAGCTCGCTCGGCACCTGCCTGTACGATGCCACTTCCGTGTTCGGTAAAACTAGCGATGGTGGGTCGCTAAGCGTTTCCACCGATACCCTTAACACGTCCACCCTGGGCGTTCAGACGTCCTCGGCCTCGCAGGAGGCGCTTGCTAAGCAGAGCATCACCGCCAACCAAAAGACCTACTCCAACATCAACGAGTGCTTTGAGGCGCTCGAGTCCGGCGAGGTCGACTATGTGATCTGCGACTCCACGGCCGGCGGCTACCTTGCACGCCTGATGAGCGAGGTCTCCTATGTCGGTGCGCTCGAGGCGCCCTCGACGCTTGGTGTTGCGGGCCTCTCGTCCAATGACGAACTGTGCCGTGCCGTGAGCGATGCCCTCGACGGTATTACGGCCGACGGCACGCTCGAGGCGGTCCACTGCGTCTGGTATGGCAGGATGCCCTACGACCTCACCACTAAGACGGTTTCGGGCGCTAATGTGCAGCCGGGCGACTCTGAGTCCAGTGAGACTACGTCCTCCGGCAGCGAGTCCTCCGATTCCAACAATGAGACCGCATCCTCCGAGGACAAATCGTCCAGCCAGGAAGGCGCCATCACCGACGACGACATTAACAAACTCAATAGCTAGTTATTGCTAGGGGTGGTGTCTCCTATACGTTGGAAAGGACACCTCTTCACGGTTTCAACACGCACTGCCGGGCTTCCCCGATGGGGGAGCCCGACTTTTTCATCCCAATAAAATCAGCAGGTCAAAGCCAATTTTCGGGACCAAATACAAAGTCGCCGTCGCCCTCCTATAGCGCACTTTGCCACAGAAAAGTGCGAGACTTCGGTATGCGGTATCAAGCAATCGTTATTCGGGTCTTTAGGAATCCGCGTGATTAAATGCACGGCAATGGGTACATAGCCAGTACAGTAAGTCCCCGAGGCAGATTGGAGCCACGTATGGATATCAAGGTTTCTGGACGCAAGACGACGGTAACCGATGCTCTGCGTGCGCATGTGGATGAGAAGATCGGCGAGGCGCTCAAGGTTTTCGATATCGAGCCCATGACGGTCGACGTTGTACTTCGCTATGAGAAGAACCCCTCGAACCCCAACCCGGCAATCGTCGAGGTTACGGTTCGTGCCCGCGGTTCGGTGATTCGCGTTGCCGAGCACGGTGCAGATATGTACGCCGCCATCGACCTCTCCGCCGATAAGGTCACCCGCCAGCTGCGCAAGTTCAAGACCAAGGTCGTGGACAACCGCCAGGGCGGTGCCAGCGCCGCGGATGTTGCGCCGGTCGAGCGCGTCGAGGATCTGGCCGATCTGCTGCTGCCCGAGGAGGAGGACGACCTGCTCGTCCGCGAGAAGGTTATCGACGTCACCCCGATGACTGAGGAGCAGGCGCTGGTGCAGACCGATCTGCTTGGTCATGACTTCTACGTGTTCGAGAACGCGACGACCGGTCTCATCAATGTGGTGTATCACCGTAAGAATGGTGGATATGGCATCATCAAGCCCCGCATCGAAACACTTGACGAGTAAAATACGTTAGCTTGCATGAGTTAACGGTTGGCGGCCATCCCATGCGGGTGGCCGCCTTTTTACGTAAGGAGTCGATTTGATGGACAAGGCCGCATCCGCCGGTCATTCGAACCGTTGCCGCATCGTCGTCGATACCTGCTGCGACTTTAGCCCCGAGGTCGCCGCGAACCTCGATGTCGATATCCTGGGTTTCCCTTTCATTATCGATGGCGAGGAGCGCACAGACGACATCTGGTCGAGCATGAGCCCTAAGGAGTTCTACGACCGCATGCGCGCCGGTGCCCGCGTGTCCACCTCGGCTGTGTCGCTCGGTCGCTATATCGAGTTTTTTACCGAGTGCGCCAAAGAGGGCACGCCCACGGTCTACCTGTGCTTTACCTCGGCGCTGTCGTCGAGCTATAACTCCGCGTGCCAGGCGGCAGATGCCGTGCGCGCCGAGTATCCCAACTTTGAGCTCTACGTGGTCGACAACGCTCTGCCCTGCGCGGCCGGCGCGCTCTTGGCGCTCGAGGCCGTGCGCCAGCGTTCGGCGGGACTGGCCGCCAAGCAGCTGGTCGATTGGGCAAACGAGGCAAAAACCTACGTGCACGGCTACTTTACGCTCGAGAGCTTCGACGCACTGGCTGCCGGCGGCCGCATTCCTCCCGCGGCGGCGCAGCTCACGGCAAAGCTCGACGTCAAGCCCGAGCTCTCCTACGATCTGGCCGGCTCGCTGTCGCTGATTGGCGTCAACCGCGGCCGCAAGAAGGCGCTCAAGTCCATTCTCAAGTCGTTCCGCGAGAACTACGTGCCCGATCGCACCATGCCCATCGCCATCATGACGGCCGATGCCGAGAAGGACGGCGACTGGCTCGAAGCTGCCATCCGCAAGGAGGAGGGTTGCGCCGACGTCACGATCATTCGCGGCTCCGTGGGTCCCACCATCGGCTCGCACGTGGGCCCCGGCATGGTGGGCTGCGCGTTTTGGGGTAAGAACCGCGCCGACAAGGCGTCGCTTTCCGACCGTATCGCCCGCCGCGTGCGCGGTCAGTAGGCAAGCGCTGCGTCCGTTATCGCCCTCGACTCACTGCCCAAACGCTGGCATCGAGTATTCAACCTGGTAACAACACCCAACCCAAAAGGAAAGGTTTCATGGCAAACAAGCTCTCTGTCGCATTTATCGGCACCGGAATTATGGGTGCCCCCATCGCCGGTCACATCCTGGATGCCGGCTATCCCGTCACGGTCAACAACCGCACCAAGTCCAAGGCTGCCGCGCTTATCGAGCGCGGTGCCGCCTGGGCCGATACGCCGGCCGATGCCGCGGCTAACGCCGATGTCGTCTTTACCATGGTGGGCTATCCCTCCGAGGTCGAGGAGCTCTACCTGGCGGGCGACGGCCTGCTCGCGTGCACTAAGCCCGGCGCGGTCCTGATCGACCTCACCACGAGCTCGCCCGAGCTCGCCCGTGACATTGCCGAGGCCGCCCAGGTTTCTGGTCGCATGGCGTTTGACTGCCCCGTTACCGGCGGCGAGTCGGGTGCTATCGCCGGCACGCTTACGGCTATCGTGGGCGCTACCGAGAACGACATCGCGTCGGTCCGCGACATCCTTTCCACCTTTGCGGCAACCATCTGCTGCTTCGACGGCGCCGGCAAGGGCCAGGCTGCCAAGCTCGCCAACCAGGTGTCGCTGGGCGCCTGCATGGTCGGCATGGCAGACGCCATGGCATTTGCCGAGCTGAGCGGCCTTGACCTGGAGAAGACCCGCCAGATGATCCTGGGCGGTACCGGCAAGTCCGGCGCCATGGAGAGCCTGGCTCCCAAGGCGCTCGACGGCGACTACAAGCCCGGCTTTATGGTCGAGCACTTCATCAAGGACCTGCGCTTGGCGCTCGCCTATGCCGACGATCGCGAGCTCGCGCTGCCCGGCGCCGACGTGGCCTTTACACTCTACGACATGCTCGACGCCATTGGTGGCGCCAAGCTGGGCACCCAGGCCATCACGGTCCTCTATAAGGAGGAGGCCGACGCCATCGCCGCCGGTCTGGACTGGTCGCAGTATCGTCCCGAGGAGCATGGCGCTCACGAGGACGGCTGCGGTTGCGGCGAGCACGGCGACGACCATGAGTGCGGTTGCGGCCACCATCACGGCGAGGACCACGAGTGCTGCGGCGGTCACGGTCACGATGACGGCCACGAGTGCTGCTGCGGCCACCATCACGGGGAGTAGCGCCCATGAGCTGGACGTTCGTGGTGCTCGCGCTGGTGCTCTTTCTCTTTGCGATCTACATTGGCTTTTTGTGCGGCCAGTGGGCGTGCGAAAAGCGCGTGATCACCAAGCGCGACTACTGGATTGCCAATTTTGCAGGAGCGGCGGCAGTCGTCCTACTGACTTGGGTGTTCTCGCTGTTCCCGCTGGTGCAGTTTGCGCCGATCGGCTGGCTCGGCGGCTTTATCGCCGGTCTCAAGATGAGCTTTGGCGAGTCCGTCGGTCCGTGGCGCAAGCACGACGAGGTCTTTAACGTCAACAAGGCTCATCGCGCCGCCGCCGACGCGGGCGACGCTGAGGAACGCCGCCGTGCGCGTCGCAATGGCGCGGCCGACCGACAGCTCATCTCGGTCACCGATGACAGCAAGGGTGCTGGCAAGCACGCTAAGAAATAGTAAGAAGAGGTAACTATGGCAGAAAACAAAGACGAACAGCTCACCGACGAGGAGCTGGCACAGCTTCAGCTGGCAGAGGAGAACGAGAACGCCGTCGACCGTCTGGTCAAGGAGCTCGGCTGCCCCACGCGCCGCATCCGCCAGTTTGCCGCCCGCGTGCTGCACCTGCTTGCCGAGCGCGATCCGCAGCGCGTCGTGCCCTGCGTGCCCGCGCTGATCGAGGCGCTCGACCGCCCCGAGGCGCAGACCCGCTGGGAGGCCCTCGATGCCCTGACGGCGCTCGCCACCACCTGCCCCGAGCAGCTGGGCGATGCCTTTGAGGGCGCCGAGACCGCGCTGTTCGACGAGATCTCCTCCACGCTGCGCTATGCCGCCTTCCGCCTGCTGTGCGTGTGGGGTGCCACGAGCGTCGAGCGTTCGCGCGAGGCTTGGCCCATCCTGGACGAGGCCATCCAGTGCTACCACGGCGACCTTGAGTATCGCGACATGCTCGGTTGCCTGTACGAGTTTTGCCAGGGCGAGATCGACGCCGAGGTTGCCGAGAAGCTCGCGCTGCGCCTTAAGTTCGATGCCGAGAACGGTAAGGGCAGCTATCTCAAGGCCCGTTCGAGCGAGATTTGCGAAATGCTTGTTAAACGTTTTGGCCTGGATCTCTCCAAAAAGAAGAAGCGTGCTAGCGTTAAAAAATCTGACGACGCCGAAGACGAGGAGTAACAGATTATGGCGCACGATGTAGCCCTGATTCCCGGTGACGGTATTGGTCCCGAGATTACGCAGGCCATGCGCCGCGTGGTCGAGGCCACCGGTGTCCAGATCAACTGGAATGTCCAGGAGGCCGGCGCCGGCGTCATGGACGAGTTTGGCACGCCGCTGCCCCAGCACGTGCTCGACGCGGTCGCCGAGACCAAGGTTGCCATCAAGGGCCCCATCACCACGCCGGTCGGCACGGGTTTCCGCAGCGTCAACGTGGCCCTGCGCAAGCACTTCGACCTGTATGCCTGCGTGCGCCCCTGCCTGTCGCAGCCGGGTGACGGCTCGCGCTTCCGCGACGTCGACCTGGTTATCGTGCGCGAGAACACCGAGGACCTCTACGCCGGCATCGAGTTCGATGAGGGCGCTGCCGAGGTCGAGGAGCTCTCGCAGCTTGTCGAGCGTTCGGGCCAAAAGACCTTCGCCGCCGATTCCGCGATCTCGATCAAGCCAATCTCCATCGCCAAGAGCCGCCGCATTGTGGAGTATGCCTTTGAGTATGCCCGCCGCTGCGGCCGCAAAAAGGTGACGGCCGTGCACAAGGCCAACATCATGAAGGCGACCGACGGCCTGTTCCTGCGCGTGGCGCGCGAGGTGGCCGCCAACTATCCCGATATCGAGTTCAACGACAAGATTGTCGACGCCACCTGCATGGGCCTGGTCCAGAACCCCAACGACTTCGATGTCCTGGTGCTGCCCAACCTGTACGGCGACATCGTGAGCGACCTGTGCGCCGGCCTAGTGGGCGGTCTGGGTATGGCCCCTGGCTCCAACATCGGTGCCGACTGCGCCATCTTTGAGGCGACGCACGGCTCCGCGCCCGATATCGCGGGCCAGGATATCGCCAACCCCACGGCCGAGATTCTGTCTGCGGCTATGATGCTCGATCACCTGGGCGAGAACGACGCGGCCAATCGCATTCGCGCCGCCGTTTCTGCCACGCTCGACGAGGGTGAGCAGGTTACCGGCGACGTTCGTCGTGCCCAGACCGGCTCCGTTGAGGGCGCTGTGGGCACGCAGGCCTTTGCCGATGCCGTTATCGCTCACCTGGCCTAAGGTATGCACGCTGCAAACGCCTAAATAGTACTTAAGTGTTTGCGTATAACCTGAGAATCAATACGCCCGGCGCTCTGTCGGGCGTATTCTATTGCGGACTATGTTTCCTAACAAGGAGTAACCGATATGGGTCTGATTCAAAAGAAGGACGAGAAGGACGAGATCGACGGCATCCAGATCATCGAGCGCGGCGAAGGCCCCGACGGTGACGAGGACGAGAAGATCGACCTGGTCGCCGGCACGTCTGCCGAGCACATTGCTGCCGGTACGACGGCCGAGGAGGAGGACGCCCGCCTGGAGGCTCAGATTGCCGCGGATGCCGCTGACGAGAATCTGATGCCCGAGGAGCAGGATGAGGACAACGACTCCGACGTGGACGACCATGCATCCAAGCACAAGAAGACGATGATTGCCGCCTTCGTGGTTGCAGTCGTGATTGCTGCCGTGGTCGGCTTCTTTATTGGCAATGGCGGCTTTGGCGGCAAGGGCGTCGGCTCGGCGACCCTGACCGAGGACCAGCTCGATTCGACCGTGGCAAGCTATAGCTACAACGGCAAGAAGAGCGACATCACTGCGCGCGAGGCCATCGAGAGCCAGTACAGCCTCGACACCGTCAAGGATAGCGATGGCAACTACACCGCTCCCTCTGCCGACGTCATCCTGTCCTACGTGCGCAACAAGATTCTGCTCGATGCTGCCGCGGACGAGGGCATTACCGTTTCTTCCAAGGAAATGAAGAAGTACGCCGAGGATTCCATCGGCACTTCGGACTACAAGACCATGGCCACGCAGTATGGCGTGTCCAAGGACCAGGCCAAGCAGATCGTCCGCCAGTCTGCGACGCTGCAGAAGCTCTACAAGAAGAAGGTTGGCGATAGCTCCGCAAGCATGCCGACCGCCCCGACCGAGCCTGCTGACGGCAACGAGGAGACCGCGAGCAAGGACTACGCCGACTACATCATCAACCTTGCCGGCGACGAGTGGGATAGCGAGAAGGGCACTTGGAAGGACGCCGATAGCACCTATGCCAAGGCCTTCGCTGACGATGCCTTTACGGCCGATAGCGCTACCTATAAGCAGGCCATGACCGCCTATTACACCGCCTACCAGCAGTATTCCTCGCAGGCTTCGAGCGCCAGCTCCAAGTGGACCGAGTATGCTAACGGCCTCTACGCCAAGGCCAACATCAGCATCTACGGCCTGTTTGCGTAAAGAGTTGCACGGCTCATCGAGCATCTAGCCGATAGACAGCAAGTAGCCCGCCAGTACGGAAGTCGTTCTGGCGGGCTATTTGCGTTGAGAGCGTGATCGGCAGTTTAATTATGGCTATTCATCTTTAAGCCCAAAAAGGCTATCGGCTTCATCGTCGGATATATATTCCAGTACATCGCCCGGTTGGCAGTCGAGTGCCCGGCATATCGCGTCAAGAGTTGAAAAACGTATGGCAGAAACCTTGCCCGTCTTAATGCGTGACATATTGACCTGGGAGATGCCCACACGTTCCGCAAGCTCTTTGGATGAAATCTTGCGTTCGGCGAGCATGCGGTCAAGCCGCAGAATAATCATGGATTCCCCCTAGAGCAACTCGTCATCTTGTTTTTGCAGGATATACCCGTAGCGGAAGATGCTGGCAATCAGGCAAATAATCAGGCCTGCAAAGAGCATGGAGGGCTCGAATAACTGGCCGACGAACGCATCCGTAAAGCTGCCGCCAAATCCTGAGAGTATCATTCCCGTGATTACGGCGCCAAGAAGCCTCACGGCAACGCCGCCGATAAGGAATAAATGTCCTACTCGACGAAGTGTCTGGTTACATTCAAGGTCAAAGGGCCTGCCTTCCTTTTCAATGTTGAGGAAAAGCCTGCGCACGCTTATCGCGATGGTAAGCGCGAGACATGTCATCAAGAGACTCCCTATGGCAGTGTGACCATCGTGTGCGACGAGCATAAGTGGGGCCTGCGCATCGGTGCCGACGATAGCAAGGCACGGCCCTTCGCCGGCTTGAAGTTCTACGGATTGGAGACACGACCCTTGGGAGAGGCCAGGCAATATGAGTAGAAGGTCAATCGCAATGACTGCGAGGAGTCCCAGAGCGAGCGCGGTGGTAATGCAGATCGTGGCCCATTTGCAGATGCGAGCGAGCTTCCTCAGTTTGGCTATCGTCTGTTCGCGGCTGATGGTTTCATTCGATATAGATGCGTTTCGATGGACCATAACCCCTCCAATCGGCGTTTGGGATGATACTTGTATCATATCAGAATTAACGATAAACGATAAATAATTACGGATACTGAGTATGTAATGATTGAAAACGATTAGCGTGAGCTATTAGCTCATTTTGGATGCCGGAGTTTGGCGCGTGGGGGATAAGGACAAATGCCAAAATTTCCTGTGATCGCGCAAGCGCTCCATCGCGTTTCCCTAATTCATCTGGGAAAACAACTGCAAACGATTGCAAGTAACCGGTGAACGGTCGAAAACTACCGTTCACCGATAATCTCAAAACTGGTTCTAACTGGTATTAAGTCAAAAAGACCAATTCACATATCTTCACAATGACCTGCAATTTTTTTACACGCTATTTTTAGCCGCCCTGCGTTGTTTAGACACAGGAAAAGATCCGATTTTTTGCCAAAGCATTTCGAAACGGTTTCAAAACCGCAGGTAGAAGTGTTAACGACCGGTAAACGGTCGATTTATCACCGTGAGCGGTGCAAAAACGTTTTACCGTATGAATCAACGAAAGCGACCTCTTCTGGGGTGATATAGTGACAACAACACGTCACGTGGTTACTACCAGTTTAGAAACCACTGGTCTTCAAAGAACGCTTTCTAAGAAGCTTTAAGGGCGAGTGCCCGCTGGCTTCCGAAAATCATCGGACTCAGATTGTACACACCTTCGGAAGGGAAATTTGAATGGTTGGCTTTATTCTTACCGGTCATGGACAGTTCGCACCCGGCCTTGCAAGCGCTATCGCTATGGTTGCCGGCGACCAGCCTGCTTTTACCGTCGTTCCTTTTGAGGGCGACCAGGCCGCATCCTACGGTGAGGATCTCCGCGCCGCTATTACCGCCATGCGCGAGGAGTGCGATGGCGTGCTTGTCTTTACCGACCTGCTTGGCGGCACCCCGTTCAACCAGTCGATGATGATTGCTCAGGATGTCGACAACGTCGAGGTTCTGACTGGCACCAACCTTCCCATGGTTATTGAGCTTCTGTTCCTCCGCAGCAATGCCACGCTCGCCGAGCTTGGCGAGCAGGCCGTGACCGTTGGCCAGACGGGCATCACCGCCCAGACGGTCGCATCCGTTGCCGGCTCCGAGGAAGAGGATATCTTCGGCGACGAGGACGGCATCTAATGGCCGATTTCGGAGCCAACGTCCTGAGCTCCTCGGTCGCCCTTTTAGGCCTGCTTGTCATCATGGGCTTGATTTACACCATCTGGTCGCAAATCAACATGAAGAAGAAGCAGAAGTACTTCAAGGAGCTGCACACCGAGCTCAAGCCGGGTCAGGAGGTTCTTTTCGCCGGCGGTATCTACGGAACCGTCAAAGGCATCGAAGGCGAGAAGGTCCAGATCAAAGTCCGATCCGGAGCCGTCGTAGATGTTTCGCGTTACGCGATTCAGGAGATCAAGTAACTGTCGTCAGCAAATATCGAAAGGAAGCTGATCAACATGGCAGAACCCAACATTCTTCTTACCCGCATCGATAACCGACTGGTTCATGGTCAGGTTGCAACCCAGTGGAACTCCACCCTGGGCTCCAACCTCATCCTCGTCGCCAACGACGACGTGGCGTCCAACACCATGCGCCAGAACCTCATGAAGATGGCCGCTCCCGCCGGCGTCGCTACGCGTTTCTTCTCCCTGCAGAAGACCATCGACGTCATTGGCAAGGCGAGCCCGCGCCAGAAGATCTTCATCGTGGCCGAAACACCGGAAGACGTGCTTACGCTCGTCAAGGGCGGTGTGCCTATAAAGAAGGTAAACATCGGCAACATGCACATGTCGGAAGGAAAGCGCCAAGTCGCCACCTCCGTCGCAGTTAACGACGAGGATGTCGCTGCGTTTAAAGAGCTGCAGGAATTGGGGGTGGAGTTGGAGATCAGGCGCGTTCCGAGCACGCCTGTTGAGGACACGAGCAAGCTCTTCTCGTAATCCTCGTGATCCACGTTGTCAGGAGTGAAACCCTGACGTTCTGTACGTGATATCCAAAGTGCGTACATACATTTTGAAAGGAGGAGCAAGATGGAATACTCGATCATCCAGATCGCTCTGGTCTTCGTTGTTACGTTCATCGCGGCAATCGACCAGTTTGACTTCCTCGAGTCTCTCTATCAGCCCATCGTCACCGGCGCCGTCATCGGTCTTATCCTTGGCGACCTCAACACCGGTCTTCTCGTGGGTGGTACCTATCAGCTCATGACGATCGGCAACATGCCGATCGGAGGCGCCCAGCCGCCTAACGCCGTCATCGGCGGCATCATGGCAGCCATTCTCGCTATCGCCACGGGCCTCGAGCCCAACGCGGCAGTCGGCCTCGCCATTCCGTTCGCTCTGCTTGGCCAGCTTGGCGTTACCCTGGTCTTCACGCTTATGTCCCCGCTTATGTCCACGGCCGATAACATGGCTCACAACGCGGACACCAAGGGCATCGAGCGCCTGAACTACTTCGCCATGGCTCTGCTCGGCCTGATCTTCGCTGTCGTCGTCACCCTGTTCTTCATCGCTGGCGCTACCATCGGTCAGACCATCGCTTCCGCCATCCCGACTTGGCTGCAGACCGGTCTCTCCGCTGCAGGCGGCATGATGCGCTTCGTCGGCTTCGCCGTCCTGCTCAAGGTAATGATGAACCGCGATATGTGGGGCTTCTTCCTCATGGGCTTTGGCCTCGCGCTCATCACCGTTGCCAACGATTCGCTGGCAACCCCTGCTCTGCTCATCCTCGCTCTCATCGGCTTCGGTATCGCTTTCTGGGACTTCCAGCAGCAGACCGAGCTGAAGGGTGCAGCTGTTTCTGACGGAGGTGACTTCGAAGATGGCATCTAATGAGTATGTGATCCCGGAGCACTACGAGGATCTCACTCCTGCTCCGCAGCTCGACCAGAAGACCCTCAACAAGATGGCTTGGCGCTCCTGCTTCCTGCAGGCCTCGTTCAACTACGAGCGCATGCAGGCCGCTGGCTGGCTTTACTCCATCATCCCCGGTCTGGAGAAGATCCACACCAACAAGAACGACCTCGCGGCTTCCATGAGCCACAACCTGGAGTTCTTCAACACCCACCCGTTCCTCGTCACCTTTGTTATGGGCATCGTGCTTTCGCTCGAGCAGAACAAGGTTGACATCCCCACGATCCGCGCCGTCCGCGTCGCCGCAATGGGCCCGCTCGGTGGTATCGGTGACGCCCTGTTCTGGCTGACGCTCGTGCCTATCACGGCCGGCATCACCTCCAACATGGCCATCAACGGCAACGCCGCTGCGCCGATCATCTTCCTGGTGATCTTCAACGCCGTCCAGTTCGCTCTGCGCTTCTGGCTCATGAACTGGTCCTACAAGCTTGGCACCAGCGCTATTGACGCTCTGACCGCCAACATGCAGGCCTTCACGCGTGCCGCTTCCATCATGGGCGTCTTCGTCGTCGGTTGCCTGGTCGTCACCATGGGTGGCACCCAGATCAACCTCCAGATCCCCAACGGCACCACCCGTGGCCTCTCCGCCACTACCGTGATCGTCTCCGAGAAGGAGGCCAAGAACTTCACCGGTATGGAGGGCATCGATACCGAGACCGCTGAGGCCGGTACCATCGCCATGACCGATGAGGACGGCAACGCCCTCACCGCTTCCGATGCCGACGGCAACGCTGTCGAGTGCGGCGTCACCGATCTGGGCAACGGCATGGAGTCCGTTACCTACGGCACCGTTACCGAGGATCCGGTCAACTTCTCTGTTGCCGACACCCTCAACACCATCGTCCCGAAGCTCGTCCCGCTTATGCTTACGCTGCTGCTTTACTACATGTTCGCTAAGCACAGCTGGACCCCGACCAAGGGCATTCTCCTGCTCTTCGTCCTTGGCATCCTGGGCGCTGGCCCGCTTGGTCTCTGGCCGAGCATCTGGTAAGGCTCTAGCTTGAGGGGTGTGTCCCTACGCGGCTCACACCCCGACCCCTTAAGCCATGTGTATGTTAAAAGCCGCGCGCTCTTTCGAGCACGCGGCTTTTGTTTTCTTGATGATTCGGGTGTGGCAGACTGATAATGCTTAACACCCTAGGTAGTTAGCCGAATTCGAGCAAAAGGGAGGATAGGATGGCGATCG
>OLRR01001343.1_pt1 | contig 15777 bp, 5 predicted proteins | sample 1671941 | NCBI WGS metagenome assembly OLRR01 (sample SAMEA3136628, study PRJEB25190) | human gut metagenome
TGACCATGGAAGGCCGCTCAAACCTCAGGTGTTGCAACCACCACTAGAATCTGCCCGGCTTTGGCATTGCCGGAGTTCAGGATTTCGTCTTGCGATTCACGCCAGCGGGCAAGGCAACGTTCGATGCGCTTGTACCCGATTAGAGCCGGATCCAATCCGGCTTCACGGAACATGCGCACGGGTGAGGCACCTTCGTTGTAGTGGACTACACAGTAACGCTTGAAATCATCGGTATAGGTGATGCGCTTCGCCGTGGCTTCCGCCACTGCCGACAACGACTTCAGATACTTGATCTCCTCGGGGCTAAAAGTCCCTCCACCACTGGTCATCCTCATCCCTTACACTCGTTGGAAGGCTCATTGCACACCCCCCTTGATTATGGGGTGAATGCCATAGTTCGGGATAGTAATACTTATAATTCGGACATGCCTAACCCCTAGTAGGGTCGTTTTTATCCCCGTTTAAGTGGAGCCTGAGTAGTGGCTGGACGGCAACTGAACGATAATCGGCCCACGAATGGGGTATACAGGCCCATCCTTCACCTCCCCTACGATTGTGTTCGCTTGGCGATTGTTACCGAGCCTGCGTGAAACGTTTGTTGTGGTGAAACACAAGTTATTTTCGATGCCCGGCCCCATTACATTCAAATCAAAATGCCATACATTGCCCATAAGATTCGGAGATGGTCCACAAGTCATCCGTCTGAGATGCCGCCAATATGACAAATGGCCGATCTGAATAATCAGATCGGCCATTGTTATAGCTGCTCAGTCATAAGCAGCAGTCAAGCTCACGCGTTGAGAGCGCGCTTGGTGGAACGGGACTTGACGAACACGGTCACCGCGGCACCCGCGATCAGCAGACCGATCACGGAGAACAGCATGGTTCCGGCGGCACCGGTGAGCGGCAGCTGGGTGATGTTCTTGACGTTGGTGACCTGGAAGGTGCCCTTGTTGTCCTTGGACAGGTTCCAGGCATCCTTACCAGCGAAGGTGGCAGCAGCATCTGCGGTTGCACCGGTAGTGATCGTGAACTTGCCAACGAAGGTGCCGTTGTAGCCAGTCGGGACCTTCGTCTCAATCACGGTGTAGGTGGTGTTGAGCTTAAGACCGTTCAGAGTGTACTTACCCTCAGCGTTGGATTGCAGTGTGTCCGTGGCGCCTTCAGGGTAAGTGCCATCAGCATTGGCGGTCGGCAGAGAATACGCACCGTTAGAGCCATTGAACTTAAGCGGAGTCTTCGCTTTGAGCTCGTCAGCGGACAGACCGCTAACATCGCCTTCGTACACTTGGAACTCAGCACCAGTCAGAGCAGCAGCGTTCTTGTCGACTTTCTGCCAAGTCACGGCACCAGCCTTGGTGGTTTCTTCCTTGCTGCTCTTCAGGTCGACAACGCCGGCAGCGGCGAGAACGCCAGTGGCGTTGTTCACGGACGGCGCGGCGACCGTGATAGCAGTGCCAGCGAGAATCGGAGCATTGCCATTCCACACGAGCTTGTGAGTGTCATTATCTTCGACGACCAGCTTTCCACTCTGGTCGACAATCAAGTACAGACCACCCTCAGCGAAGGTGAAGGTCTGGGTCTTGCCACCGTTAGAAGCCGTCGGGGTAATGTCCGTGACAGCCAGATCCTTAAGCGCGTTCACAAAAGCGGTGGTCTGCGCGGCGGTCAGGGTAGTGTTGCCCAGCCAGGCCCACTCGTTCAGGGAATCACCCTTGGTCTGGTCGTTGTAACCAGCAGCAGCGAAAGCAGCATCCACTGCCTCACCGGAGACCAAACCCTCCAGCTCAACGCCAGTGTTGCCATCAGACACATACTTGGCGAGCTCAACGTACTTGAACATGCGCAGGTTAGCCTGCAGGTCAGCGGTGTCAACCGGCTTGGTGTAGAACTGGTTTGCATCCGTGGCGTTGACTGTGATAGTCGTGCTGGAGATGTTGGCCTCAGCCGCGTTGGCGGTGGTGGCGCCGAAGGCCATGCCACCGAGCAGGGTGGCCGCAGCAGCGGCACCCGCGAAAAGCTTCCTCAACTTCATGAGAAACCCTCTCTTCCTTATTGTGATTGTTTTCTTGCAATCGCGGAGGCTGCAACCCCACAGCGGGGCCTCCGCGATCCGCAAATCCTTATTGTTTTTTTCGGGGAGGGAAGCCTTCATTGACTCCCCTCAGTCCGCCTTCGGCGGCCAGCTCCCCTCAGCGAGAGGAGCCAAAACCACCTCAAGTTTCTTGAAATCAGACCAGCTGACGCTTACGCCAGACCGTGTAGCCCGCAGCAGCCAGCAGGGCCAGCAGGCCCAGGCCACCGCCGAACACCATCCAGTCACGACCAGTCGTGCCACCGGTCAGCGGCAGACTGGAGATAGCCACATACTTGTTCGTGAACTGTGCCGACTCCGTATTCGTTCGGTCGGAATCGTTCTCGCCGTACTCGTAAGAGACAACGGCATCCGTCCTGGAGACCGTGACCTTGACGGTCACCTTATCGTTGTCATACTTCCAACCGGCAGCAGGCTTTTCGGTGTCCTCCGAAGCCTCGAACGTGTAGACCAAATTGTCAGCACCGGTCGGAACCCTGAACTTCAGGTCCCCATTGCCGAAGCCAACCGTCGCGCTCGCGCCGCTAGCAGTCAATTCGTCCTTGGACACAGTCGTAGTCAGTCCATTGTTGGCCAAGCCGGTAACGTCAGCGCACTTACCAGCATTCGCATCCGTGCTATCCACGCACTTCAGGTTGAAGCCGAAGTCCGAATTAGCAGCATGTCCCTGCACAACCTTCGTCACCTTGACATCCGAAGCGGGCAAGGTCACGTAAGAAGGCGTGTTGGTTACCGTGAAGGCACCGGATTGTGCGGTCAAACCTTGTAGCTTGAGGTCAGTCTTATCAACCTTGGAGTCATAGCCTTCAACCTTGACCTCGGAAACCGAGTATGTGTGCCCCTCAGGGCCGGCAGGCACCGTGAACTCGTGAGTCCAGTTGCCGGCGGCATTCAGAGTTGCTGAACCGTTGGCATAATCCTCGCCGTCCTGCTTGAGCTGGACCTGCACGGAATCATTCGCGTGATTCTCGTTGTCGTCGGACCAAGTCTTCGTCACCGTAATCTTGGAGACCGGAAGGGTGATGGTCGGCTTCTGCGGGTAGGCGGCGGTCTGCGGATCGCTCGTCGTCGTGCCGCCCTGCGAGGAGGTCACCACGGTCTTGTAGTCGACAGTGGCGCTGGAGTTGTCGTTCGTGTAGAAGTTGTTGTCGCCGGAGGCATTGGCATCGTCCTTGTGGTTCTTAACAGCCTCGTCGAACGCAGCCTGCGTCGGCTTGACATTGAAGCTCACCGTGTAGGTGACGCCGTCCTCAAGCGTGTCGTCGTTGGACGTGACCGGCCAAGACACGGTGCCATCAGCCGCAACCGTCGCCTCCGGGGCGTCAGCCCACGCCGTGGTCTGGCCTTTCCGGGTCTTCGTGTACGTGAAGCCCGCGGGCTCTCCATTCTCGGAGGCGCTGTCGGAGCTCACGACCCAGCTGGACAGCCTGTCGTGAATCGTCACGTCGGCATACTCAGCCGTCTTGGTGATCTCCTGATAAATGGACTCGAAGATGTTGTTCAGCTGGCCGGCATCCGTGGCGGCCTTGTAGTAGCTGCTGGTCTCGGCGCGGTCACCGAGGTTGGCGTTCCAAGACTTTCCCCACAAATGCTCACTGCTCGTTGCAGTGGCATCCGGGTAGTTGCTGGAGATGCCGTGCATGTACTTGTTCAGGTTGCTCGAGGTGTCGCCGGGGTTGGCACCGCTGACGACGCCGATCGAGTAGATGGTCGTCCCGGCGTCCTTCAGGCTCTTCGCCTTGTTCACCGCGGTGGCGGCGACGGTGGGGTCAAACCCGCTGCCGTGGTTCGGCTCGCCGTCGGTGAAGAAGATGACGACCTTCTTCGCGTTGGCGCGAGGCTGATACGTTAGCGCCGCCTGGGCGCGGTTGAAGGCGTAGTCGGCGGAGGTCGCGCCGGACGCGCTCAGGCCGTTAACCGTGCTCGTCAGTCCGGAGACGTCGTACGTCAGGTTGCTGACGATCTGCGTGTAGTTGTAGGAGGACCAGCCTTCGCGGTAAAAGTCATTGCCGACGCTGGTCTTCTCGGTGCCGGCGAACTTCACCAGGGCGATGCGGTTCCGCTGGCTCTGGTCGGTAATCTTCGCGTTCTCTGCAGCCGTCGCATTGATGAATTTATTGACCGCGGTCTTGAGCGAGTCAATCTTCGTAGGCTGGTTCCAACCGCTAGCGATCTTTTCGGCCATCGAACCGGACACATCCAACACCAGCACGATGTCGAGTGGCTGGTTCGTCACGATCTCGCCCGTACCCGCGCTCTTCGCACCGGTGACGTTCAACGCCACCGTGTACGTGCCGTCTTCATTGGCGGTAACGGTCTTCTCGCGGGCCGGAGCAGACAACGTCGGATCATCCGGCACGCCGTTTGTTCCCTCGGTGGAAAGAGGAGCAGGCGCGCTGGCGGCCGCCTTCTCATCGGTGGTCTGCGATTGTGTCGTGGAGGCATTCCCATCGTCCGCCATGGCGGTCGCGCTCACACCGGCGACGCCACCGAGCATCGCCACGGCGGCAACGATCGCCACTAACCGTTTGCCTTTCCTGCCCGCCGCGGCCCCTACCGCTGCGAACCATTCTGCAATTCTCTTCATAACCTTGCCTGTCTCTTACGATCACGTACGCCAAAACCCGGCGTTACGCTTATAAGGCGTTACGGTATTAAGCAAAAAGCACGAATGCGTACACCCGGGTAGAGGGAATTTTTTACCCGACACTGAAAAGAACCTTGGAATTTTTGAAAAGTGGCACCCTCGTCATCCACCCTGCGATAACGCACTTTTCTTCTCGACGGGGCGTGCCGGTCCCACCATCTGGGAACTGAGGCGGATTTGCCGCCGCTGCGCGGGGGCCGGAGTTACTGACGACCGTCAGTATGCCACTGCTCCGCATGTGTGCAGTATCACATACCGCTACGCATACACGGAGACATACTACATGCAATTTCTGTGAACGCAAACATACGACTCACCAAGGCCGTGTTCTGTTGCGGGCGGTGGTGTTACGGGCAATGTTGTGGGTAGTACCCTAGCCACAAACCTATATAGTGGAGCGGATGACGGGAATCGAACCCGCGTAATCAGTTTGGAAGACTGAGGCTCTACCATTGAGCTACATCCGCGTTAAACGTCGCTTTTGGCGACTTGAGTTATTATACATATTTCTTCGGGGATGGCAAACGCGTGTGGCTGCAGCAGGACCAGCAAATCTAGTTGATGGATTGCGGCTTTGCCGAGGACTCCCCTCAGTCGCCTACGGCGACAGCTCCCCTCAAAGAGGGGAGCTGGAAACCGTCGAAATCACAAATGGATGAGCTGGGACTCGTATGGTTGGAGGTCGGCGCCCATCGCATTCAGAATCACGAACCAGCAGTTTTCGGGCAGCGAGTCGAGCTTGTCGATCTGGTTCTTGAGCAGGCGCACGTCGCGGCTGGTGAGCGCGCCCCACAGGTTAACCATGATGGAGACGTTGTACAGCATGTAGCACTCGGGGGCCTCGGGCGCTATTCCACAGAAATCGTCACCACCGCGGAGGCAATCGAACCATCGTGGCTCAGGGAAATATGGATATGCGGCATCGACCCCGCACCGATAGTCGAGCGCTGCGCCGAACGCGCATTCCGCCGCTCCTGCATCACTGCATAAGGCCCGTTATCGGAAGCAGAGGAATAAGCAGAGGAATAGCGAGCGCCGGCAGCCGAATTCGCGTAATCAGTTTGGAAGACTGACGCCGCCCCCTTACCCAGAGACACATGCGGCACACCACGGGAATCGTCCAAGATCTCGATTTCAGGCCACGGGAAATTATCAAGCGTGAACGGATAGGGGGCATCACCAAGATAATCGCACCAGGCTTTGAGGAACGCCTCCTTGCCCGCCCATTTGGCGGCCAGATGGACGGCCTCCCCGTCATTCTTCTGGCGCGCGCGGTCGGATGCCTGCCGCACCTCACGCACGGAGAACAGCGCACGCATGCGAGACCCCGGCTCCGCCAACTGTTCGGCGAATGCGGCCACATCCACCACGTCATGCCCCAAACCACAAGTATTCATGCTTCCTATTGTGTACCGCTTCGCGCGTAATCTCTACACCTCATCAGAATTGGGGCCTGATTTCCATTTCAGGGGGAAAAGATTCACTATGCTGGATGACCTCGCGCAATACCGCAAACATCTTGGGCTGGCTGCCTAGCCGTCCAAAAAAACATCCGTGCCCCGCCCCGAAGGTCTATCTCCGTTTCGAGGGGCGGATTTTGACCGTTCCGGAGGTCTACTTCCGTTTCAAGGGGCTGGTCATCCTCCATACCACGAGTATCCGCAGCATAACGCCAACGCCATTCCGCCGTTTTTACGCCTTGTCTACTTGGGTAACAGCCCCTTGAAACGGAAGTAGACCTCCGGCGAATGCCAAATCAGCCCCTTGAAACGCAGAAAGCCCACTCCGAGGGAGGGGCTTTCGTATGTTCTGCATATTTCTCTCACTGAGTTTGTGCCAGCGAGAAAGCTCCAGGGGAAACTCCCCTCACCCGCTTCGCGGGAGCTCCCCTCAAAGAGGGGAGCCGAGATCCGGTGCGCTACTGGCTCCCATCAACCGAGGGGAGCCAGAGGAATCAGGCCTCGTAGTAGCCGTCGGCACCGAGGCGGGCGTCCGGGTTGAGGAGCATAGCCTTTTCGACCTCGTGGTGGTCGTAGCCACGGTGATCCTCGCGGAAGCGACGGTTGTCGATCGGCTCGTAGAGCGCGGCGCGACCCATCATGCCTTCCTCAAGGTGACGCTGGCCGGCAGCCAGGCGGGCGTTGGCACGCTCACGCCAAGCTTCCAGTGCGGCCTCACCATCGGCCTTGGCCACGGCCGCCTCGAAGGCACCCGGATGGACCAGAGCCACGAAGCCGGAAACATGTCCGAAGCCGAGCGAGGTGGCCAGACCGGCCTTGACCGGGCGACCAGCGGTCTCGCGACCGAACTCGTCCTCACCACCGCCGATGCGCAGGGGCTTCCTAACCCAGACCATGTGGTCGTCGCGCTGGAGCTTCGGATCCACGCAGTCGAGCGCCGCGTTCGCCGGAATCACGCCGGACTTGAACAGCTGCGTCAGACCGTTGACCTGGAAGATGCAGGCACCACCCTTGGCGTGGCCGGTAAGCGTCTTCTGCGAGATCACGAACAGCGGGTTGCCGTCGGTGCGGCCGATGGCGTGGGCCAGCGTGTTGTGCAGTTCGGACTCGTTCGGGTCGTTGGCGTTGGTGGACGTGTCGTGCTTGGAGACCACGGCGATGTCGTCGGCTGAGACGCCGAGCTTAGCCAGGTCGTGCACGAGCTTGGAGTCCTTGCCACCGAGGCCGGCAGCCAGGGCACCGAGGCCCGGAGCCGGGATCGAGGTGTGAGCACCATCCGCGTAGGAGTGGATGAAGCCGACCACGGCCGCAACCGGCAGGCCGAGCTTTTCGGCGATGTCACCGCGGGTCACGAGGATCGTGCCGCCGCCCTGGGATTCCAGGAAGCCGCCACGGCGACGATCGTTCGCGCGGCTGAAGAAGCGCGCGTCGATACCCTTGCCATACATTTCCTCCGAGTTGGCGGTGGCGTTCATGTTGCCGAAACCGATCACGGATTCCACGCCGATGTCGTCGATCGCACCGGTGACCACGAAGTCGGCCTTGCCGAGGGCGATCTTGTCGACGCCCTCTTCAAGGGAGACGGCTGCGGTGGCGCAGGCGGAGACCGGCTGAATCATGTTGCCGTAGCCGCCGATGTAGGACTGCATCACGTGAGCCGCGACCACGTTCGGCAGGGCTTCCTGCAGGATGTCGGTCGGGATCTCGTGGTTGAGGAAGCGGTCGAGGTACAGCTTGCGCATCGACATCATGCCACCGAAGCCGGTGCCCTGGGTCGAAGCCACCAGCGAGGGGTGGATGGACTCGAGGATTTCGGTCGGGGTGAAGCCGGCGCCCAGGTAGGCGTCCACAGTGGTGACGATGTTCCACAGGGCGATCTTGTCGACGTCGCCGACCATCGAGGCGGGAATGCCCCATCGGGTCGGGTCGAAGCCCTTCGGGAACTGGCCGCCGACTGTGCGGGTCATGGTGGCGCGGCGCGGCACGCGGATCATCGAGCCGGCGTGGCGGGTCACGTTCCATTCGCCGGATTCCTCATCCGGGGCGATGGTGGTGTGAGCCTCGTCCAACTTGACGTATTCGGCGGCGACTTCGCGGGTGGGCACAGAGAAGGTGACGTCGTGGTCGAGGAAGACCTCGGCTTCCTCTTCGTCAGCACCGTCCTTGTAGTCGTTGCCCATGCCTTCCTCGAACGGGCGGATGCCGGAGCGGGCCACGACCTCGTCGTGGTAGCGCTCGGCGATGTCCTCTTCGGGCACGAGGTTGCCGTCGGTGTCGTACCAGCCGGGCTTCGGGCTGTCGGCCCAAGTCAGCAGGCCCATGTTCCACGCGAGTTCGAGCACTGCGCCGGCGCTGAGGTCGACGGTGCCGTCCGAGTGGATGCCGAGCTCGGCCTGGGCGCGCGTACGACCGGAGCCCCACGGGCCCAGCTCACCGACGGAAACGATGACGATTTCGTCTTCCGGCTTGGCAGTGACGTTGGTCCAATCGTTCAAGTCGACCGGAGCCTGCTTGGTGACGATCGGTGTGGGCAGCGCCTTGATTTGCTGCCCACGCGAGGAGTCGGACAGTCCAGTGGACCGTCCGGCGACGGAGCCATCCGTTTCCTGAGACGAGGCCGCAGCAGCTTCCTTCTCGGCGTCGGCCATGGCCTCCGCACGCAGGGCCTTGATGTCGATGGGCTCGGAGCCGAGGCCACCGGTCAGGTCCACATCGAGCGGGGCCTTGAGGGCCTGCTCGCGCGATTCGGCAGTGCACAGGTCGAGCAGCTTGGCCGCAATCTGTGCGGTGGAGTAGGTGCGGATGCCGTGACGTTCAACGACGGCGACCAGCGGGTCGTTACCGCCCATCAGGCCGGTGCCACGCACCCAGCCGATCTTCGGGTGAGCGAAGGTGACGCGGCTCGACCACACCTTTTCAGCGCGGGCACGGTTGACGATGGCGTCAAAGGCGCTCTTGACTTCGCCGTAGGCACCGTCGCCGCCGAATACGCCGCGGTTCGGGGAACCGGGCAGCACCACGTGGAGCTTGTGCTGCACGTTGGTGTCGGCACCGATGTGGCTGAAGCCGGCGATGGCGCGTTCCACGCCCCACAGCATCAGTCGGGCCTGCGATTCGAACAGGTCGCCGGAGTCGGCGAGCGTGCCATGGACCGGCGGAGCGGCGAACGGGAAGAACAGGGTCGGCTCCCACGCGGGCTTCAGAATCGTGGTGGTAGCACCGGAGGTCTTCTTCTGCTCGTGGCCCACCCAGTCGACCAGTGCGTCGACGTCGCGGTAGCTGGAGAGGTTGGCCGGAACCAGCCACAGCTTGGCGTTGCCGGTAGCGTGCTCGCGGTAGGCCTGCTTAGCCCAAGCCTTAATGGACGGCTTGAAGCTGTGCGAGGTGGCCACCACAGTGGCACCGCCTGCGAGCAGGCCTTCGACCACCTGAGCGGCAATCGAGTTCGGGCTCACGCCGGTGACGATGGCGATATCATTCGCGTAACGGGAGGCGTTCTTGTTGGACGCAACCTGTTCGAGGGCCTCGGAGCCGGCCTTCTGGAAGACGGCCTTGAGTTCTTCGCTCTCCGACTCGTTGGCGAACCACTGGGCTTCGGCGGCGATGGTCTTGCCAAGGCCGATGAAGCTGCCGTTCAGGGCGGCGGGATCGTTGTCGTAGTAGGCGCGGGCGAGGTCTTCGCGGGCGGAAGCCCACCGATCATCGAAGAGGATGGCCTTGTTGGCGTCGAAGCGCGGAGCGACCTGCTTAGGCCAGTCGGAGCCAAGTTCGGCTTCAACCGCGGCCACGACGGCGGCGTTCTCGTCCTCGGATTCTTCCGGAGCCGGAGCGGCCACGCCGAGCTCGTTCAGCACGAAGCGGGCGGTGGCGGCGAGCACGCCGTTGGAACCGGTGACCTTCTCGGCGAAGGCGTCGAGCGCGGCGGAATCGACCACAGCGCCACCAGCGGCACCACCGGCGGACGGCAGGGCCACGGCAACACCCTTGAGCTGGGCGACGACCTCAACGGCCGCATCAATCAGCTTGTCGGCTTCCGGCTTGTTCTGCACGGCGGCGGTGGGCAGCTTGGCCAGGTCGCCGCCACGGGAGCTGGCACCCTCGCGAGTGTCGAGCAGCAGTGTGGCGAGCACGCTGGCCACCCAACCTTCACCGAGCTGCCATACGTTGGTCACGCGGTCGCGGATGTACTGCTGCTTGACGCCGGCGGCACCGAACAGCGAGCGCAGGCGGTCGCGCAGCGCCTCGGATAGCACGGCACCGAACGGCTTGTAGTTCGGGGCGGCCTTGTTGACGATTTGGGCGAGCTTGTCGAGCGTCGCTTCAGCAGCACCGTCCACGCTGGCGACTCCCAGCTCGGAACTGATGTCCATGAGCAGCTGGTTGCGGCGAGAAGAGACACCGTTAGTCAGGGTGTCGGTGGTGTCGTTGCTGCCGATCTGGTCGATGCGCACCTTGGCGGAGTAGGCCATGAGCACGCCGATGGCATCGGAAGCCTTGAAGGGCAGGTCGGCGACGGCGGCACCGGACGGCGCGCCGGCCGCGGCCTGCCCTGATTGCAGGCCGCGCGAGGAGTCGGACAGTCCAGTGGACTGTCCGGCGACGGAGCCATCCGTTGTCTGAGCAGCCTCAGTCACGGCATTTGCCGGAGCGGCACCGGAACCGAGCTCGGCAACGGCGGAACCACCGGCAGGAGCGGTTTCGACCGGGGCCGAGGCCGCAGCCTCTTCCGGCTCATCGTCGGGAACCAGCGAATCGGTGTCGGTCATGTAGACGCGGCCTTCATCGCGGCCGACGTTGTAGACGACCGTATCGTTGCCGGCGAACTCGGGCAGATGCAGGGTCTTGGCACCGAGGTTGGCCAGGGTCGGGGCGTTGCCGAGGCCGACTTCGACGTATTCTTCCACGCCGAGGCCGCCCTGTTCGCGCTGACCGAAGAGCAGCGCCTGGGTTTCAATCCAACGCACCGGGGAGGCGAACTGCCAGGAGAGCAGTTCGGTCAAGAGCAGACGGCCGAGCTTCTGGTCGTCATCGGCGTAGGAATCCCACACGGCCGGGTCGTCGAGCGCGGCCTTGATACGCTCGGACGGCACGACTTCGAGGATCTTGGCGGCGAATTCCTTGGTCATCTCGAACGGGGTGGCCACCAGGTTCGGGATGTAGCGGTCCACCAGACGGCCACGGTAGTCGATGTAAGCGGGAAGCAGCGCGTCGAGCTTGTCGCGGAATTCCGGCACGCCCTTGCGCAGCAGTGTGGAGTGGAACGGCACATCGATGCCGGGCACCAGCATGAACGCGGGCTTGCCACCGAATGCGGCCACGCGGCGGGCGGAATCGGCCTTCAGAGCCTTGAGTCCGGCGATCGTACCGGCGATGGCGTACTGCTGGCCGGCGAGGTTGTAGTTCACGATCTCCAGGAATTCGCCGGACGCCTTGGCCACGGATTCCACGTATTCCTTGACGTGCGCGTCGTCCACACCGAACTGGTTCGGGCGCAGGGCACCCATGCGGTAGTTGGAGCGACCCTGTGCGTCACGCTCGATGAGGTGGTGCATGGTGGAACCACGGTGGAACACGAGCTCCAGCACGGTTTCCAGCGGAATCACGTCGGCGAACGCGGACAGCGCGTTGTATTCGCCGAGCGAGTGGCCGGCGAAGTAGGCGGGCCAGATGTCGGCGCCGGCTTCGCGCAGACGAGCGGTCTGGGCGAAGGCCACGGTGGCGAGCGCCACCTGCGTGAACTGCGTCAGGTTGAGCAGGCCTTCGGGGTGGCGATAGGTCACGCCGTTGGCGGTGAGCTCCTTCGGGTTATCGCGCACGAGGCCCAGGATCGAGAAGCCGAGCTTGGAGCGGGTGAGCTTGTCGGCGCGCTCCCACACGTCGCGGGCGGCGGCGGACTTGGCACGCTCGTCCAGAACCATGCCCTGCTTCTGGATGCCCTGGCCGGGGTAGACGAAGGCGGCGCGCGGCGCGCGGACCAGTGCGGTGCCGCGGGAGACGAGCTGGCCGTCGATACGGCAGGTGACTTCGAGGGTCATGCCGCCGTGGCGCACCTTGCCGACGCGCTCGACGGAGATTTCGACGGTGTCGTCAAGCTGAACCATGCCGTACATGTTGTAGGTCCAGCCGGCAATCTCGTAGTGGGCACCCTTCTCGTCCAGCGCCTGCACGGCGTGCTGGGCGGTGGCGGACAGCCACATGCCGTGCACAAGCGGAGCGGCCAAACCGGAGATGCGAGCGCCACGAGTGGAGGTGTGGATCGGGTTGAAGTCGCCGGAAGTGCGGGCGAAGGCGGTCATGTCGTGTGGGGCGACGACCTTCACGCGGCGCAGCAGACGGCGCGGCGTGGGCGCGATCTCCTCGTGCTCGGCGTCGCCGAACTCGGGGGCGTCTGCCGGCAAAGCATCGGAGTAGACGCGGCCGCGAATCGCGAAACGCTCGGTTTCGCGGGCAAGCAGCGTGCCGTCGGCAGCGGTGTGGGTCACGTGGATGGTGACCACGCGGCCGGAGGCGGACTCGAAGTAATCCTCAGCCCAAGACTTCAGGGTGATGGTTTCACCGGTGTGCTTAAGCAGGTCATCCTCGTTCACCTCAAGTTCGATGAGGTGGTCGAGGTGAACGGCGTTGAGCAGGCCTTCAATCACCGGGTAGCCCTTGACGTACACGGAGCCGAGCGCCGTGTAAATCGCCGGCCAGGCCGGGCCGACCAGCGCATCGGGAGCGATGCGGCTGGGCTGCAGGGTCGTCGGCAGAGCGGCGCCGGTGGCCGCTTCGTGGTCGAAGCCGAGGTTGGCGGAGAGGGTGTAGGCGGCGGTGGCGGTAGCAAACGGACGCTCGTCAGAGGTCTTGCCGTCAAGCTGCGGCATCTCGGTGAGCTTGTCGCCGGTGATGGCGGTGTTGCCGATGCCTGCGGTGGCGGCGAGCATCGCGTAGACGTCCGGAATCAGGCGTTCGCGGTCCACGACCGGCACACGGCCGGGCTCGGTGCCTTCCACGATGAGCGGGATGACGATATCGCGCACGGCGTGCTTGGAGGTGCCGCCGTCCGGGTCGTTGTCCCAGTAGGTGTCGAGGTGGATGTCCAGATCGTACTTGCCGGCCGCGGCGTCAAACGCGCGGATCTCGTAGTACTGGTCGCCCAGGGCGGTGCCGTAGGCGGGGTTGTCGGTGATGTGGCCGACCCAGGAGATGTTCGGGGACTTGCGGATGAAGTCCTCGGCGCTGGTGGCCTCGCCGAGTGCGGCGAAATCGTCGTTCTCAGCGGCATCGGCGGCCTGCTGTTCGTCCTGCACGCGCTTGATGGCGGCGGTTTCGAAGCGGCCGAGGATGTCGGCGATCGGCTCGTCGATGGTGGTGATGCCGGCAACGGAGATCGGGCCGGGGATGGCACGCACGGAATCGGCGGAGTAGCGCTGGTCTTCGGACTGCCAGAGCTGGTCCTGACCCCACCAACGCAGCAGGTCGTTGTCGATGACGGGTACGAACGGCATGGGCTTGGGGTATTCGCGCACGAGCACCGGGAACCAAGCCACGTCAGTCGGGACCACCTTGAGTTCGGCGGTCTGCGGGTAGGCCAGTGCGAGCTTTTCGAGCGCGGGGGCCGGGTCGGCGAGAATGTCGTCGTGGGTCAGCAGGCCAGCGGCAGCTGCCTCTTCAGCAGAAACGCCATCAGCGGCGAACAACTTGGAGGTGAATTCGCCGGAGTCCGTGTCGTTCACACGGGCTTCGATGCGCTGCAGCAGGTGCTGGAAGCGGTCGGCGTAAGTCGGGTCGACCCACGGGAAGGCGAGTTCGGCGAAGCGCCGCGCCCACTCAAGGTAGGTCATGGAGGCCAGGTCGCCGAAGTAAGGCTTGGCGGTCTTGTTCAGGGCTTCGATGATTTCCTTGCGGCGGGAGTCGAGCTCTTCGGGGTGCTTCATGACGCGCACGAGCAGACGGCCGCATTCGGCGGAGTCGTTCTCGAGCTCGTAAATGTCGGCGTGCAGGTGGCTCAGGCCGGAGGACATGCCACCGACGGACTTGCCGGACGGCACCCAGTGGGCGGCCTGCGGGGCGAACACGTCGTCGGACTTGGCGTCGGCCGGAATACCGGGCGTCTTGACGAGCAGCTGCTTGACTTCGGGGCTGGTGTGAGCCTCCTTGGCGGTCATCGCGGCGGTACCGATAAGCACGCCGTCGACCGGCATGTCGGGCAGGCCGTAGGCGTGGGCCCACTGGCCGGAAATGTAGTCGGCCGCGCGTTCGGGGGTGCCGATGCCGCCGCCGGCGACCAGCACGAGGTTGTCGCAGGCGCGCACTTCGGCGTAGGTGGCGGCAAGCAGGTCGTCCAGCGCTTCCCAGCTGTGGTGGCCGCCGGCTTCACCGCCCTCGACCTGAACCATGATGGTGGTGGGGGACACGGCCTTGGCGATGCGCACGACCTGGCGAATCTGGTCCACGGTGCCGGGCTTGAAACTCACGTACGGCAGACCGTCCGCCTGCAGCGACTCGATCAGGGCCACGGCTTCGTCCAGCTCGGGGATGCCGGCGGAGACGACCACGCCGTCGATCGGCGCGCCGGAAGCACGCTTCTTGGGCACGATGCGGGAGGAGCCGAACTGCAGGTTCCACAGGTAACGGTCCATGAACATCGCGTTGAATTCGACCGTGCGGCCTTCCTCCAGCTCGTCTTCGAGGGCGGCGATGTGGCGGTCGAACACTTCGGCGGTCACCTGGCCGCCGCCGGCGAGCTCGGCCCAGTAACCGGCGTTGGCCGCGGCGGCCACGATTTCCGGTTCCACGGTGGTGGGGGTCATGCCGGGCAGCAGTACCGGCGGCTTGCCGGTGAGCTTGGAGAACTTGGTGACCAGCTTGGCGCCGGCCGGGGTGTTGATGACGCGCGGGGCGAATGCCTTCCAGTTCTGGGTGCGCTCAGGCTCGCTTTCCAGCGTGGAGAGCGTGGAGCGTTCGGACAGCGTGGTGGCTTCGACCACGCCGATGCCGGTGCCCTGCACCACGTTGCCGATCAGCTTGCCGAGCGTGTTGCCGGGGCCGAGGTCCACAATCCACAGCTTGGCCGGGTCGGCGGCGTTGAACAGCGCCTTGACGCGGGCATTCCAGTCCACATGGTTGAGCAGCACTTCCGCAGCGAGTGCGCGGGTGCGATCCTGGTCAAAGCCGCAGGCGCCAGCCCAAGACACGGTCTGCTCAACAGCTTCGGCCATGAGCGGCGAGTGGAAGGGCAGGGTGACCTCAAGGTATTCGAGGGTCGGGTTGAACACGGTGCCGCCGTGGAGCTTCTGCTCGCGCAGCTTGGCCTGATGCTGGTGTTCGCGCTCGGCTTCGAGGGCGAAAGCGGCCAGGTCTTCCGGGTAGCCGGACAGCACGTGGTGGTTGTCGGAGTTGGTGACGGCGATGGAGATCGGGCCGCGAGCGTTGTTGACGCGGGCCACCAGCGCCTCGACCTGGGCGCGGGTGGCGCCCTTGACGGAGAGCATCGGGCTGGCTTCGCCGTACTTGGGGTTCAGGCCCAGTTCGCGCACGCGGCGGGTTCCGGCGGCGCCGATCAGGGCGGCCACGGCCAGAATCTCGTCAAGCGT
>OLRR01001344.1_pt1 | contig 15775 bp, 16 predicted proteins | sample 1671941 | NCBI WGS metagenome assembly OLRR01 (sample SAMEA3136628, study PRJEB25190) | human gut metagenome
CGTATGCTTCACCGCGAATGGTTCCGCAGGGGTCGCTCTTCCGTCTTCCTTTTCACCCTTCCAGAATCCGGAAAACCCGCTGAATTTCCCCCTCGTTTCCCTTTCCCTCGGACTGCTGGTACTGGCGGATATGGGCATACAAAGCAGGGTCGCGCATCAGACGCAGAATTCCCTCCGCTACGGCCTCCGGGGTCATTTCCACCACAAGGCCGTTTTCACCCTGTACCATCTGGTCATATACGACGTCAAAATTGGTTGCCACGCAGGGGCGGTTCAGAATTCTGGCCTCGGTCAGCGTCAGGCAGTAGCCCTCAAAGCGGGAAGTCTGCACGTAAATATCTCCCGCTTTCATATAGGGGTAGGGGTTTGCCTGCACTCCCAACAGAATGAAATCCTTCTGCAAACCATATTGGCCGATCTTTTCTTCCAGCATTTTTCGCTCCGGGCCTTCGCCGCAGACCATCCAGGTAAAGTCTGCGCCCTGTTCCTTCAGAATGCGGGCGGCTTCAATCGCGATGTCATACCCCTTCTGCGTCACCAATCGCCCCACGGTCGTTATCACCGTTCCGTGAAGGGACGGCAAATCGGCCGGTTCCTCCGCCATGCTTTTTATGAGCTTTTCGCTGTTGATGTCGTAAACCGTTACCACTTTTTCGGCGTATTCGGGAAAGACCTCTCTGAATTTTTCCGACAGCTGCCCCGAAACGCAGGAAATATAATCATATCTCCCATAAATTTCCCGGTCAAAGCCTCTGTTAAATCCAACGCCCTCGTAGTCGGCATTGACCCAGGCGATTTTCTTCGCGGCGTTAACTTTCTCCGCAACAAAATGCGTGGGCGTCCCCTGACCCCATGCAATGGCCACGTCGTACACCCCGGGAAGCAGGTCAAACGCATTGCGCGCGCCATTCCAAAGCACCTGCGTGGCATGGAGGGGTTTACCGGTGCGGTCGTTCTTTCTCAGCTGTTCGCTGACGGCCAGCCGCGCCTTTAAGAAGCGGATGTTCCCGGCTGTCAGCTGCTTTACAAGGGGCAGACCGCAGAACTGAAAATAGGGTATCGACGGCAGAATCTTCACCTGCGGCGGCAGCAGCTTTTCAAACGTGCCGCCCCGGTTTATCATCTGCAGATACACGTCATACCGCTGGTAGTCAAACAGGTTCAGCAGGGAAGACAGGCTCTTTTCCGCGCCGCCCACGCCCATGGAATTGATCATGAACAGGATCTTCTTCATCGTTTCCCCTCTGACAAAACGTTTTCAATGTACGCTTTGGACACGCTTACTTTCTCGTCCAATCTTTCCAAAATCTGTGGATAGTCGATCCGCGGGCAGTCCCTGCCGGCGCTGTCCATCAGGCAGTCCCGCAGGCCAAGGCCGTAAAGAAGGTCCCGCATTCTTGTATTGATATGCTCCTGCCGGTTGAATACCACGAACTGCTTCCGGAAAATCAGCGAAAACGCGGTAGCGTGGAAGGAGTTGGATACCACAAACTGCGCATGGTGTACCAGATTCAGGAACGTCAGCGGCCCATCCTGCTCGAAGCATCTGTCGCATTCCCCGCAGGAAAGCACCGAGTACAGCTTCCATCCGTTTTCCTCCGCCATTCTCCGCGCGAAGCGAACCATCTCCGGATTGCGGTCAAAATCGTACAGCAGGACATACGGCTCCGTATTGGGAACGGGCTTCTCAATGGAAGCCCATGCTTCGCTGTCCAGCAGGAACACCGGGTCCATCACCTGCACGGCCCCCGGAATGCCCAGCCGCTCCACGATTGCCGCCCCGGAGCTTTCCCGAACCGAAATATGATCCAGCCCGGACAGCCGCCGCTTCACGTCCGGCTTCCATTCCTCCGGAATGTCGTCCATGGCAAAGCTGGCCGCGTAGGACGCTCTGACGCTGCCCGCAGGCGCAAAGTCCAGATAGAACGCCGGGTCTTTTCCGTTGGGGAAAAAGCAGTTCCATATCTGGTCGCTTCCCGCAAAGTAGACGTCCGCTTCCGGCGGGTTTTGCTTCAAGTCGTCATTGGACGTGTAGCGGCGCGGGGTCAGCGGCAGGAACTCCGCGGTAAACCGGTCGTATTCCGCTTTCCGCTTCCCGTTTCTGGCCTTAAGCCGCCCCGGCAGTTTCGCAAGGTTATACAGCTCCCGAATGACCGGCTTATCATATGCGGGGTTCCCCAGCCCCCAAAGCGGATAATGATTGCTCAGATAGTCCGGCTTATAGTCAATGATCTGGGCGTCATGCCCCAGCTTGCGCAGGTAGGTCACCAGCGCGTAGGCCTGCAAGCTCGCGCCCAGATTGTACACGTCATGACAGGTAATTGTTTTGATCTTCATACGTTTTCCAGCAGCCTGTAGATCTTCTCGATCTCCCCGGCGTTTGTATAGTCTCTTATTTTCGTGTTTTCGGTCAGTTTTTGCCGCAGCGCCTCATCCCGAAGCACTGCCGCGATCCCCGCCGCACAGCCTTCGTTGTCCATGGGGACGATCACGCCGTCCACACCGTCCTCCAGCTGGCTGGCGGAGGTGGCGTAACCGGTGATCACCACGGGCTTGTTCAGGATCTGGGCTTCCCGAACGGTCACCGATTTTCCCTCATACCGGCTGGGCTGAACGTACAGATCGCAGGCCTTGATGTAGGGGTACGGGTTTTCCTTTTTCCCCAGAATGATGACCCGCTCCTCCATCCCGGCGTCCCGTATCCGCTGCCGGATCAGCGCTTCATCCCCGCCGTAGCCGATGAGATACCACTTTACATTGCAGCCCGAAGCCAATATCCGGCGGCAGATATCCGGCACATTGTCAAAATTCTTGGCAGCGCAGAACCGGCCAATCGACAGCAGGCGAATGCTGCCGTCTGACGGCATCTCCCGCTCGGCGGAAAATGCCGCGCTTCTGCTTTGCACAAGGTTCTTTGACAGCATATTTTCCACAACAATGGACTTGTTCGTCAGATAGCCGTGCTTCGCGTCAAACGCCTGCTTGCACGCATCCGACACGTTCACCACGTAGTCGGACATCCCCCACATTTCCTTCTCGATGGCGTCGCAGAAGACTATCTGAGAAGCATCGGTGTGGAACCATGACATCCTGACCTTCGCGGAGACCTTTTTCCCGACGATGTAATGCGGGTCATTGAAGCTGATCGCAAGGTCGTAGTCTCCCGGAATGTCCGGAAGATAGGGGATGCACAGCTTGTGGAAATACTGCTTGTAGTTATGCCCGCTCTGCATCGGGCCTCCGGAAAGGCTGGATCTGATCTTCGCCGCGGCCCTCGCCATCCCAATCGGGATGCAGCCCTGCGCAAAATTCTGTTTCATGGATTCCGTCAGCGCCCGGTACGCCTTCATCTCGGGAAGCAGACGGACATTGGGGTTGAGCATCGACATCAGTTCGCCCTCATGGGCATACAGGAACAAGTCAACGTCATAACGGTCATAATCGATGGTATCCAGCAGTCCCAGCAGACTGCTCTCCGCCCCGCCAAGCTCCATATTAAAATGCAGTATGATGATTTTCCGTTTCATGCTCTGTTCCAATCACTTTTTTCGTAAGCCCCGAAGCACATAATAGTAGTGCTCCCCTAAAAACCGGAGCTTTTCCTTAAGCGGCAGTTCTCCCTTTATCACAGCTTTCCTTGCTCTGGCGATGATTGGGCGAAGCTCCTGCTGCACATCGTCCATGTGGTACTTTTTCGCCTGACGCAGCCTGAAGTCTGCCAGCTGCAGCAGATTCGCGTAGGCGCAGTCGCGGTAAAGCAGTTTCTCCCCGGAGCGCTCCAGAATGTCGATATCCTCAAGCGTATCGTATACCTGCCCGACCCTCTGCCGCTGGCCCGCCGAGCTGGAGATCGAATTTCCATTCCGATAGTAGTAGTACAGGGTTTCGGAAATGGAAACCACCTTCTTACTGTTCAGGACAAATTGAATCGCAAAGTTTCTGTCTTCGATGTAGTGCAGGCTCGGGTTGAATCGAATGTTCCCCATCGTTTCCCGGCGAAACAGCTTGTTCCATGCCACGCTGTATTTGTACTGCGCCCGAAGGTATGTTCTCCGGAAGTAATCGTCCCTTGTCAGTTCCTCCGCCGCGTTGCAGCCCTCTGACGGGCGGTTTGCCTCCGTAAAGTCGAAATGTTCTTCCGTCCCCTGCGCAAAATCGCACAGCACCAGATCTGCACCGTGTGTCTGCGCCGCTTCCGCCAGCCGTTCATACATCAAGGGGCTGATGTAGTCGTCGGCGTCAACGAAAGCGATCCAGTCCCCCGACGCATGGTCAATGCCGATATTCCGCGCGTTGGACAGCCCGCGTATCTCTGTGGAGATCGGTTTTATCCGGCTATCTCCGGCCGCCAGCGCTTCCAGTATCTCCCATGTATTGTCCGTCGATCCGTTTTCGACGGCAATGATCTCAATATCCCGGAACGTGCTCCCGGTAATGGAGTTGATGCACCGCTCGATGTACGCCGAACCATTGTACACCGGCACAATAACGCTTATCATTCCGTGCCCCCCTGTCAGAACGGGAGATTCCGATATCTCCAGTTCATCAGTTTTACATACCACTTATCCTTCGATTTTTCCGGTGCGGCTCCCCTCCACGGGGTCTGCGCCAGATTTTCCCAGTACAGCGCCTTTAACGGGTGCCTGCAATCCCTGCACCACGGTCTGCTGGTGAAGCTGGGGGTGTAATGCAGGATTACCGGTGCCTTTTTCGCGGCCTCTATTTCCTCCTGAGAGTAAAAGCCTGCTTCCTCGTGAAAATAGTTCAGCAGCTTTTCCCGGCTGAGCATGTAATGGATGGTCATGAGATTGTCTTTTATGGGTAAGTTTACATAATCTCCCATCAGCACGCCGTTGAGGACGCCCTGATCGTGATGGATGACATTGCCCCCGTGTCCTTCAATAAAGGACATGCACCTTTCCCCCATTTTCCGGGCGCGCCATTCCGCCAGATCGATCAGAAGCAGTCCCGCGTTGAAATAGCGCATTCCGGCCTGCAATCCAACAGCCGCCTTGGTGTCCGCGCTGATGCCGTCCTGCACCGCCGCCAACACCTTGCCGTCCAATGGCGTGTTCCAAAGCTCGCGGAGCGGTTCGCAGACGATCATGTCGCAATCTGCATACAGCACCCTGTCAACGGTTTCGGACAGCATCTCTCCGACGAACAGTCTGGCATAGGAGCTGATGGAAATGTCCCAGCTCATGTTCAGCCGGAGCTTTTCCTTCCACGCAAGGAAAGGAAGAAACATAATTTCAGCATTGGAAAACCGGCTCACCATTTCCCGAAGTTTATCTCTGTTCTCAGGCGAGATATCATTGTCGATCACGTACAGCCGGATGTTTTCAAACTCGGCGTTGTGCCTGAGCAGGGAGTAGATCGACACGCCCATATGTTGGGCATAGTTATCGTCGCTGGAATACAGGACATTCATCCGCTTTGTATCATCTGCCACGTCCTTTTGCCCTCCCCAGAATAAAATGCACCGGTTTGCTGATCGCCGACCGCAGCCGCTTGTGCCATGGCATCCAGCTTGCCGAATACCAGTGGACCGAATGGGTATTCTCCGTTTTCCGCAGTTCGCCGGTGACGCTGCTTCTGGGGTTTAAATAATCCTCCGGGAATACCACGGCGCCGATCAGCTTCTGCTTTTCGCCGTTCAGCTCCAGCCCGAGCTTCAGCAGCGCATCCGTATTGAGCCGGGGGCAGCCGATCGTCCCATGCTGCCCGTCCAGCAGCGGGTCGTATTCTGCCAGCATCTGCCGCACCGCCGGGTTATGGGGTTCCGCGCCGAAGCCCTCGCCGGTGTTGACGAACCGGTCATTCTCAAAGCCGAAAAAGGCCGGATTGTCCAGCAGCTCATCAAAGGAACGCACCGCCTCCACGTCCGTGTCAAAATAAATGCCGCCGTGCTCCTCCACGATCAGAAGCCGCAGATAATCCGTCAGGAACGCATACTTTTTCTCCTTATAGCACATCTGCGTGTAGGCATTGCGGTTCACGTCGAAGTTATCTTCGTTCCACTCGATGATTTCATAATCCGGGCAGTATTTTTTCCAGCTGGCAATACATTTCTGTGCCAATTTGTTTTTTTCCCCCCTGCCGAACCAGCAGTAGTGAATTTTTCTGGGTATCATATATGCTCCTGTTCGTTTACAGCGAATACAGAATCTGCCTGAGCAGCCGCCTGGGCGCTTCCTTTTTCAGCTTCTGCATCACCATTTCCGCTATCTTGCTATACTCTCCATGCTCCAGATATCCTGAAATCCGGTGCTTTTTATTTCTATCCTGCAACACTCTCAAAGCATCCTGCACTTCCGGCAGGGCGGCCACACGCCCGATTTCCTTTATCAGTTCCATCTCAGTGTGCTTTCCCTGCCGTTTGTACATCTCAAACCAAGTCATCAGAACGTTCAGCAGTTCAACTGCCATGAAATACTCCGCATCCTGGGGCATGGGATGTTTTTGCCGCATTTCCGTTTTGAAACGGTAAAGGCGCAGAAAATCATCCAGCATGTATGGCATATACCGGGAGGTGTTTCCGCCGATGCGGTAATTGTAGACTGCCTCCGGCAAAATGCCAAGCCGCCGCGTTTCAGGCATCAGACGAAGTGTTATGCTCAAATCGTCTCCCATAAACCATACGACAGGGGGATAACCCATTACCCGTGTGATCAGCTCCGTGCGATAGAGCTTCGCATACAGTGACACGGGATAATTGCTGATACCAAAGCAGCTGATATATAAATCGTTGATAATATCCTCTCCGGAATATACGTTGGGCTGCTCAAAGCAGGGGGCGTGAAACCTGCTGCGGAATCTGACGCCCTTCCACATTTTCACTGTGGCAGCACACACGCAGTCCAGATCATTTTTCCCGGCTTCCTCATAGAGGACACGAAGCGCGTCTGGTTCCAGCATATCGTCCGCATCACACAGGCAGATATACTTTGCCGTCTGGGCATATTCCGAAAGTACGCCCGCAGCCCGTGCCAGCACCGCGCCCTGATTGGGCTGGTGTATCACGCAAACGCGCGAGTCCTTCGCCGCGTATGTATCGCAGATTTTCCCGCTTCCGTCACTGGAACCATCGTCCACCAGAACCAGACAGAAGTCCTGAAAGGTCTGGTTCAGGACGCTTTGGATACACTGCCGCAGATATCGCTTCGCGTTATAGACCGGGATCACAACACCGATTTTCTTTTCTGCAGCCATTTTCTTTACCCTTCCGTTCGTGCTTTCTTTCTGATATACGCCGTCAGCAGCCGTCCCGCCGGGATGCACAGCGCTGTCAGAAACGGTCTGGGGGATTCCCGGACATAGTGGGGATTCCCGCTGATCTGGCTGCTGGAACAGTAGTGGATCACGTCGGTCACATTCCGCTTCCAGTCCTTGATGTACTTCAGATTCTCTTTGCGAATGAACGCAAAGCCCTGGGGATTGCGCAGGTACTGCCGCAGCATGTTTCTGGAGGAGCCGTCCGGCTGGTATTCTACATTGCACAGCACCGTATTGGTGGTCACCAGCTTGTACTTCTGGTCGCAGAGCTGGTATTTCCATCCCAGAGAAACATATTTTTCTCCCTCAAAAACCGGATACGGCGGCAATTCTTTCATGATGTCGGTGCGATACACCAGCTTCTTGTCGCCGCTGCCGCCCGCGTCGTAAAATCCGGCCAGAGTGGTCTCCTTCATATCTTCGGGAAAGCCCGTCCCGATCACCTTTCCGGTGTTCATATCGGCGTCCAGTCCGATGATACCGGCGTATTTCCGGCGGTCGGTCTTCTCCCACAGGTCCACAATGCAGCGAACCGCGCCGTCTGCCAGCGCGTCGTCTGAATCGATGCAGACATTCAGCTCCGTGTCAATGTTCGCGTAGGCCGCGTTGTGGGCGGTGTGCATTCCGCCGTTTTCCTTGTAGAGATAGCGTATTTCAAATTCCGTCTCCTCTGCCTGCCAGACTTTGACAAGCTCCGCCGTGTTGTCGGTGGAACCGTCGTCCACCACAAGCCATATGAAGTCCTTGCAGTCCTGCCGCCGGAGAGAAGCATATGTACGGGGAAGGGTGTGTCCCCGGTTGTAGGCGGGCGTAAAGATTGTCAGTGTCGGCATAGCTCCCTCCTATCTCTGCGCTGCCTGTAAATAAAACGCCTGCAGCCACTTGGCGTTCTCCACAACGTCAAAGCCTGCGTCCCTGATTTCCTCATAAGTATTGCGGCGTGGGATTCTGGCAAGCTCCAGAACGCTGTCTGCCCATTCTTCCGGCAGCGCGCTCAAGGGCAGGACATGAACCAGATCCGTTTTCCTGCACTCGATCGGGACGCTGTCGGAGATCAGCACCGGCAATCCGGCGGCCTGCGCCTCGATGCTGGCGACGGAAAGCCCCTCGAACAGCGACGGAAACAGAAATACGTCCATTGCCTGAAGCAGCTCCGCCACGTCGCCGCGGGTTCCCAGAAATTTCACCCACGGGGTCAGCCCCAGCTGCTCTGCCTTCTGGTGGATTTCCTTTCCGCCCTCACCGGCGTCATTTCCCACCAGCAGCAGAACCGCCTCGGGATTTTTCGCCCGGACAGCCTGAAAAATATCAATGATAAACTTATGGTTCTTCTGCGGATAAAAGCGCCCCACGTGGCCGATGACCAGCTGATCCTCCCCGATGCCCAGCGACTGCCGCATTTTCTGCCGGATTTCCGGGCAGTAGGCATACTGACGGGCGTCGATGGCGTTGTTCAGCTGGATGAAGCGGGCTTCGTTCTTCCTGCCGAACAGCCAGTCCCCGGATTCCTTGCCGCATATGAACAGATCCGTAATATGCGGCCGCATCATGGCCTTGTAATACCAGCGGACGGGGGATTTGAGGTCGATCCCGTATGGACGGTTATGGGCATGGCAGATGCGCACCGGGACACCGGCCTTTTCCGCTTCCCGGAAATCGTAATAGCCAAGCTCGGACATGTGGGAATGGATCACCCGGTACTCGGGATGCTCTGCGTAAAACGCCCGCACCGTCTTCCGGTACTCCCCGGCAGTCCAGGGGCGAATCGGCGGCATCCGGTAGATTCTGCCGCCAAGCGCCTCGATCTCATCGTCATAGGCGCCGCGCTCCTGACGGTGCACCATGAAATCGTACTGCACCTTGCTTCGGTCGATGTTCCGATAATAGTTCATCACCATGGTCTCCGCGCCGCCGCGGTTCATGATGGTAAACAGGTTCAAAACTCTGACTGGCTCTGTCGTCATGCATTACCTCTCCTCTCAGGAGAATACTCCCAGAATGTCGCTGTTGTACCCCCACGAACCCTGATGGGACATCTGATAGCAGTAGAAAATAAAATACAGAATGTAAAATCCCACTTTCAGGGCGCTCCTGTTTCGACTGCTGACCGTCACATTCAGAAGGTAGGGATAGAGGATCAGACTGTAGCCGGCGGTATACGTTGCCAGACGGATCACGTACAGTCCGCATGTAAACGTCGCAAGAAGATTCAGCAGAAAGTTTATCAGCGACATATTGATGCAGATGTGTATCATTTTATTGCCTGCATCAATCCGGTCACGGTGGATATACGCGATCACCACCGGCACCGCCGCGATAACAGGGCGGATGATGGAAGAACCGGAATCGCTGTTCATGGCCGCCACCGCATAGTCATAGGTCGAATTTGCCAGAGAGCTTTCCACGGCATCCAGAATCGGCCTCAGGAAAAGCAGGCCGACCACAGCCGCAATAATAATCAGGTTCTGCTTGGGGCTCCACGCCCTGCCTGTTACCATGAAATAGACCGGGATGAACAGATACGCACTGTTGTGGAACTGCGCCGCAAAGAGACACAAAAGGATATAGGGGATCGTTTTTCCCTCTTTGATGAATATTGCGCCGCCGAACAGAAGCACCACGGCAAACCACTGCCGCATCATGGAAAAGTAATTATAATACAGTGCGGTAGCGAACAGCACAAAGCAGCTGTCCAGAAAGCTGACGGACTCCCTGCGCAGCACATGAATGAAAATGCAGGACTCCACCGCCGCAAACAGGCCAAACCACCCGTGGTAATCGTCGCTCACGTACATCTTGAAGATGTTGGCGGTTATGTCAAACGCTTTGTCTTTGCCGTCCCCGTCAAGGATTCTGGAAACGTCGTCCCATGTGCCGGGGATATGCTCAAACGACTGAATATAGCCGGAGGTATCGTTCATTCCGGAGCGCATGGCGGCCAGATAGGCGATGTAGCCGAACACGATCAGCCAGGGCATCAGCGGCGACTTGTAATCGTAGCGTTCGCCGTAATATATGGAATTCAGCTTGTGATACCGGATTGGCCGCTCCCAGATCAGGGCGCAGACCAGAATCACGGCCAAAACCGAAAAATGGATAATCATTTTCTCGTTCCTTTACCTTGAAATAATCCTCTGGATCACGGTGAGCAGCACATACACACCAAAGGCAAATCCATGTCTGGCGCAGCCGTAAAACAGTTTCCAGTGGATTGGGAAATAATTTAAGGGCAGGTTTTTGTACGCCTTCCGATACCTTTCCTGACGGATGATCCTGTGGATATCCTTCACTTTTTTCCCCATCGGCTGAGTGGAAACCGTAATGTTCAGCCCAAGCCCCAGAATGCCCAGCGCGATCCTGTTATTCAGCGCGGCTTCATACTCGCTGCCCAGCTGGTTTGACCGGATGATGGCTTCCATCCGGTCGTAGAGCGTCTGCCACTGGTCATACAGCCCTGGGTTGTACCCGGACGTGACCGAGGAAGACCCGTCCCTGCGGTAATGATACAGGTACGCTGCCAGATACACCACCCTGTCGGCCTTTCCAAAAACCTCCAGATTGAAAAAGCCGTCCTCGTAGCTTCCGATCTCCGCCAGATCGACAAATCTGGCGCCGCTTTTCTGAATCAGGGAACGCCTGTACAGCTTTCCCCAGACCGGACAGAGGGAATCCACCAGCTCCGGGTGGGAAAGCTCCTCTCCCATTGCCCCGACAAATCTTCGGTGCAGCTTTGCCCGGACTTCTTCCTTTTCAAAAACCGTCGTTTCCGGGAAGATGACTTTCCGGGAGGAACGGTTCTCCGTTTCGCTCACATACGACCACATCACGATATCCGCGTCATATTCGCGCATTGCGTTCACCGCGTTTTCGCAGGCGTCCGGCTCGACCCAGTCGTCCGAGTCCACGAACATGATGTATTCCCCGCGGGCGCAGTCCAGCGCGTCGTTCCGCGCCCGGGATACGCCGCCGTTCGCCTTATCGATGACCTGTATCCGCGCATCCTCATCCGCGTACCGCCGCAGGATATCCGGACTGCCGTCACGGGAGCCGTCGTTGACGCAGATAATTTCCAGATTCGGGTATGTCTGGTTAATCACACTGTCAAGGCACTGTGCCAGATACCGCTCCACGTTGTAAACGGGAATGATAACGCTGACCAGCGGCTGTTCCTTCATTTTCCGGCACCTCCTGTTATGCGCAGATTATAGTCGTTTGATCGTTTCTTCGACGACCCTTTTCTTGTCAAACACGGCTTCCATACGTTTCCTGCCCGCTAAGCCCATGGCTCTTCTCTCCTCCATGGACAGGGCGCAGAACCGCTTCATTGCTGCGTAAAGGCTGCCTGAGTCCTTTCTTTCGCACAGGAAGCCTGTCACGCCGTCCTCCACCGCTTCCATGCAGCCGTGAATGCGGCTGGTGATCACCGGCCGGCCGGAAGCAGCGCATTCCAAGTTGGTGTTTGCCATTCCCTCATGCCACGAGGGCAGAACAAAGCAGTGGGACGCGGCGATGAACGGGCGGACATCCTCCTGATAGTCCCGGTATGTTAACCACCCTTCGGATTCGGCTTCTTCCACCACCGCGCCGTAATCTTCCTCGTATCCGCCCACCATGTCCAGCGTGCAGGGGACGCCCTCGCCGGTGAGCCGTCTCATGGCCGAAAGCAGCTCGTCAACGCCCTTTTCCCGCATGATCCGGCCGATGAACAGGAATTTTACAACGTCCCCCGCCGGGTAGTCCGCCACGGCGTAGCGCTCCAGATTGACCCCTGCCCCGCTTAAAAGACAGGTCTGGCGCTCTTTCACGATTTTCGCGTCAAGAAAAATCTGCCGGTTTTCTGCATTCTCAAAAAATACCGTCTTCGCCTTTTTGCAGCTGAGCCGGTACATCGCCGTGACCATTTTTTTCAGCAATCCGCCGCTTTCAAAGGCTGTCCCCAGTCCGGTGATGTTGACGGCGTAGGGTATCCCCGCCAGCCGCGCGGCAAGGCCGCCGTAGATGTTCGGCTTGATGGTGTAGCAGATCACTTTTTCCGGCTTTACCTCCCGGAATATGCGCCGGTAGGCGGCAAACAGCTTTGCGTCCCTGACCGGGTTCATGCCCCGCCGTTCCATGGGCGTGTCGAAAAAAAAGCACCCCATCTCCACCAGCGGCGCCACCAGTTCCCCGTAGGGGAGGGATATATATACCTCGTTCTTCGTCAGAAGCTCCTGTATCAGCTCCCTTCGGAACTGGTACAGGCCGACGTCGAAATTCGTCAGGATCAGAATTCTCATTTGATTTTCTCCGCGGGAACGCCTGCGTATGTCCCGCTTTCCGTGATGCTTTTGATAACCACCGCGCCCGCGCCGATCATACAGCCGCCGCAGATCTGAAGATTGTTGCTCACCGTCGCTCCCGCGCCGATCCATGTTCCCGCGCCGACGCTTACTGTCCCCGCCACATGAGCGCCCACGGCTATATGCACAAAGTCTTCCAGAACGCAGTCGTGGTCAACGGACGCGCAGGTGTTGATGATGCACCCATCGCCGATGACCGCGCCGGGGTTGATGACCGCCCCCGCCGCAACCAATGTGCCGGTGCCGAGGGTCACGTCCTCCCCGATGACCGCGGAGGGGTGGATCAGCGTCGTGACCTGTTTCCCGGCGGTGAGCAGCATCTCCTGCATCCGCCTGCGAACCTGCGGATTGCCGATGGCTACGAAGAAATCGCAGTCATATTCCGAAAACCGGGCGCTTTCCCCCATCACGGGATAGCGTCCGCACGTTTTTTTCGTGTCGTCCAGAAACGCAATGCTGTCGTAGCCGTTTTTTCCGGCGATATCCGCGGCGACTCTGCCGTGCCCGCTGGCGCCGAGGATTACAAGCCGCTTCACTTTGCCACCATCCCGTTTCCCATGAATTCCTCCATCGTGACAGACGTTTCCGAGGATATGCCGTCACGCCTTACAAATGCCGCCATCACGCTGTCCCAGATGATCTTCAGGTCTCCGAGGAAGGTAATGTGGTCTACGTACTTTACGTCCATTTCAAATTTGTCCTGCCAGCTGACCGTATTTCTGCCGTGAACCTGCGCGTAGCCGGACAGCCCCGGGCGGACTTCGTGCCGCCGGTGCTGACGCTCGCTGTACCGGGGCAGATATTTGACCAGCAGCGGCCGGGGGCCGATGACCGACATGTCCCCTTTCAGAATATTGAACGCTTCGGGAAGCTCGTCCAGGCTGGTCGCGCGAAGGACTTTCCCGAATTTCGTGAGCCGCACCTCGTCCGGCAGAAGCTCGCCGTTTTCGTCCCGCTCGTCGGTCATGGAGCGGAATTTATAGAGGTCGAAAATCTTCTCGTCCCTGCCGGGGCGGGGCTGTTTGAAAATGACCGGGCTGCCCAGCATGATGCGCACCAGAACCGCCACCAGTATGTACAGCCAGCCGAACACGATCAGCGCGGCCAGTGCGCAGAGGATATCCAGCGGCCGCTTGAAATACGTTTCGTAGGGGCCGTAAGGTTTATGCTCCATCGTTACTTCTCCGTTCTCTCCAAAGGGTAAACTGTCGCAGTGGTCTGCCGCTTCTGCACGATCACGGAGTTATCCGGGTAGGTGCCTTTCAGTACGCTTCCCGCGCCGACGATGCAGTTTTTGCCGATGCTCGTTCCCCGGAGGATAACCACATTGCAGCCGATCCAGCTGTTGTCGCCGATCGTCACCGGCGCAGTGACGAATTTTCCCGCCCCGATGCCGCCGGGAACGCGGTAGTCATGGTCATGGTCGTAAATTTTCGTATCCGGGCCGATCTGCACGCCCTCGCCGATCACGATGCTGTCCATGCAGTTGACGCTGACGCCATTACCAAGCGCCGTATTGCTGCCGATCTCCAGCGTACCGCCGTCCATGGCCAGCAGCTTCGATCTTCTGTGGGCACGGACATGCCTGCCCAGACGGATGGTGCCGCCCTCCGCGATGACGACCTCCGTGTTAGGGGAAAACCGTTGAATGCCGGAATAGAAAAAATGATGGAAATGAAACAGCTTCATGATCCCGAATTTCACCGCGCTGAACAGCACGCTGACCAGATTAAAGATGAATCTCCGCAATGAAACGCCGCCTTTCCAAACTATTCAAAGCACCGCCGGATGACCCGGATGATCTGCTCCTGCTGCTCCTTCGTCATCTTGTTGTCGCTGGGCAGGCACAGACCTCTTTCAAAGATGTCCGCACCCACGTCCTCCACGCCGCCGGCAATGTAGGCGTTGGCCTTTGCCCTGCCCTCGCCGGAGGGGGTGATGAAGCCGTTCATCCGGTACATGGGCTGCATGTGCATGGGCTTCCAGATGGGACGGCCTTCCGCGTTGATTCCCGCGATGGCCTCCAGGATCTCCGTAGGGCAGCTCTTTCCCTGCTCCGGGAGATACAGCGCGTCGTTGTCGCTGCGCACCTGACGGCACATGGCGCTCCTGTCAATTACCAGCGCAGACAGCCAGTAGTTGGGGCAGGACGTTTCCGGGTCGAAGGGGTTCATCTCAACAGGGAGACCCCGCAGACAGTCCCGGTAGCGCTCCCAGATGGCTTTCTTCTGGGCGATGTGTTCTTCCAGATACGGATACTGACCCCGGACGACGCCCGCGATCACGTTGCTCATGCGGTAGTTGTAGCCGACTTCCTCGTGCTGATACCATGGCGTGTTTTCCCGCGCCTGTTTTGACCACTTCCGCGCCTTGTTCGCCACTTCCAAGTCATTGGTCAGCAGGCAGCCACCACTGGAGCCGGTGATGATTTTGTTGCCGTTGTAGGAGATCGCCGCGTAGTCGCCGAAGCTGCCCGTCTGTCTCCCTTTATATGTAGCGCCCATGGACTCGGCGGCGTCCTCGATGAGCAGCGCGCCGTGGGCGTCGCACACAGCGCGGATCTCGTCCGCCTTGCCGGGAAACCCGTACAGGTGCGCCGCTACCACCAGCTGCACCTCCGGGTAAATCTCAAAGGCTCTTTCCAAAGCCCGGGGGTTCATGTTCCATGTGTCCCGCTCGGTGGCGATGAACACGGGGATGCCGCCCTCATAGACCACCGGGTTCAGCGTGGCGGCGAAGGTCATGTCGGAGCAGAACACCCGCCTGCCCTCCACTGCGCCGTGGCCGATGGCAGGTCTTCCGTAGAGCCGTTCCCCCGCGGCCCTGACGCACAGGTGCAGCGCCGCCGTGCAGGAGGACAGCGCCACCGCGTACTTCATTTCCGCCTTCTGCGCCGCGATATGCTCCACCTCGTTGATGTTCGCGCCCACCGTAGACATCCAGTTGGAATCATAGGCTTCCGTGATATATTTCAGCTCGTCACCATGCATCGTCGGCGAAGCAAGCCATACCTTCTTATCAAAGGGCTTTATGTCTTTTCTCCTGACATACATATCTCTATTCCTCTTTTCTGTGCCTTTGACAGACGTGTCATACTGAGCTCCAATTTAATTGCCTGAAGGGCATGGAGTTCATATGAGACTTGTTTTGTGATTTCTTTC
>OLRR01001357.1_pt1 | contig 15626 bp, 15 predicted proteins | sample 1671941 | NCBI WGS metagenome assembly OLRR01 (sample SAMEA3136628, study PRJEB25190) | human gut metagenome
CTGCGCCCTGACCTTCCATCAGGGGCGGATCGTCCAGACCCGAAGCCACGAATCCATCCTCCGGGAAGCGGAAATCATGGTGAAGGACAGGGATTTCAAGGGCTACATCCACGACGTCGGCGGCCCCACCGCAAATTTCCGCCACCCGGCCTGCGAAAAGCAGCTATCCAAGGGTGCCTGCGGCGGGCGGCAGTGCCTGTACCCCACCCCCTGCAAAAACATGAACGCCGACCATTCGGACTATGTTGCCCTGCTGCGCAAGCTGCGGAAACTCCCCGGCGTCAAAAAGGTGTTCGTCCGCAGCGGCATCCGCTTCGACTATCTGCTGGCGGATAAGAAGGACACCTTTTTCCGGGAGCTGGTGCAGTACCACATTTCCGGTCAGCTGAAAGTCGCCCCGGAGCATGTGTCCGACGCGGTTCTCGCCCGGATGGGCAAGCCCAAAAACGCGGTGTACAACCAGTTTGTGGAAAAATATTTTGCCCTGAACCGGCAGTACGGCATGAATCAGTATCTTGTCCCCTATCTCATGTCCAGCCATCCCGGCTCGACACTCAAGGAGGCCGTGGAGCTGGCCGAGTACATCCGGGACATGGGCTACAATCCGGAGCAGGTGCAGGACTTTTACCCCACCCCCTCCACGCTGTCCACCGTCATGTACTGCACCGGCCTTGACCCCCGCACCATGGAGCGGGTCTACGTCCCCACCGACCCCCACGAAAAAGCCATGCAGCGGGCGCTGATCCAGTACCGCGACCCGAAAAACTACGCCCTCGTGCGGGAAGCGCTGGTGAAGGCGCACCGGGAGGATTTGATCGGTTCCGGTGCAAAGTGTCTCATCTGTTCCGCCCCGCCCCGCCCCGTGCGGAAAAAGCCGGGACAGTCAAACGGAAAACGCAAGCCGTCCAAGTAAAGAAACACGCTGCCACTTTGGTTTGTCTCAAGTGGCAGCGTGTTTTTACTTTCTTCTATACAGGCACATTTCGTAAGCAATGCCGTTTTCCTCACCGGATTGCAGCGTTTCCGTCAGATACCAGTCCTTATCCTCGTCCAGATTGGGGAAAAAGGTGTCGGATTCCGGCATCACATGCACTTTTGTGACATAAGCCGCGTCGCAGAAGGGCAGCATCTGCCGGTAAACGCTCCCGCCGCCGATGACGAAGCAGCGCTCAGCGGTGCGGGAAAGTGCCGCCGCATCTTCGGCGCTGTCGCAGACCGTAAAGCCGGGAAGTGCCGTCACGCTTCTGCTCAGCGCCACATTGACCCGACCCGGAAGGGGTTGTTTTCCCGGGAAATCCTCAATGGTGCGTCTGCCCGCGATCACCATCGCCCCCCGGGTGGTCGCCCGGAAAAATTTCCGGTCGGCTGACAGGGCGACGGGCTGCGTCCCGTCCCGGCCGATTCCCCAGTCGTCGTAAACCGCAACGATCAGTTCCATCGTCCCACCTCAGATCGCCATGGGGATTTCAAAGTGAAAGGGGTGGAACTGATAATTTTCCACGGAGAAGCTGTCCTTGGTAAAGGCGTAGAAGTCGGTGATGCTCTCATCCATCCGGAAGGTGGGCGTGGGGTAACCGTCCAGTTCCAGCATGGCCTTGACGGCGGGAATGTGCCGGTCGTAAATGTGGCAGTCGGCGATGACGTGAACCAGCTCGCCCACCTTTAACCCCGCCACCTGCGCCATCATGTGGGTCAGCACGGCGTACTGCACCACGTTCCAGTTGTTGGCCGTGAGCATATCCTGAGAGCGCTGGTTGAGAATGGCGTTCAGGGTGTCGCCGGTAACATTGAATGTCATGGAGTAGGCACAGGGATAGAGGTTCATCTCGTGCAGGTCTTCAAAATTGTAGATGTTCGTCAGAATACGGCGGGAGGCGGGGTTGTGCTTCAGGTCGTAGATCACCCGGTCAACCTGATCGAACATGCCCTCCTTGTACTGGTGCTTGATGCCCAGCTGGTAGCCGTAAGCCTTGCCGATGGTGCCGTCCTCCCCCACCCATTCGTCCCAGACGTGGCTGCCCAGATCCGCGACGCGGTTGGACTTTTTCTGCCATATCCAGAGAAGCTCGTCCACGGCGCTTTTCCAATAGGTGCGCCGCAAGGTCATAATGGGGAATTCCTCGGCTAAGTTGTAGCGGTTCACCACGCCGAATTTCTTGATGGTATGCGCCGGTGTCCCGTCCGCCCAGTGGGGACGAACTTCCAGATTTTCATCGGAGAAGCCGTTTTCCAGAATGTCCCGGCACGTTTTCTTATACAGCTCGTCAGCATAGCTCATGTTGGATTCCTCCCGATTTCTGTTGGGAGTATCATACCACACTCCCGCCACGCTGGCAAGAAAAATCTCCCCGCGGTTTACACAGGTGCTCATAAGAAAGTAATCCAAAAATTACGATTATGGCATCTGTCAGGCGGGGTTGGTAAACGAGATAACGGGTATTCGGTATAAAAGCCGAGTACCCGTTATTTTTTTGTCCGTAATGGAAAGCAATAGATTTATTCACAGGTTTCGAGTATAATGAAGCTATAATCATCCTATCCCATCCATTCCGAGATTTTTTCAAAAAATCTCAAAAAATTTTGGAAACATTGGAACAATTCAGCCTTCCTCGTGCCATATATAGTAGAGGGCTATTTCAAAACGATTGGAGGTGACGCTTATGGAGAAGCTGAAAAGCCCGAAAGGTTTCATTGTGGTGCTGCCCGGTGAGATCATCGAAATACCGCAGGATAGCGACAAATCATGGCTGACCCTGTTTTACAGTCTGCCGAGAGAGCTTGCAGAAAAGTGGAAACCCGCCTATGATCTCCCCCGCTGCCCCTATGAGGTGCTACGGACTGATAAGTATGACCACATCGTATGTGACGATATGTTCAAGCTGCTTGTGTGGGATTGCTACGCATGGAGCGCATGGCAGTTTTTCCAAGTGAAAGACCGCAAGGGCAATTATCGTGATATTCCCGGCAACTGGACGCAGTACGCAGGATATTTCCCTTTGTGGCGTTTGTCGTACAGCATCATCCCCTACATCCGAATGAAGTTTGAGCAGAACGGGCTTGACTTCCAAAACCTTTACAACATCCCGCAAGGTGTGGAAGTGCCATGGCTGACCTATCAGCAGTTCAGCAATTTGATTGGCAATGTCACCGACATGGTTGTAGCGGAACAGGAATGGCAGCCTGTGATTGATGCAATCTGGGAAAACCGCACCGTAGAGGACTACGAAACCACAAGCAGCACCGTCAAGACCGACTTCATGCGGAAATGGCATCACAACCGTTCCGGCAAACCGATTTCCCTGGATGAAATGATGGAGAGCGAGGATGGGGACATTTTCGATGTGGCAGACCCCCGCAGCGATTTTGAAAATTCCGTTATTTCCGAAATGAAGATCGCTTCCTTTGCGGAAAGCACCATCACGGAGAAAGACAGGGAGATATTGAAGCTGCGCATGGAGGGCTACACCGAGCAGGAGATCGCAGACAAGGTTGGTTACAAGACCGCCAGCGCAGTCCATAAGCGAATCACCAAGATCGCAAATGCCTATGAGGACTATGTGACAGCAGAATACGGGAAATACTTAGATAAACACGAAAGAGGGACAAGCCTATGATGGAGTTGATTGCGGATTCTTTTGATATTCGATGTTGTGAATGCGGCGAACAGATCACCATTTTCAAAGATGATTTAGATACGGATGTTTCATTCTACGATCACGGTGAAAATGGTATGGGCGTTGAAACAATCTACGAAATTCGTCATGAGCTTAGCTGCCCCAAATGTGGGAACAACATTGAAATCACCATTACTGGCAACGAATATCCCGAAGGTGCATATGATTATGATAGCGCAGAAATATCCGGCGCAGAGTTCATCGAAACACCTTCGATGGGAATGGTTTATTACCAAGATGAATTTGATGTTGACGAGGAAGCTGTTGAAGCTACGGGTATCCGTGGTTTAATTGCTCAGCTTTCAGAGAATAGGGATATGATTTATGATGTTTCCCCTCGTGAGTTTGAGGAAATTGTTGAGCAAGTTCTCCAAGACGAAGGATTTAGCACTCATCTTACTCAGCCAACAAGGGACGGCGGACGGGATATTATTGCGACAAAAACAGGCATCAACGGCAAACCTGTTGTGTTCTATGTAGAGTGCAAGCGGTATTCACGCACGAATAAAGTAAGCGTTGATCTTGTCCGAGCTTTATATGGAGTGCAGACAGCGGATAAGGTGAACAAGGCTTGTTTGGTTACATCCTCTTACTTTACCCGTGATGCAGTCGCATTTGCCGAAAATCAGAATTTCATGATTGATTTGATTGATGGTGATGCTCTGCATGATATGATTGTTAAAAGTGCAGAAAAATATGAGCAAGAAAATTACCGCCGCTGGTAATCGGTAAAAATGTATAGTGTGCATGGGAGCAGTCACGAGAAATCGTGGCTGCTTTTTCATGCAGGAAAGGAGATTTTTATGAGCAGAGAACCGTTTGAAGCCATGCCCGATGTGATGGACGCAAAGCAGCTTGCAGAGGCGTTGCAGATTTCCAAAGCAGGAGCATACAACCTTTTGAACAGCCCGGATTTTCCAACTTTACGGATTGGCGGGCGCAAATTGGTGATGAAACATGAGCTTATGGAATGGCTGAAAAGCCGCACAAACAGGAAAGCGTAAAAACACGGTCAAGAGCCGGGAAAGTGGCAAATCAGCCGATTGCGATAACCTAAACACACTCCGCATCGTTTGGAGCATTTCTGTCGGAGAATCGCTTCACTTTTCCAATTCAAGAGCCGGAAAAATTTGTGAAAAACAGGAGGTTTTATGAGAACAGGACTTACTAAGAGAGAAAAGACAACTGCCATCTATTTTGACGAGTATGGCAGCATGATCGAGGTGCAGACCCATAATACCGACCTCAAAAAGCGGCTGTCGGCATTTGCGGCGAAGTACCCGGAGTGTTGCCGCCAGATTGACGATAATGAACAAGGCGGGCTGACCTTTGAGATTGAAAAAGGCAGATTGAGCTTCCGGCTGACTGCGCCATACAGCGAGGAACGGCGGCAGTTTGCAAAAGAGCGAGCAATCAAACAGTTGTTAAACGGGTCAAATTGTCCCCATAAAAGTTATTGAAATATCCGTGGGTTTTCTTGTCAACTCGTGTATAATTAGATAGAAAACAAATCCGAGAGGAGGCGATGCTGTGCAAGAACAAGATATTATCGAATTGCTGCTTCAAAGAAATGAAAAAGGCATGGACGCCTTATTGTTGCACTATGGGCCACTGATGAGATACATTATTGCGCCTATTTTGCAAAATCCACAGGATCAGGAGGACTGCCTTTCAGAAGTGGCAATGCGTGTCTGGGAAAAAATAGAACAGTTCAACCAAGAACGAGGAAGTTGGAACGCGTGGTTAACGGCGATTACCAGAAATGCTGCACTGAACTATACGAGGGATACTCGCCGCCATAATAGCGTTGAAGAAATACCAGACGATACACCATCGACGGAACCAAGTCCTGAAGAACTGATTATACAAAAAGAACGGCAATCTGCGGTTAATCACGCTTTGTGCCAGTTATCGCCCAAGGACAGGATGCTGTTTTACAGAAAATATTATTACTTACAACCAACTGCCCAAATTGCTTCCGAGATGGGGATGACTGAAAGAGCGGTCGAGGGAAAACTGTATCGCTTGAAAAAGCAGCTTCGCAAGATGTTAGGAGGTGAAGTGCATGAGTAATCATGAATGGGAATCCATGAACGAAAAAGATTTTGAGACAATGCTTGAAAAAAGCGTTTCAGATTTTCCGCCTGATGATGTGGTTGAAGAGGTAACACCATGGAGAAAAGCAATGAGCCGTGTACTCATTGGCATGGCGCTTTGTGCTATCACGCTGAACTTTTGGTGCCTAAATTATATTCTTCCTGCCGTTGGAATGGTGCTGTCACTATTAGGGTTTCGTTCTCTACGGCGTGAAAATAAATGGTTTAGAAATTGCTTTATTATAACAGTAATCCGAGCGGCATACTTTTTCCCGATGCTGATTCTAAATACGACCATTATCCAAAGCACAATTTTTACTTCCCAAGTCACATCGGTGCTAACTGTTGCAAACCTGTTGCTTCTGCTTGTCGAGTTCTTTTGTCTCTGGCGTGGACTCAGAACTGTGCAGAGAAAAGTAAATCTTCCTCCGCGAGCTGGAGGTGCCGTTGCACTGATTATCTGGTATGCACTCATGTGCGTTCTGGCTGTTATTCAGTATAATGGACTGGTAATTGCTGGGGCAATGGTTATTGGATACATCTTCATTATCCGTAATATCTATAAGCTCTCAAAAGAACTTGATGAAGCTGGGTATTCAATTCAAACCGTATCTATTAAGGTAACAGACAGATGTATCGTGCTCGTTCTCCTTTCAGTGCTTATCATCGGCTGTGCTTTTGGATATCTTTTCGGTGGCAGCTATCCGATGGACTGGAGTACAGTGGATTCATCAGAACATACTGAAGTAGAGGTAATCAAGAACCATCTCATGGAACTTGGCTTCCCAGAATATGTTTTGAACGATCTCACGCCAGAAGACATTGCAGCTTGTGATGGTGCTTTACAGGTTGTCGTTGACATCACGGACGAACCAGTGAATGACGGCAGAACGGTAACTACAGAGTATAGTAATGGAGAGAAACGCCATATCGAGCAAAAGACTGTCTATGATGTAAAAGAGTTACGCATTACCGGCGTTGGAGTGCAAATACCTGGTGAACGAGAAAGATGGATCATTTTCCATCATTTCCTTTGGACTACCAATCCTGGATTTTACGGCACGGAGTCGATTCAGCTTTGGCCCGTATATCGAGATCTTTCAGATGGATGGGCTTCTGACGGTGAAGTGACTGGACGTGTGCTGTATGACAAGGGTGGGGAAACCTTCGCTGCCCCTTATTATTCTCTTGACAATCAAACTTTTACATCCAACAGCATTTTCTGGGGAGAGCAAACAAGTACCGATGTTTTTGCCGCTTTTTCTATGCCAAGGCAAGGTGAAAATTATCGTAGCTATGTTGCTTATCCCATTTCGGAGATGCAGGATGGCTATATCATCAGCAGTTGGGTCAATTACACTCATCAACGAAGCTGGCTCCAGTATCCTGCAATGACAGCAATGGAAAAAAGAATGACAAATAGCTGGAATGATGCCGGAGCGTTTATGACAGTCCAAGATGCGCTTCAATTCTACCCGACAAATGAAGGCGTTGAAATGATTAAGTGAGAACAAATAAACGGAGCGATTGACGTAAAATAATCCCTTGGTAACAAGGGCGCACTTCTATACAGGGGCAAGCCCTGTATGTGCGCTCTGCGAGGCAGACAGCCCGGTCGATTGAAAGTCCGGGCTGTTTTGCGTCACTTCGTTCCGAACAAGGGGCTGCACCCCTTGCGATACCTGCGGTATCTATCCCAGCGCACTTTACAGCGGGAACAATCTGCTTTCAGGAGACAGTCCCCGCCGCAAAGTCTGAAAGTCCCATACTGTTTTTCAGACCGCTTGCCAATTTTCGGTAGGCGGTCTTTTTATATCCCCACATCAAATCAAGGAGGTCATACACTATGGCAAAACGAAAAACCATCCCCGAACTGAAAGCCGAGATTGCTAACAATCAGCGCCAACTCGTCCAGCTCCAACACAAACAGCAGCAGCTTGAAAACCGCCGCAGTTACTACGAGAAAGGCGACCGACGGAAGCGGGCGCACCATCTTATTACCCGTGGAGCCGCCGTGGAGAGCGTTGCCCCGCTGACAAAGGTTTTGACCGAAACCGAATTCTATGCCTTTGCGGAAAAAGCCTTTGCTGCCCCCGAGGTCAAAGGGCTGCTCATGGAGGCCGTCAACGAACACAACAAAAATGCGTTTGGAGGTGACTGACTATCGCTCTGTATCATTTCCATGTAACCCAGATCAAGCGTAGCGCAGGACAATCCGCTGTTGCATCTGCCGCCTATCGCTCCGGTGAGAAGCTACACAGCGAATACTACGGCGAGGACAGTGACTACACGAAAAAAGGCGGCGTGATCTGTTCGGAAATCCTGCTGCCGTCCCATGCCCCACCCTCTTTCGCTGATCGGGAAACCCTATGGAACGAGGTGGAGAAAGCGGAACGGGGAAAGAAAGCGCAGCTTGCATACAGCTTTGACATTGCTTTGCAGAACGAGTTTTCCATGCAGGAAAACATCGAGCTTGCAAGGCAATTTTTATTGGGGCAGTTTGTGAGCCGGGGCATGGTGGTGGACTTCGCCGTTCACGCCCCCGACAAGGAGGACGGCGGCATTTCCAATCCCCACTTTCATGTTATGTGTCCTATCCGTCCTCTGGATGAACACGGCAGATGGGGCAACAAGCAGCGGCGGGGGTATCTGTTGGATGAATATGGTCAGCGCATCCAGGATGAAGCAGGAAACTATGTATTCAATGCTGTTCCGACTACCGATTGGGGTAGTCCCGGCACCTTGGAGCATTGGCGGCAAGCATGGGCTGACCTGTGCAATCAGAAGTTTGCGGAAAAGGAATTGGACTGCCGGATCGACCACCGCAGCTATGAGCGGCAGGGCATCGATCAGCTTCCCACCGTCCATGAGGGTGTGACCGTCCGGGCGATGGAAGCAAAGGGCATCCGCACCAACAAGGGTGATCTCAACCGCTGGATCAAGGCGACCAACGATCTGATCCACAGTCTGAAAAAGAAAATCTCCGTTCTGCTTGACTGGCTGAAAGAAGCTCATGAGGAACTCAGCAAGCCGCAAGCTCCCAATCTGGCGCAGCTGCTCAGTGAGTATTACACCAACCGCAACGCAGGAGCTTGGAGTCAGAAAGCGAAGATCGGCAATCTCAAAGAGTTCAATGAGATCGTCACTTATCTCATGCAGAATAAGCTGACAACGCCGGAAGAATTACAGGAGCGTGTGTCTGCGCTGAGTGACCGCATCGACACTTTGAAAAGCTCCATGCGTATCAAATCCGACCGCATGAAAGAGTTGGATGAGCTTCTCCGCATGGTGCAGTTTTATACCGAGGGCAAGCCCATTGCCGATAAGTTAGCGACTATCAAATGGAAAGGCAAGCGGGAGCAGTTTATGTCCGAAAATGAAAATACACTCCGCCTGTATCACATGGCAGAGCGCAAGTTGAAGCCGCATTTCAAGGACGGCAAGCTGCCCATCACCGCATGGCGCAGGGAGCGTGACCGTCTGGAACAGGGATACAAGACCGGGCAAGCGGAGCTTTCTCCCATCCATGCGGAGGTGAAAAAGCTCTGGCAGATCAAATACAAGGTGGAGCAGGTCATCCATGAGCAGGAGCGACAGAACACCGTTACACGGCAGAAAAAGCAGGAAATCGAACACTAATCTTTACACATTTTTAGGAGGCACTTATGAGCAAGAAGAAACCATTTGAGCATGAAATCGACCCGGAGCTTTTGGCAGAGATCGAGGAATGGGAGCAGCAGGAGCATGACGAGCCGGAGGAATATTACTTCTCCAATCCCAACCCCTACCTCAAACCCGCACCGCTGCCGCCCGACCATCCAAAACACAATTTCTGGTTTGATGAGGACGGGCACATCTGTGTGAAAAATCCGTCCGCTTTCTGGCTGCCGGAGTTTACCTTGCAAAAAGAGATCGGTGGCACGATTTACTCTGTCACAGGCACTTATGACGGAACGGAAACGCTGGATAAGAAAATGGAGCGCATTATGGCTGAAAAGTTTACAGAAAAGTTGGAGGATAGCGAATGACAAATTCACAGACTCTTGGTACAATAGAAGCAACCAATCCTGTACTGGCAGTTGCCCCTTTGAAGGAGGAAACAGAAATGTTACGGGCAACTGATAAAATCACCGCACTCTATTGCCGTCTATCCGTGGAAGATATGAAAGAGGATAAAAAGGGCGGCAAGGAAGATGTGTCAAATTCTATCCAGAATCAAAAGATGATCCTGCTCCAATATGCTAAAGAAAATCGCTTTCCTAACCCGACCTTTTTCGTTGACGATGGGTATAGTGGTACGAACTTTGACCGCCCCGGCTTCCAAGCCATGCTTGCGGAAATCGAAGCGGGACGAGTGGCGGTCTGTATCACCAAAGACCTATCCAGACTGGGACGAAATTCTTCACTGACCGGGCTTTATATAAACTTCACTTTTCCAAAGTACAATGTGCGGTATATTGCCATCAACGACCATTTTGACACCATCGATCCCAACAGCACAGACAGCGATATTGCCGGTATCAAAAACTGGTTTAACGAATTTTTCGCCAAAGATACGAGCCGCAAAATCCGGGCTGTGCAGAAAGCAAAGGGTGAGCGTGGCGTACCGCTGACAACCAATGTTCCCTTTGGCTATCGCAAAGACCCAGAGGACAAAACGAAATGGATCGTGGACGAAGCGGCGGCTATGGTAGTGAGGCGGATCTTCAAGCTGTGTATGGAGGGACGGGGACCGATGCAGATCGCAAAGCTCTTGCAGGAAGAAAAGGTGCTGAATCCCACCGCATATAAGCGTCAGATCGGTATCAAGACCCCAAGTCCGGAAACCGCTGATCCGTACCATTGGAATACCAACACCGTTGTCCACATTCTGGAACGGCGGGAGTACACAGGCTGTACGGTCAACTTCAAGACCTACACCAATTCGATCTGGGACAAGAAGCAGCGAGAAACACCCCTTGAAAACCAGGCGGTTTTCTACGACACCCATCCGGCGATCATCGAGCAGGAAATCTTCAACAAGGTTCAGGAGATCCGGCAGCAGCGTCACCGCAGGACGAAAACGGGAAAAAGCAGTCTGTTCTCCGGCATGGTTTACTGTGCTGATTGTGGAGCCAAAATGCGCTACTGCACCACCAACTACTTTGAAAAGCGGCAGGATCATTTTGTATGCGCCAACTACCGCAGCAATACAGGAAGCTGTTCGGCACACTTCATCCGTGCGGTTGTTCTGGAAGAACTGGTCTGGATGCACATGAGAACTGTGATTTCCTATGTCAGTCGGTATGAAGATCATTTCCGCGCCGTCATGGAGCAGAAGCTCCGGCTGTCCAGCGAAGCTGTGATCCGAGGACACAAGAAGCGGCTGGCACAGGCTGAAAAGCGGCTGGGAGAACTTGACCGTCTGTTTATCCGCATTTATGAGGACAATGTGGCAGGGCGCATCACAGATGAAAAGTTTTCTATGATGAGCAAGACCTATGAAGACGAACAAGCGCAGCTTAAAGCGGAAATTCAGACTTTGCAGCAGGAAATCGAAGTACAGGAACGACAGATTGAAAACTTGGAGCAGTTTATCCAGCGGGTACGCAAATACGAGGACTTGGACGAGCTTACCCCCTATGCTCTGCGGGAACTTGTTAAGGGAGTTTATATTGAAGCCCCCGACAAGAGCAGCGGCAAACGGCGGCAGAACATCCGCATTTCCTATGACCTTGTGGGCTTTATCCCGCTGAATGAACTGATGAAAGAGGAAACGGCATGACCGAAGCCATGCCGTTCCTGCAAAAATACGATATTACTTTCTTACGACCCCTGCCCATTCCCGCAGGGAGATTCTGGATACTGTCTTACAGCAGATTGCCGGTGCTGACCCAGCCCAGATCGGTGCGGGCCATGTCGCCAACATATTCGTAAATGTCGATGACGGACATTCTGGAATAGGTGCCTGCGACGGAGGACGCGGCGTTATCCGTGTAGATGACGGTGTTGTCATTGTACACCACGCGGGCGTCGATGGCGCTGCCGCTGGCGGGAGTCAGGTCAACGTAGTACAGGTAGACCCAGCCTGCGTCGCAGCGACCCCATGCCATATCCTCGGAGATCTTGGTCTCGTAGATCACCAGGTTGGCGCCCTTCTTCAGTGTGGTAGCCTTCTTGGCGCCGGTAGAGGCGGTAACGCGGACATTCAGAGACTCGGTGTTGATGACCTTGCCGGTGTACTTGTAGCCGCCCTTGTTGTTCACGAAGCCGCCGTCGCCGGTGTTGCCGGTGCTGCCAATGGTGGGCGCGGAGGGAGTTGTCGGAGTCGTAGGCTCTTCCTTCTTCTCGTACAGAGCGCCCTCGGACATGTAGCTCAGGTCGCAGTAGCCCACGATGCCGTCGCTGGTTTCCACACGACCCCAAACGGTGAGGGTTCTGGCGCCGGAATCCTTGACGATTTCCAGCTTGGTCACGGGAACCTGATCGCCCTTCTTCAGCTTGCCAAGGCTCGTATAGCTGGTTCCGGCGTTTTCACGCACATTCAGCTCGGATGCGCCGGTCAGGGTGTGAACCTTCTCGTCAAGCGCGTTCAGGGTGATGTTCGTATCCGGATCCTTAATCCAGCCGTCGTTGATACGCGCCCAGTAAGAGGTCTGCTTCACAACGGTCTCGATATCGTTGTTCTCATTCTTCTTATCCGTCTTGTCGCCCTCGTAAATTTCCAGGGTAACAGTCGTCAGCTCATGGATGGTGATGTTCTCGCCTGCGCCGATGGAACGAACCTTATTCTCAGACTCTGCCAGGTTCGGATTGGGCGTCTTGTAAACGGTGGTATCGGCCTTGACAGAGCCGGTGTAGACGGCGGTGGTGGTGGTTCTCTCAGCCTCGTCGAAGGAGTCAACGCCAGTGCCCTTGTTGCCGCTGCTGCCGTTATTGCTGTTGTTGCCAGGGATATCGTCGTAGGAGATCATGGTGACATAGTCCATGCAGATCCAGCCCTGCTTCACACGGCCCCACTTGGCGGCGCCGACGAGCTTGACCTCCAGGATGGTCACTTCCGTGCCGTTGAGAATCTTGCCCACGATGGCGTTGGCGATGCCTGCGCCGCTGCGGACATTTACGCCGGCGTAGGTGTTGGCAATGATGCCCTTGCCGGTGCCGTCCGTCTTCTGGGTCGTACCGGTGCCGCCGGTGCTGCCGGTGCCGGACTCCACGACGCCCATCTTGACCTCCAGATACTGGCTGTAAATCCAGCTGTCGGTCTCCTTGTTGTTGTCAACGTCGAAGTCGATCTTGTACCAGCCGTCCTTCTCTTCCAGAACGGCCACCTTGGTACCGCGGTTGATGCTGCCCAGAACCTGACCGTACAGAGCGCCGGTCATACGGACACGTACGGAATCCGCGTTCACAACGGTGCCGGTGCCGATAGCGCCCTTGGTGCCGCCGTCAATGGTGATCTTGCTGGAACGCTTGACATAGTTGGATGCCAGATTGATCCAGCCGTCATAGTTAACGCCGCCGGAGGTGTAGCCCTCAATCCTGCCCCAGATTTCCTCGTTGGCCAGACTGATTTCATGAACCTCCACTTCCACGCCCTTGGTGAGCTTGAATACGAACTGATTCTGACTGCCGGCCGCATCTCGGATGTTCAGCGTATCGCTGACAACCGTGAACTTGGTCGGGACAAGGTTAAAGTTATTGTAGGTCACCCAGCCGGACTTGGCAATCACGTTGGTCTTACCGTTCTTGTCAGTCTCCTTGACCGTCCAGTGTGCCTTCACCCAGATCAGGCCGTCAGCAACTGCCGCGTTGGTGATCTTAAGGCCCGTGGTACCTGCCTTGATGGTATCGCTGTTGTTGGAACTGGTAGTGGGCTGCACATAGGTGGAGAGATCGGCGCCGGCGTTCACGAGAGTGACCTCGAAAGCGTAGTCCAGAACGCCCGTGTCGGAAACGTTCTTGTCGGTGAGCATCTTAACACTGGTGTAGGTCAGGCAGATCCAGCCGGAGGAGGTACGACCCCAGCGGTGACCGTTGACCGTGCGAATCTCGAAAACATTGACCGTGGTATCCTTTGCAAAGCCGCCGACGATCTTGTTGTCCACACCGGGATCGCTGCGGGCGTTCAGATAGCCGTTGTAGGTAACGGTTGCGGTGGCAATGGGCGTGGTGTTGTTGGCGTCGCTGGGAGCGGAGCCGTCATAGACGGTGCTCCAGTCGGTGTACATCAGGGCGACCCAGCCCACGGCCACGCCGTTCTCCTCCACCTGACCCCAGGTCTTGGCTTCGTTGGTAGCGATGATCTTCAGCTTCGTACCGGCGGTGTAGACACCGTTCTTGGCGCTGGAAGCGCTGTCACTGGCGCGTCTGTTAACATAGGAGTTGGTAACCGTAACGGTCACATTGATCTTGCCACCGTTGTAATCGCTATTGCCGCTGTCGCTCTGCCCGGAAGACTTAAGCAGAACCCATCCATCTCCGGCTGCAGACAGCTTGCACCATCTGTTGCCAGCATCATCGATAAAGTCCTTGATTGCGGTAACGGTGGCAGTGTCTTTCTTGATGGTGCGGAAAGGCTTCACGTTCTTCTTGGTGGGAACGGGGTAGACATCCAGAGAAACCAGCTGGGACACCTTCAATGTCTCATTGATGCTATGCACATAGCTCGCACTGTCAACGCTGTTGGCTGTCAGAGAGGTATCCTGCCAGGCAGCCCACAGCTCTTTGCCGTTGCAGCTTGCCGTCAGAGCAGGAACCCGTTCGCCACCCTCTTTTGCGGTATACCAGCCTATGAACTTGAAGCCGGTGCGGGTGGGGGAAGGAATATGAGCAGAGGTTTTCGTCGTGTCAAAGAGTACGCTGTAGGCGCCCGTTCCGTTCTGCGGAAGGGTGCCGACGTTGGGATTGTATGTAACGGTGCCGAAGCTGCTGGGCGTTACATCGGAATAAACCCCGTTCTTGTACATATTGACTTCGATCTTTCTGCGGCGGAAATCATCCTGATTGCCCGCCCAGTCGCTCATGGCCTTCAGCAGGTCATTGGTGCTGGCCTTGCTGACGATGGCGCTCTTGACAACGCCGCTGCCGCTCATCCAGGAATCGCCCACGTCGAAGGTGAACAGAACCAGAGCGTCATGCTGGCACTGGGACAGCGTCAGGCTGTTGGCGGAAGCGAAGGCGTTGACCTTCGCGTCCAGATCCAGAATCAGCTTGCGCAGAGCCTGGTCAGCCTGCGCCTGGGTGATGGAGTGCTTGCCTGCATCAGTGCTGTTCTCAACTTGTCCGTTCTTATACGTCGTCTTATGCTTCTCAGAGCAGATCGTACCGTAACCAATGCGGAATTCATTGGTGCCGGGTACCTGATAGCACTTATCCTTAAAAATAGCCAGCTTCTTCATGATCGTGATTGCAGCCTCACTGGTCTTCAGCGAAGCGGCAGACGCGGTCAGAGCGGTGACAGGCACCAGACTGACCAGCATGATCAGAGTTAATAATACACACACAATTCTCTTTTTCATAGCTACTTACTCCTTTGCTCTTATGTAAGTAGCCATATTATAACAGAGGTGTTTACAAATTGCAACCCCTTTTTTGAAAAAAATTACATTTTTGTTACAGTTTGTTTTACCAAAAAGCTTCCCCTTCTCTTTTCTTCCCGTATTGTATACCGTTTCTGTCATAAATCCCGAAAAAACGCCGCTTTTTACCGCAGAAAATGTCATTCTTTTTTCCTGCCTGTCAGGTTTTCTCCGTTGACATTCTCCTTTTCCGCTGATATACTCAAAAAAAGGGACCTCTGATGAAATCGGCGAGAGCTGGCGGCAGAAGATTTTGGCTCAGCCGAAAGTTCTGGAAGCGGCGGAATACTTTGTGT
>OLRR01001363.1_pt1 | contig 15575 bp, 9 predicted proteins | sample 1671941 | NCBI WGS metagenome assembly OLRR01 (sample SAMEA3136628, study PRJEB25190) | human gut metagenome
TATCCCGACATCAGCCCGGAAATTATTGCGATTGCTATCGGTTCAGGTGCAATTGGCTGCACGATCGTTACGGACTCGCTTTTCTGGCTAGTGAAGCAATATTGCGGCGCTACGCTCAATGAAACATTTAAATACTATACGACAGCGACATTTATCGCTTCAGTCGTCGCTCTGGCGGGCACATTCCTGCTGTCATTTATCATCTAAGCGCAAAGAGACGTACTATGGAAAACGCTAAAATGAACTCGCTCATCGCCCAGTATCCGTTGGTAAAGGATCTGGTTGCTCTTAAAGAAACCACCTGGTTTAATCCTGGCACGACCTCATTGGCTGAAGGTTTACCTTATGTTGGCCTGACCGAACAGGATGTTCAGGACGCCCATGCGCGCTTATCCCGTTTTGCACCCTATCTGGCAAAAGCATTTCCTGAAACTGCTGCCACTGGGGGGATTATTGAATCAGAACTGGTTGCCATTCCAGCTATGCAAAAACGGCTGGAAAAAGAATATCAGCAACCGATCAGCGGGCAACTGTTACTGAAAAAAGATAGCCATTTGCCCATTTCCGGCTCCATAAAAGCACGCGGCGGGATTTATGAAGTCCTGGCACACGCAGAAAAACTGGCTCTGGAAGCGGGGTTGCTGACGCTTGATGATGACTACAGCAAACTGCTTTCTCCGGAGTTTAAACAGTTCTTTAGCCAATACAGCATTGCTGTGGGCTCAACCGGAAATCTGGGGTTATCAATCGGCATTATGAGCGCCCGCATTGGCTTTAAGGTGACAGTTCATATGTCTGCTGATGCCCGGGCATGGAAAAAAGCGAAACTGCGCAGCCATGGCGTTACGGTCGTGGAATATGAGCAAGATTATGGTGTTGCCGTCGAGGAAGGACGTAAAGCAGCGCAGTCTGACCCGAACTGTTTCTTTATTGATGACGAAAATTCCCGCACGTTGTTCCTTGGGTATTCCGTCGCTGGCCAGCGTCTTAAAGCGCAATTTGCCCAGCAAGGCCGTATCGTCGATGCTGATAACCCTCTGTTTGTCTATCTGCCGTGTGGTGTTGGCGGTGGTCCTGGTGGCGTCGCATTCGGGCTTAAACTGGCGTTTGGCGATCATGTTCACTGCTTTTTTGCCGAACCAACGCACTCCCCTTGTATGTTGTTAGGCGTCCATACAGGATTACACGATCAGATTTCTGTTCAGGATATTGGTATCGACAACCTTACCGCAGCGGATGGCCTTGCAGTTGGTCGCGCATCAGGCTTTGTCGGGCGGGCAATGGAGCGTCTGCTGGATGGCTTCTATACCCTTAGCGATCAAACCATGTATGACATGCTTGGCTGGCTGGCTCAGGAAGAAGGTATTCGTCTTGAACCTTCAGCACTGGCGGGTATGGCCGGACCTCAGCGCGTGTGTGCATCAGTAAGTTACCAACAGATGCACGGTTTCAGCGCAGAACAATTGCGTAATGCCACTCATCTGGTGTGGGCGACGGGAGGTGGAATGGTGCCGGAAGAAGAGATGAATCAATATCTGGCAAAAGGCCGTTAATAACGTTTCAACGCAGCATCGCAATCCTTTCCCTGGGTGAGCGATGCTGCCGATGGCGCAGACTTAAGATCCCCGGTCTTACCCGCTATAACCCCCTCCTTTTATCATCACCCAACGCCTTTCGCTGTAAACGGCGGTTTCGCAAACCAAACCAAAACCGTAAGTAAGATAAAAGCAATAGCCGCCATACGGAAAATCTCATTTGCAGAAATAGAAAGTGACTGCTGGGTTATTTCATTATTAATTTCATTAAGAACTCCTGAAAGCGAACCATAGTATTTATCCATAATTTGTGACGATGAATTAAACACGGGGTTAAATTGATCGATGGTTGCTGTCAACTGACTATGGTGTAACGATTCGCGTCGTCCCCACAGCGTCATTGTCAACGACGTACCAACTGATCCTGACAAGGTACGAAAAAAATTACTCATACTCGAGGCATTGGCAAATTTATTATCTGGCAAGCCTGAAAACGAAATCGTTGTTAAGGGTAAAAAGAAACAGGCAACGGCGAATCCCTGAAAAAACTGCGGCATAATGATACCTGTAAAATCAATCGTTGGCATAAATGTCACAGAACGCCAGTAATAGCAAACCGCATACATCAAAAAACTGAATGTCACCAACACCCGCATGTCTATTTTGTTGCCATAACGTCCTATCAAAGGTGAAATTAATAGTGGCATGATGCCGATGGGCGCATAAGCAAGTCCGGCCCATATCGCATTATACCCCATCGTTTCCTGGAGTAACTGCGGCATAAGGACGATCGCTCCAGAGTAAAATAAATACGCGCATGTGATACTCACAATACCAATGGTGAAGTTACGGGACTTAAACAAACTGAGATCAAGAATCGGGTTCTCTGAGGTCGACTCCCAAATGACTAAAGAGATCAGAGAAATAACTGATACTACTGTTAATATTATTATCGTACTCGAGTTGAACCAATCCAGATCGCGCCCTTTATCAAGCATAATTTGCAAGCCACCAACACCGAGCACTAACAGGGTCAGTCCTGGTAGATTCATTTTGACCGGTGAAGTCTCAGTTTCTCTTCCTTTAAGTAAGGTTAAGCATAATGTCAGGACGACAATCCCCATAGGGACATTGATTAAAAATATCCAACCCCAGCTAAAGTTATCACAAATATAGCCGCCCAATATCGGCCCACATATCGGAGCGATAATCACGGTCATTGACCATAATGCCAGAGCAAATGTCCTTTTTTCTGGTGGGTAATTCCTTAATAATAAACTCTGTGACAGTGGAATTAACGGCCCCGCCATTAACCCCTGAACGACTCTAAAAAATATCAGCACATCAAGATTGGTCGATAGGCTACACATTAATGAAGACAGCGAAAAAAAGGTTACTGAAAGTAAAAATAATCTTAATTCGCCTATTCTTTGTGCCAACCTGCCAGTAACAGGGATCGCAATGGCATTTGCTACACCAAACGAGGTGATAACCCAGGTGCCTTCGTCTGTTGATGCTCCCAGAAAGCCAGATATTGTCGGTATTGCGACGTTAGAAATAGTGGAATCCAACATTTGCATAAATGTCGCTAATGACAATGCAATAGTGACGCACCATAACGTCCCACCGGTTAATGGTGCCGGAGTTGATTTAGTGATTGCCATTAAAGTTGTCCATTATGCGAAATAATGTTGCTAATTTCTTTTTCTATCGGACTGGTATCGATAACTAAAGCCTTACTGGTATAAGCCGGCATGGAGGTCACGGTTGAAGCCAGCTCAGGCATCTCGGCAATGTCTTCGTTCTTCGTATCAATAGTTGCTGTCATCGATAAACCAATACGCAAGGGATGTTCCATGAGTTCTTTTGGATCAAGAGAAACTTCAACCGGTACACGCTGAACGATTTTGATCCAGTTCCCTGTCGCATTTTGTGCAGGTAATAAGGAGAACGCATTGCCGGTTCCCATATTGATCCCTGTCACCCGACCATGAAACACAACATTTTCACCATAAAGATCGCTGATAATATTGACCGATTGACCAATCCGTACATCCGTGAGTTGTGTTTCTTTAAAGTTGGCATTAACCCACATTTGACGTGCCGGTACGACAGCCATTAACGATTGTCCGGGGCTCACTGTTTCGCCGACCTGAACACTTCTCTGGGCAATATAGCCGGTAACCGGACTCTTAATATCCGTACGTTTAAGCGCCAACCAGGCTTCTTTAGTTGCATCCGCCGCTTCAACGACTTGTGGCTGACGGTTTAATGGTGTGTTCATTACTAAAGCTTTATTCGCTTTATAAGCCTGGATAGCGGCATTCAATGCCGCTTTGCTACTTATTAACGTATCTTTGGTATGCTCCAGCGTTTCTTTTGAAATAACCCCCTGCTTCGCTAACGGCACTCGACGGTTATAATCTTCTAAAGATTGTTGATACTGAATACGTGCTGAAGCGACTTCGGCACTGTATTGTTTATCCTGTAAGTATAGTTTATTCGTTTGCCGAACAATATTTGCCAGATTATTTTTAGCTTTATTGAGTGCGATAGTGGCATCAGTTTTATCCAGTGAAACTAAAATGTCACCTTGTCGAACGTAGTTCGTATCTTTATGATTAACGACAGTGACACTACCTGAGACTTGTGCAGAAATTGGATCTGCATTCCCCGTGACATAGGCGTCATCTGTACTAATCATGTCTTCTAATTCCATTGACCAATAGGCATAGGCACCTGAAAACGCAATAAATAAAACTACCGCCAATAAAGAAAAGTATTTTCTTCTGTTAGAATGTTTTTTATTTGAATTAATCTGTTCCACTATTATCTCTCATTTCTCATAGATGAAATTTATGAATTGAATGAAAAGAGCATTCATTCTTCATATCAAACACAGTGCATGTGTTGCACATTATCCCAGGAACGTTGGAGGCCTAATTTAAATGAGGTGCAAAAAAAACAACAGAGGACTAAACCGTGGCTTTTGCAATACAATTCTTACGCCTGTAGGATTAGTAAGAAGACTTATAGTGCCAACTTGAAACTATAAATCATCGGTACAATCCCTGATTTTATTGTTGACATTTCATTTATGCCGACTATTTATATGGTATACTTGTCGAATTATCTTAAAGGAAGCTCAGATTTTCTTATTTTTATTGAGAAAATGAGATGACGCCTTATGTCTGTATTACTACAGGGAGAAGGGAGATGCTTCATTGCAAAGGGAATAATCTATGAACGCAATAATTATTGATGACCATCCTCTTGCTATCGCAGCAATTCGTAATTTATTGATCAAAAACGATATTGAAATCTTAGCAGAGTTGACTGAAGGCGGAAGTGCCGTTCAGCGGGTGGAAACACTTAAGCCTGATATCGTCATCATTGATGTCGATATCCCCGGAGTTAACGGTATCCAGGTGTTAGAAACGCTGAGGAAGCGCCAATATAGCGGAATTATTATTATCGTCTCCGCTAAAAATGACCATTTTTACGGGAAACATTGTGCTGATGCTGGCGCTAATGGTTTCGTGAGTAAAAAAGAAGGCATGAACAATATCATTGCGGCTATTGAAGCTGCAAAAAATGGCTACTGCTATTTCCCCTTCTCTCTCAACCGGTTTGTTGGAAGTTTAACGTCCGACCAGCAAAAACTCGACTCCTTATCGAAACAAGAAATTAGTGTCATGCGGTATATTCTTGATGGCAAGGATAATAATGACATTGCTGAAAAAATGTTCATCAGCAACAAAACTGTCAGCACTTATAAAAGTCGCCTGATGGAAAAATTAGAATGTAAATCACTGATGGATCTTTACACATTCGCACAACGTAACAAAATCGGCTAACCACATGAAGTTTTTACCCTATATTTTTCTTCTCTGTTGTGGTCTTTGGTCGACCATAAGTTTCGCAGACGAAGATTACATCGAATATCGTGGCATCAGTAGTAACAACCGTGTCACACTTGATCCACTACGTCTGAGCAACAAGGAATTACGTTGGTTAGCGAGCAAAAAAAATCTTGTGATTGCAGTACATAAGTCCCAAACGGCTACGTTGTTGCATACCGATTCGCAGCAACGGGTTCGTGGTATTAATGCTGATTATTTAAATCTTTTAAAAAGAGCGTTAAATATCAAATTAACACTCCGGGAATACGCAGATCATCAAAAAGCAATGGACGCGCTTGCAGAAGGTGAAGTCGATATAGTGTTATCACATTTAGTTACTTCGCCGCCTCTTAATAATGACATTGCTGCAACCAAACCATTGATAATTACCTTTCCGGCGCTGGTAACCACCCTTCACGACTCAATGCGACCGCTTACCTCACCAAAACCAGTAAATATTGCTCGGGTAGCAAATTACCCCCCAGACGAGGTAATTCATCAATCATTTCCAAAAGCAACAATTATCTCTTTTACAAATTTATATCAGGCATTAGCATCCGTCTCAGCTGGGCACAATGATTACTTTATTGGTAGTAACATCATTACCAGCAGTATGATTTCCCGCTATTTCACTCACTCCTTAAATGTAGTGAAATATTATAACTCGCCGCGTCAATATAATTTTTTCTTGACCAGAAAAGAATCTGTCATTCTTAATGAAGTACTCAATAGATTTGTTGATGCTTTAACAAATGAAGTTCGCTATGAAGTATCACAAAATTGGCTTGATACAGGAAACCTGGCCTTTCTGAACAAACCATTAGAACTCACTGAACATGAAAAACAGTGGATTAAGCAGCATCCCAATTTAAAGGTGCTGGAAAATCCTTACTCGCCCCCCTATTCTATGACGGATGAAAATGGCTCGGTTCGGGGCGTTATGGGGGACATTCTTAATATTATTACCTTGCAAACAGGTTTAAATTTTTCTCCGATCACCGTTTCACACAATATCCATGCTGGAACACAGCTTAGCCCCGGAGGATGGGATATAATACCTGGCGCTATTTATAGTGAAGATCGAGAAAATAATGTTTTATTTGCTGAAGCCTTCATAACAACGCCTTACGTTTTTGTCATGCAAAAAGCGCCTGACAGTGAACAAACATTAAAAAAAGGAATGAAAGTTGCCATTCCATATTATTATGAGCTGCATTCGCAATTAAAAGAGATGTATCCGGAGGTTGAATGGATACAGGTCGATAATGCCAGCGCTGCATTTCACAAGGTTAAGGAAGGTGAACTTGATGCTCTGGTCGCGACACAGCTAAATTCGCGTTACATGATCGATCATTACTATCCTAATGAACTTTATCATTTTCTTATTCCTGGCGTTCCGAATGCATCGCTTTCGTTCGCTTTTCCTCGCGGAGAACCGGAACTTAAGGATATTATTAATAAAGCACTGAATGCAATTCCCCCAAGCGAAGTTCTGCGCCTGACGGAAAAATGGATTAAAATGCCCAATGTGACCATTGACACATGGGACCTATATAGCGAGCAATTTTATATTGTTACGACATTATCCGTTTTATTAGTTGGCAGTAGCCTTTTATGGGGATTCTACCTGTTACGCTCAGTTCGTCGTCGTAAAGTCATTCAGGGTGATTTAGAAAACCAAATATCATTCCGAAAAGCACTCTCGGATTCCTTACCGAATCCAACTTATGTTGTAAACTGGCAAGGTAATGTCATTAGTCATAATAGTGCTTTTGAACATTATTTCACTGCGGATTACTACAAAAATGCAATGTTACCATTAGAAAACAGTGACTCACCCTTTAAAGATGTTTTTTCTAATGCGCATGAAGTCACAGCAGAAACGAAAGAAAATCGAACAATATACACACAGGTATTTGAAATTGATAATGGCATCGAGAAAAGATGCATTAATCACTGGCATACATTATGCAATCTTCCTGCAAGTGACAATGCAGTATATATTTGTGGTTGGCAAGATATTACTGAAACGCGTGATCTAATTAATGCACTCGAGGTAGAAAAAAATAAAGCGATAAAGGCTACCGTAGCAAAAAGTCAGTTTCTGGCAACGATGAGTCACGAAATAAGAACACCAATAAGCTCTATTATGGGCTTCCTGGAACTTCTGTCGGGTTCTGGTCTTAGCAAGGAGCAACGGGTGGAGGCGATTTCACTTGCCTACGCCACCGGACAATCACTCCTCGGCTTAATTGGTGAAATCCTTGATGTCGACAAAATTGAATCGGGTAACTATCAACTTCAACCACAATGGGTCGATATCCCTACTTTAGTCCAGAACACTTGTCACTCTTTCGGTGCGATTGCTGCAAGCAAATCGATCGCATTAAGTTGCAGCAGTACGTTTCCTGAACATTACCTGGTTAAGATCGACCCTCAGGCGTTTAAGCAGGTCTTATCAAATTTACTGAGTAATGCTCTCAAATTTACCACCGAGGGGGCAGTAAAAATTACGACCTCCCTGGGTCACATTGATGACAACCACGCTGTTATCAAAATGACGATTATGGATTCTGGAAGTGGATTATCGCAGGAAGAACAACAACAACTGTTTAAACGCTACAGCCAAACAAGTGCAGGTCGTCAGCAAACAGGTTCTGGTTTAGGCTTAATGATCTGCAAAGAATTAATTAAAAATATGCAGGGCGATTTGTCATTAGAAAGTCATCCAGGCATAGGAACAACATTTACGATCACAATCCCGGTAGAAATTAGCCAGCAAGTGGCGACTGTCGAGGCAAAAGCAGAACAACCCATCACACTACCTGAAAAGTTGAGCATATTAATCGCGGATGATCATCCGACCAACAGGCTATTACTCAAACGCCAGCTAAATCTATTAGGATATGATGTTGATGAAGCCACTGATGGTGTGCAAGCGCTACACAAAGTCAGTATGCAACATTATGATCTGCTTATTACTGACGTTAATATGCCGAATATGGATGGTTTTGAGTTGACTCGCAAACTCCGTGAGCAAAATTCTTCCTTACCCATCTGGGGGCTTACAGCCAACGCACAGGCTAACGAACGTGAAAAAGGGTTAAGTTGCGGCATGAACTTATGTTTGTTCAAACCGTTGACCCTGGATGTACTGAAAACACATTTAAGTCAGTTACACCAAGTTGCGCATATTGCACCTCAGTATCGCCACCTTGATATCGAAGCCCTGAAAAATAATACGGCGAACGATCTACAACTGATGCAGGAGATTCTCATGACTTTCCAGCATGAAACGCATAAAGATCTACCCGCTGCGTTTCAAGCACTAGAAGCTGGCGATAACAGAACTTTCCATCAGTGTATTCATCGCATCCACGGTGCGGCTAACATCCTGAATTTGCAAAAGTTGATTAATATTAGCCATCAGTTAGAAATAACACCTGTTTCAGATGACAGTAAGCCTGAAATTCTTCAGTTGCTGAACTCTGTAAAAGAACACATTGCAGAGCTGGACCAGGAGATTGCTGTTTTCTGTCAGAAAAATGACTAAATAGCGGCTCCCACAATGTTCAAATGTGGGAGCTATTTACCAGCACATCTTACATTTATGATGAGAACTCCTGGCGAATTTGTTCCCCATGCTGGTCGAGCGTTGCCGCTCCCGGCATAACATGCGGGTCCGCGCAGCCGCTGATTTTTATCGGATTACCCGGCATCATTATTCCCCCGGCTTCAATCAACATATTTCTCGCCTGAGTTTGTGGCAATTTAATGGCCTCAGCCACACTTAATAACGGCGCGACGGGTACACCAACTTCATGTATTCTGGCTAACCAAACTTCAGCTGCCTGCGTTTTTAACGTCCGCTCAATATATTGTTTAAGAATAGCCTGGTTTTGTACGCGTAAAATATTGCTGCTAAATCGGGGATCATTAACCAGTTCCGTAAGCTCCAGTGCCTGGCATAACGCAGAAAAAAGCTTGTCATTACCACAACAAATCGTAATCGGCTTATCCTGAGTATTGAAAACATCAAAAGGTGCCATGTAGGGATGGCGATTTCCCAGACGTTGTGGTGACTTCCCAGTTGCGATATATGCCATCAGACCATGCTCCAGAAAACTCAGCGTGGCATCAAACATCGCTATATCGACATGCGCCCCTCTCTGGCTCTTTTCGCGGCCATAAAGTGCACTCACTATTCCGCTGAATAAATAGACACCGCCGCATAGATCCGCAAGAGATGTACCAACGCGCACTGGCGGAGCATCAGGATATCCTGTTTCCATCATTATCCCGCTCATTGCCTGAATGATGGTATCGTAGGCAGGAGCATCTTTTAGCGGACCGGTATGTCCGAAACCTGACGATGAAGCATATATGAGGCGCGGGTTGATTTCTTGAAGCGTTTCCCATGAAAACCCCAGTTTTTCCATTGTACCTGGGCGAAAATTCTCAGCTAATACATCAGCTTGTTTGAGCATATTTATAAATATACTTTTATCGTGATCATTCTTTAAATCAAGAACCACACTCTCTTTGCCATGATTAATAAAACTGTAATAGAGTGACTGTCCATCCACATAGGGACCAAATGTGCGGGTATCATCACCATGACCCGGCGGCTCAACTTTAATTACCCTTGCGCCCATATTACAAAGAAGTTGAGTTCCGAAAGGTCCATTAAGGACATGTGTCATATCGATAACTAATAAGCCTTCAAACGGCCCTTTGCTTTCATTATTTGTCATTTGCTTATGCCTTGAAAAAAGCCGAAGGTGAAAAGACACTTCGGCATTTATGTAAAATCAATAACATGATTAATTATGAAACCAGTCGACTGACATAAATCCACAAGGGAGCCGTGACGACAAAGCCCAGTACGCTCACAGCCAATGACGCTGTACCAGTACGGGTGTAGACATTAAACCGGCTGGCAATAATGATTCCGGAGAATGCCGGCGGTAATGCGCCTGCCAGTACCATCATCTGCAGATGTTCGCTGTTCAAATGACATGCCATACCAACGAGAAGCAGTGCCAGTGGCATCAGAATCAGCTTCAGGAAGGTGTTATAAGCAATTTCGGCACTGAACTCGAATTTATGTGCAGCCAGAGTCAACCCCGCAGCGAATACCGCTACCCCTGAGTTAGCCTTCGCAATCAGATTAAAGGTTGGGTCCCATGCTGCCGGAATTTTTACCCCAACCAACACCAGGATCGTTGCCAGAACAGGTGCCCATACTACTGGCTCCTTTGCCGCAGAAATTAATGCGCTCAGATTACTATTCTTCTTACCATCCGCTCCTGAAGAAGGATTCAGCAAATACAGACCAATAGGAATAGTAATTGCGTTAACAATAATAGAAATAATTGCTACCACTAAACCTGTTGATACGGAATCACCATAAATAGGATCGAGAACTGCAAACCCCAGGAATCCAATGGTAGGTGAACCTGCAATTAATGCACATACAGCTGCTTCTGCATGGGTACGTTTAAAAAATTTGTAGCAACCGAACCAGGAGAAAAAGAAACATCCGACAATAACCACAAGTGATACAAGGGTCAGACGAGTGTCCGCAAAAATCATTTCCCTGTTTGCCCGAGTAATAGATACAAATAGAGCCGCAGGAAGCGCGTAGTTTAATACCAGTTTATTAAATGCCCGAGCTTGATCTTCTGAAAATGTTTCTCGTCTGCCGCTAAAATAACCCAACAGCATGATTACGATAATAGGCAATAAATCGCCAATAAAAAATGTTAGCATAATAGTATTTCCGATAAGGGTCCCCTCACCATCGCATAATGAGTTGGCAAGAGGAGACGATGTCAGTATTTAATTACCAGCGACTTGTTTTGGGTTAAGTTTGGTAATATGGCCACTTTCAGTTCCTGCTGCAGGGTCGATGACCACATTAATAATGGTCGGTTTGCGCGACTGAATACCGGTGGTTAAAGCATGACGAAGTTCATCTGTCGTGGTGACGTTATAGCCAACGCCACGAAACGCATCCATTAATTTGTCATACCTTGCATGGTGCAACAGATCCGTTGGTGATGGTGCACCAGCGCCACTGAGATCAACACCGTCTCCTCTGTAGATGCCGCCATTATTAAAAATAACGATCGTCACCGGCAGGTTATATCGACAAATCGTTTCAATTTCCATCCCACTGAAACCAAAAGCACTATCACCTTCAATGGCGACAACCGGAGAACCAGAAGTCACGCTAGCACCGATGGCATAGCCCATACCGATGCCCATGACACCCCAGGTACCACAATCCAGACGACGACGTGGTTTATACATATCAATAATATTTCGTGCATTATCCAGGGTATTTGCACCTTCATTAACTAAATAAATATCCTGGTTCTCGCGCAATACGTCGCGCACAGCACTTAATGCATTAAAGTAATTTAATGGTTGAGTATCTGTACTTAATTTTTCATGCATTTTTTGTGCATTTTGCTGCTTGTGGATATTTAAAATATCGCGCCATACCAGTGGAGTCGTAAATGTGTTTTGTTTCAGTTCTGCCAGCATACCTTGCATACTGGATGCAATATCACCAACGACTGGCACAGCAATGGGGCGGTTGCTGTCAATTTCCTGCGGTTCAATATCCAGTTGAATAAACTGTGTATCTGCCGCCCATCCTTTTTTACCGTGTGCCAATAACCAATTCAGTCGTGCACCAACAAGCATGACAACGTCAGCATTTGCCAGGGCAAACGAACGCGCAGCTGCCGCAGAAAGTGGATGCGTATCTTCAAGGATCCCTTTCGCCATAGACATTGGCAGGAATGGAATCTGAGCACTTTCAATAAATTCACGAAGCTGTTCATCAGCTTGTGAATACGCCGCGCCTTTGCCAAGGATAATTACTGGCCGTTCAGCTTTTGCTAAAAGCGAAATTGCGCTAGTGACTGACTTCGGGCATGGCAATAATGCTGGCGACGGATTTTCAACTTTAACAATCGTGGTTAACGCTTCGTCTTTTTCCATCGTCGCGGCCAGGACATTTGCTGGCAAATCAAGATAAACTCCGCCAGGGCGACCCGATACAGAGACCCGGATAGCGCGTGCCAATGCAATGCCAAGATCCTGCGGCTGATTAACGCGAAATGCTGCTTTGGCATACGGTTTTGCCGCATTCATTTGGTCCAGCTCTTCATAATCACCTTGCTGTAGGTCGACGATCGCGCGGTCGCTGGAGCCGCTAATCATGATCATCGGAAAACCATTTACCGTTGCGTTGGCCAATGCGGTCAAACCATTGAGGAATCCTGGCGCAGAAACTGTCAGGCAGATCCCCGGTTTTTGGGTAAGAAAACCGCTTGCCGCAGCGGCATAGCCTGCCGACTGCTCATGACGAAAACCAATATAACGAATGCCTTCCGCCTGGGCATGGCGTGCCATATCCGTCACAGGAATACCTACAACACCATAAATAGTGTCAATATTATTCTGTTTTAATGCTTCAACGATGATATGCATACCATCTGTCATTTGAAGTTGATCTGACATGATTAATAACCTCGAAATTTTTATAAATTGGGAGCCAGAAGCCCCCGTTAATATCAGATGGCGTGGTTTTGCTTCATTGCAGCAATTTCATCGTCGCTATAACCCAGCTCCTGCAATACAGCAGCGGTATGTTCACCTAATAGCGGCGCAGCTTTAATATCCGGCGTAAAGGCAGAGAATTTCATTGGACAACCAACGGTCAGATATTTTCCACGCAACGGTTGTTCCACTTCAACAACACTGCCACTTTGGCGCAAAGAGGGATCAAGTGAAATTTCTTTCATACTTAAAACCGGTGCACAAGGAATATCAAACTGAGTCAAATAGGCCACCGCTTCATGTTTATCAATAGTGACAGTGTATTTTTCGATTTCAGCAAAAATATCGAAAATATGTGGCTGTCGTGCATGGGCTGTACTGTATGCCGGATCGGTAATCCATTCTGGTTTGCCGATGGCTTTACAGGTGTTTTCCCAGTTTTGCTCCTGAATAGTGAAATAAATATAGGCGTTAGGATCGGTTTCCCAGCCTTTACATTTCAGGATCCAGCCAGGCTGACCGCCACCACCTGCATTACCACCGCGGGGAACTGCATCACCAAATGTACCATTCGGATACTGCGGGTATTCTTCCAGATAACCCAATTTATCGAGACGCTGCTGGTCACGTAATTTCACGCGGCAAAGGTTCAATACGGCATCCTGCATTGACATGGTGACTCGTTGCCCACGCCCCGTTTTTTCGCGATGCAGCAAAGCAGCAAGTAAACCGATCAGCAAATGCATTCCGGTGTTGCTGTCACCCAACGCTGCAGCGCTTACCAGCGGCGGACCATCCCAAAAACCCGTAGTGGATGCCGCGCCACCCGCTGCCTGAGCAACGTTTTCATAGGCTTTTACATTCACATAAGGCGAACACTCATCAAACCCTTTGATCGAACCAAAAATCAGACGTGGATTGATTTCTTGAATATGCTCCCAGGTGAAGCCCATGTGATCAATGGCCCCTGGATGAAAGTTCTCGACTAAGATATCAGCTTCGCGGATCAGCTTTTCCATTACCTCTTTGCCTTCCGCTGTTTTGGTATTTAACTCAATAGAACGTTTGTTACTGTTAAGCATGGTGAAGTAAAGCGCATCGATATCAGGAATATCTCGCAGCTGGTGACGCGTTACGTCACCAACGCCGGGACGTTCAATTTTAATAACGTCAGCGCCAAACCAGGCCAGCATTTGAGTACAAGATGGGCCAGATTGCACACCGGTGAAATCGAGAACTTTAATTCCTTGAAGTGGAGTTGACATAGCAATACCTATTAGTTAATTAAATATGTGTTAATTTAGCGTTTATTTAAGGCGTAATATCTTCTATAAATAACCCGCAAAATATCGTCGTAGCTGCACTCGATATTTTTAAAATCCTGTATCAAGTGCTGAAAATCATTTCATCGCCACTTCCAATTCCTTTCTGCATGATAAGTAGTGAGGACGAAAAGAAGAATATGATAAATATTGATTCGTGGTAATCAGAGAGAGTCGCGACATTTGTGATGTTATTCTTACAACTGTAAGAAGCGCCGGTGATTTACAAGCAAGGGTATGATTACGCTTTTTAAAGCGTACCATAAAACATAACATAATAAATGATTTGTGATGACACGGGATTATTGCGGTTTACTTTGAGGAATATAAAATGCGAGTTTATAGCACCGCGAGCGCCAAATAATTTTATGACCACAACCTGTCGTATTGTGGTCATAAAAAATTGTCGGCTGGAGGGAGTTAAATCCTTTACCTCAATATACTGCCTGTCAGCATTAGTTCACAAACAGTGCTTCGCTATCGACGATGATTCCATCTTCCGCACCTTTAAGCGCCAGGTTTGCCTCGTAGTATTGCTTTTTATCAAGCAGTTTCTGCGCATCAGCAAGTGCATTACGAGTCTGTTTAAGTGGCATCAGATATTGGTTTTCCATTACGCCAACACCGGCCAGGCGAAGCTCTTCCATTGCGCCCTTTTTATCCCCTTTCGCCATTTTTTCATTGGCAATTTTTATCGCGGCTTCTTTTTCGGGAGTTGCTACATAACTCTCAGAAATTCCGACAGATGCATTAATGACAATATATTGGTCATCATTGAGATTGGTCTTTTTACCTGGCTTAGCGAACTTTGCCCATTCGGTACTGTCATCTGACAGCAAAGCGGAAGCTTCATTGGTCAGTTCTTTTGCCTTTTCTGGATCGCCATGAAACAGAGCCAGGCGCGCTACCTGCACGTCACGCATCGCATATAAACCTTGTTCAGAGATACGCTCTGCTGCCACTGCCGTTTTCTGGGTTTGCTGAACTTGCTGAGTTTGCTGTTGTGCCGCTACCGGAGCATTATCAGCAGCCCATACAGTTGAAGATGCCAGAATTGCTGTGACCATCGTGGCCATAATTAAACGTTTCATACTTACCTCATTCTTTAACAGTTTTAGAAAACGCCGCCATCATATTGGGTGAGCATGAAATGAGAAATCAGAGAGCAACGGTCATTTTGAAAGGGTTATCTTACAGTTGTAGTTATTATCGCAAGAAGTATTTTAGTCTTACAATTGTAG
>OLRR01001372.1_pt1 | contig 15532 bp, 14 predicted proteins | sample 1671941 | NCBI WGS metagenome assembly OLRR01 (sample SAMEA3136628, study PRJEB25190) | human gut metagenome
CCCGTAAGTTTATCGGTTACAGCCGCAGCGGTTATTCGCTGCGGCTGTTCTTGTATTCTTTGGCGCTATGTGGTAATATGATAATCGGATTTACGGAAGAAGGTGTGCAGGGTTGAACGACCTGTTTATACAAGGGATATCGTTTCATTGGGATAAAGTCGGCAAGGACAGCTATTTACGGGAAATCGCGGCTTTTCAGGGGCTTGACCAGATCAGGTTCAACAAGCCGGTCACTTTCTTCGCCGGTGAAAACGGCAGCGGCAAGTCAACCATGCTGGAAGCGATCGCGGTGGCACACGGATTTAATCCGGAAGGCGGAACAAGGAATTATAATTTCTCAACACGAGACACGCATTCCGAACTTTGTGATGCCATTACGGTTGCAAAAGGGTACAGAAGAGAGCGCTGGGGATATTTTCTTCGGGCGGAAAGCTTCTATAATGTGGCCACGCAGGAAGAACAGTATGCCGATGCAGCACACCCTTCGGCATTATACCACGAAAAATCTCATGGCGAAAGCTTTTTGCAGCTTGCGCAAAACAATCTCCGTGGGGACGGCCTATATTTCTTTGATGAGCCGGAAGCCGCGCTTTCCCCACAAAGGCAGTTGACATTGCTGGCAGAAATCTACGAATGCGCGAAAGCGGGGGCGCAGTTCTTCATCGTTACCCATTCCCCCATACTGCTGGGTATTCCAGATGCGGATATTTACTGCTTTGACAGAGACAGGCTTCACCTGTGCGATTATGAGGAAACGGGCAGCTATCAGATTACAAAAATGTTCGTCAATAACCGGCAGGCATTGCTGCGCAATCTCTTAAATGACTAGTATTGCGGGCCGTCAGTCATGCCCTGTATCTCTCGATAACACATCACAAAAACAGGAGATAAAATTATGGAACAACTCGTCCAGAACGCGACAAAATTCATCAAAGCGGTTTTCCAAAACGATTTCAGCGGACACGACTTTTTTCATTCCATGCGTGTTTACCGAACCGCAATAAACATCGCGGAGGCGGAACACGCCGACCTGGAAGTCGTGGCGCTGGCGGCGCTGCTCCATGACGCGGATGACCGGAAGCTTTCCCCGACGACCGCCGAGAAAAAGGAGAATGCCGTCGCGTTCATGCGCGGTCAAAATGTACCAGAAGCCGAAATTTTGCAGGTATGTCAGATCATTGACGAGGTATCCTTCAAGGGGACGGATTCCGTCCGGCCGTCCACGCCGGAGGGGAAATGCGTGCAGGATGCTGACCGACTGGATGCCCTCGGTGCGATCGGCATTGCCCGCACATTTGCCTATGGCGGAAGCCATAACCGCGCCATCTACGATCCGGAATTGCCGCCGCGGACTGCGATGAATCAGGCGCAGTATTACAGCAGCAAGTCCACCTCCCTGAACCACTTCTACGAAAAGCTGTTTCTGCTGGAAGGCATGATGAACACCGAAACCGGCAAGGCCATCGCAAGAAAGCGGACGCAGTACATGCAGCAATTTGTAGACGAGTTCCTGAATGAGTGGGACGGACTGGACAAATAGGCTTTGGTTCACTTAACGAAAACCGGCGTGACCGCACAGGTCACGCCGATTTTATCACCATCCACAGACATACCATCCACAGACATACCGCTCACATATGGCTCCCAGCATTTGGCAAGAAAAGCACAGGCACAGACCGGCACATGGACTGCCACCCATGGCAAATCCCCGGAAGTTCCCCGCCTGCTGGCGGTAGGCCGCGCCGCCGTGTTCGATGACGTCCAGCGCATTCAGATACTCCGGATTGTCGGGTTCCATGCTCACCGCCCGGCGGATATGCTCCAGTGCTGTCACCTGATTGCCCAGAGCGTCGTTTGCCAGCGCACTGAGGTAATACCACCGGGCATTGCGCTCCTGAGAGTTGTTCAGGACGTTCAATGCTTCCTGATACCGGCCGAACTGGATGTAGCGCATCGCCGCCTGCTGGTACTGGTCGCCCGCTGCTTCGCCGTAGGACTGACGGCTGTAACCGCCGCCAAAGCCGCCGAAGGGGTCGCCGTAACCGTAACCGCCGTATCCGCTGCCCGCGCCCGGCTGCTGCGCCTTATCCGGGTCCTTGATCTGCTCGTAGGCCGCGTTGATCTCCCGCATTTTCTGCGCGGCGGCCGCGTCCCCCGGATTCCGGTCCGGATGGTATTTCTTTGCCAGCGCCCGATACGCCCGCTTGACCTCCTCGTCGGAGGCATCGGGGCTGACCCCCAGAACCTTATACGGATCATCCATCGTTGGCTGCCTCCTCTTTCCGCTTTCCCCGGTAGTTTACCCACACGCCGCTGTACAGAATATTGTCCAGCAGCGCCTTGTCCTGCACCAGAGGAAGCTTTTCATAGCGTTCCGCGCATCTGCCCATGGCAAGCACCAGATATTCCTCCCAGCGCTTCTCGTCCTTTTCCATGCCCATGGCCAGATACGGGTTGTATTTGCCTTTTCGTTTGTCCTTGTCGTAATCCGCCGCCGCATCCAGCAGATAGATGAACCTGCCCAGACTGAAGCCCATCTGCCCCAGATCTTTCGCCCACATGTCCTCCCGGTAAACCAGCAACTGCGCCATCAGCTCACCAAAGCAGGAGGCCGGTTCGTCGGGGTTGGGGCAGTTTTCCTTTTCCAGCTGGGATAGTCTGGAAATGCAGTTTCTGATCGCCCCGAGCTGCCTTGGCCAGCGGGCTTCCAACTCCGGCAGAAAGGGTTCCAGCTTGTCCGCCATGAATTTGGCGGAGCGTTTCCCATCATCCTGCCAGTCGTCCAGACAGTTGTAATAGCCCAGCGCCACGTTCATGTCCGCGGCGTAGCGGATGTATTCGTTGTCCACCCAAGGACGGGGCTTCACGGAGTGCAGGCGGCAGGCCTTTTTCCCGCTTTCCTCCTCCGGCTCGTACAGGCTCATCAGCAGCAGCGCGAGAAAGGCCATATCATAGCTCAGGCAAATTCTTCCGATGCCCGTGCTTCTTTGCCGGATCTCCCGGCAGATGCCGCAGTACACCGCGCCGTAGCGTTTCTGCTCCTCGGCGGTCAGCTCTTTCCAGCTGGCAGTCACATATCCAAACATACCGCACTTCTCCTTTTTGCCACATCCTACAAAGGGACTGTGAACTGCGGTTAAACAATCCAGAAATTTGCAAATTATTTATCCATCAGATACCGGTTCAGCGCCCCGCCGTAGAACAGGATGCTCATACAGCAGTACAGCCACAGCATGGTGATGGCAATGGCGTACACCGAGCCGTAGATCGTGGAATATTTGGAGAAATTCTCCACGTAAATGGAGTAAATGTCCGAAAACACCAGCCAGCCCAGACTGGACAGCACGCCGCCGGGAAGGCTTTCCATAAAATGGTTGCGCTTGTTGGGCAGCGTCATGAACATCAGTGTAAAGACCAGGCTCTGCAAAAACAGCAGCAGGAAAAACCGCAGATCGATCAGGTCGGTGAAAAAGATCACCACCGGATTATCCACCTGCCGCATGAGATTGATGATGGAGCTGCCGAACACATGGAGCACCAGCGTCAGCAGCAGGATCAGAATGAACACAAAGGTATACACCACACTGATGGAGCGGGTATAAATGTATCCCCGGTTTTCCGACACGCCGTAAACCGCGTTCAATCCTGTAAGCATACCGTAAATGCCCCGGCTGGCCGACCACAGCGCCGTCACGGCGGAAACGCCCACCAACGCGCCGGAGGAATTGCGGTACGTGCTGTAGATCAGCTCCTCGGCGTCCCCCACCATGGTACTTGGCAGGATGTCACCCAGCAGCTCTACCAGGCCCCGCACCTCCATCCCCGTATAGCGCAGCACGCTGAGGATCAGCACCAGTGCCGGAAAAAAAGCCAGAATAATAAAGTACGCGGCATAGGCGGCGTGGAGGGGAATATGCATTTGCTTGACAGTCTTGGCGGCGTCCATAACTTTGCCGATCAGGCCGCCCTTGGGAAATTCCTTCATCGTCTCCCCCACTTTAGACAAGTCGGCCCGCAGCCCGAAGGGCTGCGGGCAAATCCGTTTCCGTGTTATTCTTCCGTTTCCGTGTTATTCTGCGGAGATCAGGTAGTAATATACCGGCTGTCCGCCGCTGAGCAGATTCACGTCCGCGTTGGGGCAGATGTCCGCGAAGATGTCTGCCGCCTTCTGGGCGTGCTTTTCCTTCACGTCCTCGCCGTAGTAGATCGTGATATACTCCTTGCCATCGTCCCGAACCTTTTCCGCCAGGGACTTGAGCAGCACCCGGATGTCCTGGCTGGTGCCGAACAATTGACTGCCGTACAGCGCCAGATAGTCGCCCTCGTGGATGTCGTAGCCGTCAAAGTCGGAATTCCGGGCAGCGTAGGTGATCTGCATGGTGTCCACGGTGTCCAGCGCCTCGGTCAGGGCAGTGGTGTTTTCCTCAACACTTCCCTCGGGGGCAAAGCTCAGCATGGCGGTGATGCCCTGAGGAACGGTCTTGGAGGGAATGACCACCACGGTCTTGGGGGTCAGGGCGTCTACCTGCTGGGCAGCCATGATGATGTTCTTGTTGTTGGGCAGGACAAAGACAGTCTCGGCAGGCACCTTGTTCACCGCCTCCAGAATGTCCTGGGTGCTGGGGTTCATGGTCTGGCCGCCGGAGATGATCTGATCGACGCCCAGATTCTGGAACACGTCCGCGAGGCCCGCGCCGGCGCAGACGGAGACAACGCCCAGAGGCTTCTCCGGCTTTGCGATCTTCGGGGCGACCTCCTGCTCGGAGAGCACCTTTTCCGTGTGCTGCAGGCGCATGTTCTCGATCTTCACCGTGACGAAGGAGCCGTAGTTCAGCGCTTCGGTCAGCGCCTTGCCGGGATCGTTGGTATGGACATGCACCTTGATGATCTCGTCGTCGTCCACCAGCACAAGGCTGTCGCCCAGCTCGGACAGGAAAGCCCGGAGGTTCTCAGGGTCATGGTCATTTTCCCGGGAAATAATGAACTCGGTGCAGTAGGAGAAGGTGATATCCTCGGTATTGAAGTCGGAGAAGTCCGCGCTCTGCTTGGTCTGCGTCACCGCGCCGTTCTCGGGCAGCACCACGTCCTCGCCCTGCAGGGCGCTGAGCATGGCTTCCAGCGCCACGACCCAGCCCTTGCCGCCGGCGTCCACAACACCGGCCTTTTTCAGCACGGGGTTCTGGTTGACGGTATCGGCCAGCGCCTTCACGGCTTCCTCAATGGCTGCTTCGTGGACGAATTCAATAAAGTTGTTCTCCCGGGCGGCGTCGGCGGCTTTGGCCGCGGACAGGCGGGCGACGGTGAGAATGGTGCCCTCGGCGGGCTTCATGACGGCCTTGTAAGCGGCGTCAACGCCTTCCTGCAGCGCCTGCGCCCACAGGACGCCGTCGCACTCCTCGCTGCCCTTCAGGCGCTTGGAAATGCCCCGGAACAGCAGCGACAGAATGACGCCGGAATTGCCCCGTGCGCCCCGCAGCATGGCGGAGGCCGCCACCTTGGACGCTTTTTCCAGATCGGGGTCCTCGGTCTTGCGCAGGTCGGAGGCCGCGGAGTTGATGGTCATGGACATATTGGTGCCGGTGTCTCCATCCGGCACGGGGAACACGTTCAGCTCGTTGAGAGCCTGCTTGTTGATCTCGATGGCGGCAGCCGCGCTGATGATCATTCTGCGAAGATCGGCTCCGTTGATGGTTTCTCTCAATTTATTTCCCTCCGAACTTTAACCGATCACCATGGAATCGATATAAACATTTACGGCCCGAACCTCGGTGCCGGTGCAGTTGGTCACCACATAGCGAACCTCGGAAATAATGGAAGCGCCCACGGCGTTCAGGTTTACGTTGTTGTCCACGATAATATGCAGATCAATGGAAATGGTGTCGTCCTCGTTGAACTGGACATGCACGCCCTTGCCCACGGATTCCCGGCGGAGCAGATGGTACAAGCCGTCGGACAGGCTCCGGGCGGCCATGCCCTTGACGCCAAAGCAGTTGATGACAGCGGTGCCGACAATGTCCGTGTAGACGCTGGTGCTGACATTGACGCTTCCGTTTTCATTTTCGTGACGGATCATAGATGCAACCTCCAATTTTCAGTACGTATTTTGACAAAGGGGAGCTACAAGCGCCTTAAACCATGCTGTCTTCCCAGCAGTCGGGGGCGGTCAGACCCATCATCTTGACAATGGTGGGCGCCACATTGGCAAGGCCGTAGTGGCCGTCCTTGATGACCCAGGTGTGGTCGGGGTCGTAGATGATGAAGGGAACGGGGTTCAGGGAATGCGCCGTGCGGACGGAGGTCTTTCCCTTCTTGGTTTCGGTCATCTGGTCGGCGTTGCCGTGGTCGGCGGTGATCAGGACGGTGTAGCCGTACTTGTCGGCAGCCTCCACAATGGCGGCCACGCTCTTGTCCACGCACTCCATGGCGTAAACCACCGCGTCAAACACGCCGGTGTGGCCAACCATGTCGCCGTTGGGGAAGTTGCAGCGCAGGAACTGGAACTTCTTGGATGCCATGTTCTCCACCATCTTTTCGGTGATCTCCTTGGACTTCATGGCAGGCGCCTTCTCGAAGGGGATCACGTCGGAGGGGACTTCCTCGTAGACTTCCAGATTCTCGTCCACCTTGCCGGAACGGTTGCCGTTCCAGAAATAGGTCACATGGCCGTACTTCTGGGTCTCGGACAGGGCGTACTCATGGATTCCGGCGGCGCACAGCACCTCGGTCAGGGTGTGCTTGATGACGGGGGGCTGCACCAGATAATGCTGGGGGATCTTCAGGTCGCCGTCGTACTGGAGCATACCGGCAAACTTCACGCCGGTGTAGTCGCCCCGGTCGAAGTGGTCAAAGTCCTTGCGGTCAAAGGCCAGAGAGATCTCCTGCGCCCGGTCGCCCCGGAAGTTGAAGAGGATGACGCTGTCGCCGTTGGCGATCTTCGCCACAGGCTCGCCGCTCCGCTCGATCACGAAAGCGGGCAGATCCTGATCGATGCAGCCCGTCTCTGCGCGGTAGGTCTCGATGGCCGCCTTGGCAGAGGGGAATCTTCTGCCGATTGCCTGAACGTGGGTGCGCCAGCCCTGCTCTACCATCGGCCAGTTGGCCTCGTAGCGGTCCATGGTGATCTGCATACGGCCGCCGCCGGAGGCGATGGCGTAATCGCAGCCCTCGGTGTTCAGCTCGGCGAGAACCTTCTCCAGCATATCCACATACTCCAGCGCGGAGGTGGCGGGCACGTCACGGCCGTCCAGAAGGATGTGGCAGTAGGCTTTCTTCACGCCCTCGGCATGGGCTTCCCGCAGCATGGCAATGAGGTGATGGATGTTGGAATGGACGTTGCCGTCGGACAGCAGACCCAGAAAATGCAGCGCCTTGCCGGAAACGGCGTTGGCAATCAGGTCTTTCCACGTCTCGGACGCATAGAGCGTGCCGTTCTCAATGGACTCGCCGACCAGCTTCGCGCCCTGAGAGTAGATCTGGCCGCAGCCCAGCGCGTTGTGGCCGACCTCGGAGTTGCCCATATCATCATCGGTGGGCAGACCGACGGCGGTGCCGTGGGCTTTCAGGTAAGTATGGGGGCAGGTGGCAAGCAGATGATCCAGCGTGGGGGTCTTAGCGACCGCGACCGCGTCGCCGCTGCCGCCGTCACCCTTGCCGACACCGTCCATGATAACAAGAACAATGGGTTTTTCCATAATAAATCCCTCCAGAAAAAGAGCTATTCATACAAGTTTGCATTCTATTGGATTTTATTATTTTACATCATTTTTGCCGAACTTACAACCACTTTTTTAATTTTTCCGTAACGCCCAAAAAAGCTTCCGGAAAAACCAAAAAATGAGTGATTTTTCCGGAAGTTGTTAAATATGTTTGAACGAATTATCCCTGTTCTCAGTCGTCGTAGTCCTCGTCCCGTTTTCTTCTGTAGATGAGCAGGCCGATGAGCAGCAGGCTCAGCGTTCCGGAGACGATGAGAACGCCGATGAGGATACCGATTACCGGAGAGCTGTCCTTCTGTTCCTCGGGCAGCGTCGGGGGAACCGTTTGCTGCGTGGGAAGGGTCTCCGGTGCCTGAGTCGCCTGCGTCGTTTCGGGAACCGTGGGCGGCTGGGTGGTGGGGACGGTGGGCGGCTCGGTCGCAGGCTGGGTAGTGGGCGGCACCGTCGGCTCCGTCGGCCGGGAGGTTACCTGGACTTCGCCCTCAAAATGATAGGGGTCGGAGCCGTTGGCGGTCAGCACCTGCAGGCGGCCGTGGAAATTGGTTTCCAGCTCCTCCACGTACTCGCTGGGCCAGATGTTGTTCACCGGGCAGTAGATGGTGATATTGTTGCCGTTCCACAGGCAGTTGGCGTTGAAGGAGGGCATACCACCGCTGCAATAGACCTCCGTCAGATTGGTGCAGCCCTCAAAAGAGCTTGCGCCGAACCGGCGGAAGGATGCCGGGAGGGATATCTTCGTCAGTCCCTCGCAGCCCTGAAAGGCGCTTGCGCCGATCTCCTTCAGGGAATTGCCGAAATCCACCGCCGTCAGGTTTTTGTAATCCGTGAACGCCCCCGCGCCCACGCTGGTCACGCCGCCGGTGAGTACGACGGTATGAATCTGATCCGCGCTGCCCGACCATGGCGCGCCGCCTTCAAAATCCTTCATGGCGCCGCTGCCGGAAACGGTCAGGGTGCTGCCGTCCAGCGACCACGAAAGTCCGTCGCCGCAGCTCTCCACGGGTGGGTCCGTTTCCGTGGCAAAGCCCCGGGGGGCAAGGAGCGTCAGCAGCATACAGGCCGCCAGAATGTGCAAAACAAATCGCTTCTTCATATGTATGTACTTCCTTTCTGTAGCTTCGACTTCATGATACCAAATCCGTCATGAGAAAATTGTCAAAAAGCGGCTCTGAACAGGCTCAGAGCCGCCTAAGGGTCTCCTAAGATTCATCCTCCACGCGGCAGATGTCCGCGCCCAGCGCCCGGAGCTTCTCCACCAGATTCTCGTAGCCCCGTTCAATGAAATGAATGTGCTCGACAAAGGTGGTGCCTCTGGCCGCCAGACCCGCAATGACCAGCGCCGCGCCTGCCCGCAGATCGTGGGCAAAAACGGTGCTGCCCGTGAGATGATCGACACCGGTGACCGTCGCCGTCTTTCCGCTGATGCGAATGTTCGCGCCCATGCTTTCCAGCTCGGTGCAGTAGCCGAAGAACCGGGTCTCATAGACGCTTTCCGTCAGGCGGCTGGTTCCTCCCGCCAGCGCCATACACACGCAGACCTGCGCCTGCATATCCGTGGGGAAGCCGGGGTAGGGACGGGTCTTGACCGTGGTCTGCCGCAGTTTTCCCGTGCGCATGATGCGGATGGAATCGTCATAATTGATGACCTTCGCGCCCATTTCCTGAAGCTTGCTGGTGATGCACTCCATGTGCTTGGGGATCACGTTCTGCACCAGCACGTTGCCGCCCACCGCCGTGACCGCTGCCAGGTAGGTTCCCGCCTCAATCTGGTCGGGGATGATGGCGTAGGTGCCGCCCCGCAGGGCATTGACGCCCCGGATCTTGACGGTATCCGTGCCCGCGCCGGTGATCCGCGCGCCCATGGTGTTCAGGAAGTTGGCCAGATCCACGATGTGCGGCTCCTTCGCCGCGTTTTCGATGATGGTCTGACCGGGCAGCAGGGTCGCCGCCAGCATGATATTGACGGTCGCGCCCACGGACGCCATGTCCAGACTGATCCGTCCGCCATGCAGTCCCTCCTGACCGGGGGTCAGAGCGACATATTCTTCCGTCTCGTCAACGTCTGCGCCCAGCGCCAGAAAGCCTTTGATATGCTGGTCAATGGGGCGGGATGCAAAATTGCAGCCGCCGGGCAGCGCCACATGAGCTCTGCCGAACCGCCCCAGCAGCGCACCCATCAGATAATAGCTGGCACGCATTCTGCGGACGAGCTGCTGATCCGGCTCGCTGCAATGAATGTCCGCGCAGTCGATCTCCACCACGCCGGGTTCCGGGGTAACGATCTTCGCACCCATCCCGTCGAGAATACTCATCAGAATTCGGACATCGGAAATATTGGGAACATTCTCGATCCGGCACTTGCCGCTGACCAGCAGAGCCGCGGGCAGGATCGCCACGGCCGCGTTCTTCGCGCCGCTGATCGTGACGGTACCGTTCAGGGGATGACCGCCGTTAATTTCATATCTTGCCAAGGAATATCCTCTCCTTGTGATTGGATTCGTCAATCGTCATACATAGGCTAGGGTATTATACCATACATAGCGAATCTTGTAAAGTACCATTGCCGGAAGGGAAATTGCCGAAGTTTTCCTCTGCAAAACTCCCTTCATTACCGCCGCAATCCCTTCGGATAATGATTTTTCAGCACCCGGCCGTCGCCCTTGCCCCAGCCGATGGAATAGCCGTCCGCCGAAACGAGGCACCAGCCTTTTCGTTCCGACGGCACCACGTCTCCCCGGAGATAAGCGCTTATCTCCCCGGAGTCCGCCGGGTAATCCTGTTGGTTTTCGCAGGTCTTCAGCCACAGCGCCAGCGCGTGGGCAGGCTCAAAGCGGTCTTTTTTCACCGTCCCCAGCTCCAGTCCGGGGCGGAGGACTTTCAGCTTTCGGATGTCCGGCATATCGGGCGGCGCCCAGTACAGGGTGTCTCCGAAGGTGGCCGCCTTCCCGTCGGGCAGGCGGATGCCAAGGCTGGCCGCAAAGGGCTGCCATGTTTTCGGAAGTTTTTCCCCGGCGGGAATCACGGTACTTTCTTCGCTGCCTTCCATCTTACGCAGCACGGCGGCAAAATGTCCCTCCCCCAGCAGCTTATGGGGCCACAGGCGGACGCTCCCGTTTTCCCCGGCCGCGAACCATGGCGCGTCCACGGTTTCCGGGGCAAAATCGGGATGGTTTTCCAAGAACCGCGCCACCGCCTGCTCGTCCTCCTCCGGGGAGAAGGTGCAGGTGGAGTACACCAGATGCCCGCCGGGACGAATCAGCGCCGCGGCGGAACTCAGAATTTCCGCCTGCCGCCGGGCGCACATCTCCACGGTCTCCTGACTCCAGTCCGTGACGGCGGCTTCCTCTTTCCGGAACATTCCCTCTCCGGAACAGGGTGCGTCCACCAGCACCCGGTCGAAGAAACCGGCAAACCGCTGCGCCAGGGTGGCCGGATGCTCGTTGGTCACCAGGGCGTTGGCAACAGCCATGCGCTCGATGTTCCGGGATAGAATTTTCGCCCGCTTGGGGTTGATCTCATTGCAGAGCAGAAAGCCCTGACCCATCATCCGTCCGGCGATCTGGGTGGTCTTGCCGCCGGGAGCGGCGCACAGGTCGCAGACCCGCTCGCCGGGTTGGGGATCGAGCAAGGCCACCGGCGCCATGGCGCTGGCTTCCTGAAGGTAGTAGACGCCCGCCTCATGAAAAACGTGCAGGCCGGGTCGGGCGTCGGGGTCGTAATAGTACCCCATCGGCTCCCATGGCACCGGCTGTCCCACGAAGGGCAGCGGCGGAATTTCCCCCTTCAGGGGATTGAACCGCAGCGCCACCGCCCGGGGGCGGTTCAGGCTGTCAAGATAGCGCTCATATTCGTCTCCAAGCTGGCGCTTCATGCGCTCCAAAAAAGCTTCCGGCAGCATATGGTACCTCCAAAATCATGACTGCGCCCTATTATAGCACATCCCAAGGTATTTTTCCACCACCGGGAAAGCGCAAAATGCCGGCGCGGCAAAATTGCCGCGCCGGTCAAGATATCAGGGTCAAAAGAGTCGGTTGTCGTTGTGGGTATTGAACGCGCCTTCAAAGCCGATGATCAGGCCGCCCACCTCCGCATAGTAGCTGCACAGCGCCGTCGTCGGCTCCAGCATGAAGCGGGCATGGGGGAACTCGGCCAGCAGCGCTTCCCGGAAATCCGCCGCCGCTTCCTCCGCGAAGCAGTGGGCGACGCGGATATATCCGCCGTCCCGGAAGCCCCGCTCTTTTACCATATCCACCAGCATCTGGGTGGTTTTTCTCAGTCCTCTGGGCTTATGCACCGGGGCGACCTGGCCGCCCTTGGCCTCTCCCGCCACCCGAATGCCCAGCATCCCGGCGATCTTCGCCACGGCGATGTTCACCCGACCGTTTCTTGCCAGGTTGTTCATGGATTCCAGACAGAACAGGGTGTGCAGATGGTTGTGATAATCCAGCACCTTTTCCTTCGTGGTCTCGAAATCGTCACCCGCGTCCTCGCACTGACGGATCTTCTGCGCCAGCATCATCATTTCCGGCCCTGTGGCGAGAGAATCAAAGATGAACACCTTTCTCTCCGGATGCTCGGCCATGTACGTATCGGCAGCGTGTCTGGCCGCGTTGTAGCTGCCCGACAGGTGCTTGGAAATAGTGATGCCGAAAACTTCCTCAGCGTCACCGAAGGCTTCCAGCCACTCCCCCACGTTGGGGCAGGAGGAGCCGGATTTTCCCTTATATTGCTTCAGATCCTCCACCATCTGCGCCACGTCCAGATTTGCGTCGTCCACATATTCCCGTTCCGCCACGATCTTCATAGGAACGGATGCAAACGTGCTGTCCTGCACGGAGACGATATTGCAGGAAGAATCCGCTACAATTTTGTATTTCATACTGATCCCTCGATTACTAATCATCGGTTTTTTAATAACCGATGCTATTGTATCAACAACCCATAAAGATGTCAAGAGAATCTTAAGATAAGATTTTGAGATTGACTTTTTCTTAGCTTTACGGTATAATACCACCGGTGATATGGATGAAACAGGAAATCAAACAGCAGATCGGCCAGTCCGTTCAGGACTTCCGTCTGCCCCGTTATCAGGAGATTCCCGACGTGGGTCTGTATCTGGAACAGGCCACCAAATATATCTGCCGCTACCTGTCCCCCATTCTGGAAACGCCCCTTACGGCGTCCATGATCAGCAACTACGTCAAGCGGGGGCTGCTGTCCAGCCCGGTGAGGAAGCAGTACAGCCGGGATCAGGTGGCGTATCTTTTCTTCATCGCCGTGGCGAAGAACGTCCTGTCCCTGGACGCGCTGGCCTGCTTTCTGCGGCTTCAGGAGCGCACCTATCCTCTGGAAAAAGCCTATGATTACTTCTGCCGGGAGCTGGAAAATCTTCTGCTGTTCCAGTTTGAGGTCAGGGAGACCATTGAATCCTCCGACGAGGATTCCTCCGACGAAAAGCGGCTGCTCTACAGCTGCACGGCGGCGGTGGTGCAGAAGGTGTACATGGAAAAATGGCTGGAAGCCATCGCAGCGGAAGAAGTATGATAAATACGGAAGCGGTATCCCAACGCATGAAGGGATACCGCTTTTTCGTTTCTCTGAGAGCAAATTCCTTTCTGGAAAGATTGACTTTTCCGGTTGTTTGTGGGATAATAGGACAGCTAAATCAGAAAACACCAGATATAAGAGAGGTTTTCATCCATGATGCAATCCAGAACCCATAACTGCGGCGAGCTGCGTCTTTCCGACGCGGGCAAGTCCGTTACCATCGTTGGCTGGCTGGAGAATGTCCGGGAGGTGGGCGCGAACTTCGCGTTCTGCGTCCTGCGGGACTTCTACGGCACAACTCAGGTGGTCATTGAAACCGAAGAAATGATGAAGCTTATCAAGCCCATCAACAAGGAGTCCACCATCTCCGTCACCGGCACCGTCCGGGAGCGGGAGAGCAAGAACCCCAAGCTCCCCACCGGCGAGATCGAGGTCGTCCCTGAGAAGATCGAGGTGCTGGGCAAGTGCATTCACAACCAGCTGCCCTTTGAGATCAACAAGAGCAAGGACGCCGACGAGAACACCCGGCTCAAATACCGCTTCCTTGACCTGCGCAACCCCGCCGTGAAGTCCAACATCGTCCTGCGCTGCCAGGTGGTGGCCGAGCTGCGGCGGCTGATGACCGAGAAGGGCTTCCTGGAAATCACCACCCCCATTCTTACCGCCTCCTCCCCCGAGGGTGCCCGGGATTACCTGGTTCCCGCCCGGAACCATCCCGGCAAGTTCTACGCTCTGCCTCAGGCGCCCCAGCAGTTCAAGCAGCTGCTGATGACCTCCGGCTTTGACCGTTACTTCCAGATCGCCCCCTGCTTCCGGGACGAGGACGCCCGTGCCGACCGCACTCCCGGCGAGTTCTACCAGCTGGATATGGAAATGGCCTTCGCCAGTCAGGCGGACGTGCTGAGCGTGCTGGAAGATGTGCTGGTACCTGTGTTCCACAAGTTCGGCAAGTACAAGCGGGTCTCCGCCGCCCCCTTCCGCCACATTCCCTATAATGAGGCCATGGAGCGCTACGGCTCCGACAAGCCCGACCTGCGTATCGATCTGGAAATTCAGGACATCACCGCTGAGGTGCAGGGCTGCGGCTTCACCCCCTTCGAGGGCGCGACCGTCAAGGCTGTCGCCGTGGACAACTTCACCCAGGCGAGGAAGTGGATCGACAAGCTGCTGGCCGACGTGGAAGTCCAGACCGGCAGCAAAGCCTGCTGGGTGAAGGTGGACGAAAACGGAAATCTCACCGGCGGCGTTTCCAAGTTCCTGACGGATTGCAAGGATGCGCTGACCGCCAAGCTGAACCTGAAGCCCGGCCGCTTCGTCTGCATGGCGGCGGGCAAGAAAGCCGTCGCCCAGAAGACCGCCGGTGTCATTCGTACCATGCTGGGCAAGCGGATTCCCGGTCACTTTGACGAGGAGCAATACGCTCTGTGCTGGATCGTGGACTTCCCCATGTACGAGATCGGTGAGGAATCCGGCGCTCTGGAATTCTGCCACAACCCCTTCTCCATGCCTCAGGGCGGCCTGAAGGCGCTGGAGGATGCCGAGGGCGATATGGACAAGCTGCTGGCCATCAAGGCCGACCAGTATGACCTTGTGGTCAACGGCTACGAGTCCGCCTCCGGCGCTGTGCGGAACCATGACCCGGAGATCATGGTCAAGGCTTTCGAGATGGTGGGCCTGGGCGAGGCCGACGTCAAGGCCAAGTTCCCCGCCATGTACAACGCCTTCACCTACGGCGCGCCCCCGCACGCGGGCGCCGCTCCCGGTGTTGATCGTCTCATTATGCTGCTTACCGGTGAAGAGTCCATCCGGGAGGTCATCACCTTCCCCATGAACAAGAACGCGCAGGACCTGATGATGGGCGCACCCACCACCGTGGACAAGAGCCAGCTGGACACCGTTCACATCGCGGTATTGGAAGAGGAATAAATTGCTGCGCCCCGTCGAGGTTTCCCGGCGGGGCGCGTATTCTTACGAAATTTTCTAAGGCAACACCGCATAAATACCAGAATCTGCATTATACAATAGGTGCCAAATAAAAACTGTGGATAACCTCTGAATTTTTATCCGCAAAGGCGCACTTACTCAAGCTGCCAGACAGGGTCTGTCAGCCAGAATCAGATTTGCCAGTGCAAACATGATATTGAATTTGGCTTGCTGCTTTTCAAGCCCTCGGTATCGTGTTTTTCGGAAATGCAGTTGCTTTTTAACGACACCGAATACGTGCTCTACTTTTGCTCGGACAGAAGACTTTGCGTGCTCTGCTTTCTTGG
>OLRR01001377.1_pt1 | contig 15489 bp, 20 predicted proteins | sample 1671941 | NCBI WGS metagenome assembly OLRR01 (sample SAMEA3136628, study PRJEB25190) | human gut metagenome
ATTCGCGTCCGCAGGGCACGTACATGGTGTTTCTGGACTGCACCGAGTGGTGCCGCGAGCATGGCTGCGATATTCAGTGGCTGCTCGACGAGGGGGCGCGCGTGGGCGTTGGGTATCAGGATGGCCGTCCGTTCCACGGGCCCTGCCACATTCGCGTGAATCTGGCGCTGCCGCTTTCGCGCGTTAGGGAGGCGTGCGACCGCCTAGACCGTTACGTTTTTGGGGTATAGGGGTCGCACGATTCGGGTACTGCGGCTTGCGCCCGTGTCGTCAACGTGCGTGGGCGCATAGGGCGCAGAGGGTTGCGAGCGCGTTTTCCACGTTTGCTACTTTTCTTGAATTTGCTTGCCGCAAAGGTGTTCAACCGTAATTTCATACAGCTGGACGCCCCTGATACTTTGCTTGATCTCCTCTTCGACCTCTTCGGCAGAAGGATAGTACTTGAGGGCAAACTGTCGGACTTTGTCTTCGACAAACGCCGGGTCATCGTTCACGAGGCGGCAACGGCCGAAAACCACGGTGCTTTGAACATAGGGTGCCCAGTCGTCGTCTTTGTACCAATCGTTGCCATAGACGGTAAAGCAGACTTTGTCGCTGCGTTTGAGTGCATCGACCTTATGCCCCGCCTTGGCTCCATGAAAGTAAATTTTGTCGTGCTCGGGGTCAAAGTAGTAGTTAACGGGAATGGCGTAAGGATAGCCGTCGTCTCCGTTGACGGCAAAAATGCCGCGTTTGCAATTAACAAGCAGCTCTCGTGCCTCTTGATCGGTGATAGCACGCTTCTTTCTACGAAGAGGTCTAAACATCGTGGGTTTCCTTTCTTTCCGCGTGCTGCGTGCACGGCGGTGGGTGGTATGTCTATATCAAGATACTAGTTCAGGCTGCGAGGCCGACGGGAACATCCTATTTGTCGCAGATTGAAACGCACTTTTTTGTTGTGGAAGGATTGTCCCTCACAACTCGTCGTCTAGGGGCATTCTCGATGGCTGGTTCCGTTTGCGGGGGAGGCGTGGGACAATACCGACCAAAAGCGATTGCTTGTCCTGAAAAAAAAGGGGGCCTCGATGAAAAAGCTGAGGACGCTGGCCGATGTGTTGCGTCAAGCCGGTTTCGTGCGCATCACGGGCCTTTTTCTCGTCTTTTATCTTCTGTGTTCAATGGCTGTTTGGCTCTCTGAGCCAACAACTCTTACGTTTGGCGATGGCCTTTGGTTTAGCTTTGAGACCGTATCGACGATCGGCTTTGGCGACATTCCGGCCGAAACGCCGGTCGCCCGTGTCATCACGGTCGTCCTGAGTGTTATCAGCATTTTTTACATTGCCATGCTCACGGGCGTGGCGGTGAGCTACTGCAATATGCTCATCAAGATGCATCAAAAGGACACTATGGCGCGCTTTATGGATGATCTTGAGCATTTGGAAGAGCTCGATCGTGACGAGCTCGCCGATCTGTCGCGCCGCGTGCGCGAATATCGCCGGCGCCAGCGCTAAAACGGGCGCCGCGCGTCACGATGAGGGGGACTGAATTTGAATATCACCGTGTATCTGGGTGCCAGTATCGGCAATGACCCGGCGTTTCTGTCTGCGGTGCAGGAGCTGGGCAACTGGATTGGCGCCAACGGGCACGCGCTCGTGTACGGCGGATCCAAATCGGGCCTGATGGGCGCGCTCGCCGATAGCGTGCTTAATGCCGGCGGGCACGTGACGGGTGTGGAACCGAGCTTTTTTATCGAGGCCGAGTTTCAACATGACGGTATCGACGACCTCATCGTGACGAGCGATATGGCGGAGCGTAAGGCAAAGATGATCGAGCTCGGCGATGTGTTCATTGCCTTTCCCGGTGGGACGGGCACGCTCGAGGAGATTGCCGAGGTTATGTCCGCGGTGTCGTTGGGGCACCTGAGTGCTCCGTGCATCCTGTATAACCTGGACGGTTACTACAACGACCTCAAGGCGCTGCTCGTACACATGATTGATAAGGGCTTATCAAGCCCACGGCGCCAGCAAGGCATTTACTTTGCCGAGGATCTGTACGAAATCGCATCAATTATCAACGGATAAGCCTTGAGCCTGTCCCGCTGTGGCCCCAGGTGGCTCCGTTTGCAGCGCAGACGGTTGGCTTGTCTGGGCAACGCTCACTCTACAATAAAACGTATCCTTGTCGATTTTGACCGCGGGAGGACCCGATGGATAACCTTGCAAAACCCAAAACCGAGCGCTGTTTTTAGTTAGCGTTGCCGTGACCGGTGCGTTCGCAGGCGCCGCGGTCTGGCTGTTCTTTTTTGTGATGGAGCACGGTATCGACTATCTGTGGACCGAGATCCCCCACATGCTGGGCGTCGCTTCGCTCGAGCTCGCGAGTGGCCCGTTTGGCTTTCTGCCGTACCCGTTTTTCGTCTGCTTGCTGGGCGGCTTGGTGATTGGTCTGTACGAAAAGATGACAGGCACCAAGACCGATGACCTCAACCAGGTTATGGCCAAGGTCAAGCAAGACGGGCGCTACCCGTACGACAACCTGGGCAAGCTTTCGCTCGCGGCATTGCTGCCGCTACTGTTTGGTGGAAGTATTGGACCGGAGGCCGGCCTGACCGGCGTTATCGCAGGTCTGTGCAGCTGGGTCGGCGACCGCATGCGTCGCTTTGGCGTCGAGTTTAGACAGCTCACGCTGCTGGGTACCCAGGCTGCCCTGACGGCGCTCTTCACCGCACCCGTCTTTGGCTTTGTAGCGCCGCTCGCCGGTAGCGCCGACGGCGACGAGGACCCCGCATCCGATGAGATCACCATCAAGCTCCCCAAGGCGCAAAAGACTGTGGTTTACGGCATTGCGATTGCCGGCGGTCTGGGTACCTACCTGCTGCTCGGCCAGCTCATGGGCGGCGGCATGGGCATGCCCAGGTTCGAGTCCGCCGAGGTGGGCAACCTGGAGCTTACCTGGCTCATTCCTCTGTCGCTGATCGGAACAATCTGCGGCTGGCTGTACTTTGTCTCTGAGCATGCAAGCGAGGCACTGTCCCATGCCATAGGGGAGCGTCCTGTCGTCAAGGCCATGCTGGCTGGTCTGGCGCTCGCCATCTGCGGTACAGTTCTGCCTTATACCATGTTTGCCGGTGAGACCCAGGCCGACGTACTTATGGAGACCTACCTCACCATCCCCGCCGGTGTGCTCATCGCGACCGGTCTTGTCAAGGTCATGCTGAGACCCGCTCTCATCAACATGGGCTGGCGTGGCGGCCATTTCTTCCCGGTTATCTTCTCGGGCGTAAGCCTGGGCTACGGCCTTGCCATCCTCACCGGCGCCGATCCGGTCTTTTGCGTCGCCGTCTGCACGGCATCGACGATGGGCGCCGTCATGCGCCAGCCCGTCATGGTCGTGGGCTTGCTGCTCATGTGCTTCCCACTCAAGGGTATCGTCTGCATGATCATCGCGGCCGTCATCGCCGCCGGTATCCCACTGCCCAAGCCGCTGCGCAAGTAGCGCGGTTAATCGCGAGTCAACTCCAGAGGGGTACGAGATGATCCTGTACTTTAGCGCGACGGGGAACAGCGAACATGTGGCGCGTCGCATTGCGGCGGCGACAGACGACAAGGTTGTGTCGATTGAGCGTTTTGATGTCGAAGCCCTTCGCCTTGTTGCGACGGAAGGCCCCTGCCAGCTGGGATTTGTTGCTCCGGTGTATGCCTGGGGTCTGCCGACACCGATGATCGAGTTTTTGAAGACTGCCGACCTGTCGATTGCTGCCGGTGCAAAGGGCGGCGAGCGCCCCTATACGTTCTATGTTTCGACGTACGGTTCGACGACCGGCCAATCTGCCAAGTTTGCCCGCGACCTGCTGCACGAGCGTGGGCTCGAGTTAGGTGCGGCGATGAGCGTCAAGATGCCCGATACCTGGACGCCTGTTTTCGACCTGTCTGACCCTCAAAAGGTTGAGGGTATCAATAGAGCTGCCGAGGCGCAGATTGATGCCGTGATCGAGGCGGTGCGGGCACGCGCACGGGCAACATGATGCGCCATCGCGTGCCTCTGTTTGCATCGTGCGCGTATCACGCAATTGGGCTGCCGCGCATGCAACAGACGAGCAAGTTTGCCGTCGATGCCGATCGCTGCATCGGCTGCGGCCTGTGTGCCAAGCGCTGCCCCATGGCGGCGATTGAGATGCGCGACGGCCTTCCCGTCTGGACAAAGCCGGAGTGCGCAGCCTGCCTTCGTTGCCTACACCGTTGTCCCAAATTTGCCATCTCGCACGGTAAGCGCACGGCATCCCACGGTCAGTACAGGCATCCCAAGCCAGGTGTGAGGATGTAGCGGCTGCTGGCCGCGCTACTTCCAAACCGCGAGCGCCGCAGTGCCCAGTACGATGAGGGCGAGACCGATGGCGCTGCGCCGCGAGACCTTTTCGTTGAATGCCAAGCGCGCAAATAGTACCGATACGACAATCGATAGTTTGTCGATCTGCACCACGACGCTCACCTGGCCTGCGGCGATGGCATAGTAATAGAGCAGCCACGATGCTCCGGTCGCGATGCCCGATGCCGCGAGAAATACGAGCTCGTAGCGGTCTACGTGCACGGCTTGGCCCATCTTGCCTTTAGCTGCCACGATTGCCCATGCCATAACCAGTACCACGCAGGTGCGGATTGCCGTGGCCAGGTTTGACTCGACGCCTTCGATGCCGATCTTAGCGAGGACGGAGGTGAGTGCTGCGAACATGGCGGCGCCGAGGGCGTAAGCGAGCCAGGTCCGGTCTTGCTGCTGCTCGGGTCCGGCGGATTGCTGCTTCTCGGTCATTAAAAACGTGCCGAGGGTAATGACGGCGGTTCCCACGAGCTTAACCGCAAGGTTGCTCGTCTCGCCAAAAAGCACGATGGCGATCAGCGCGGCGAGCACGGTGCTCATCTTGTCGACCGGTACGACCTTATTGACGTCTCCGATGCTCAACGCCTTAAAGCAACAGATCCACGAAGCGCCGGTAGCGAGTCCCGAGAGGACGAGAAAGAGCCAGGATCTGGGTTCGATGCTGCCAATGGTTCCAATGGATCCAGAAATGCCCGCCATTGCCCAGGCGAAAACGAGCACCACGCAGGTGCGAATGGCCGTCGCGACATCGGAGTCGGTCTGCTTGATGCCGCATTTGGCCAAGATGGATGTGATGCCGGCAAAGAATGCTGACACAAATGCTGCGACGACCCACGACACGGGTTGAGCGCCTCCTCAAAAAAGACCACGCCAGATCTATGGCGCATGTCCAATGATACCGCGCTTGCCTATAGGTTGCGTGCCCGGTAGACCTTGGTGCTGATGGCGCAGCTGACAGCGCCAAGGACGACCGTTGCCAGCGCGGCAATTCCTGCGCACAGGAAGCCAAGAACGGAAGGATCGGGATTCGCCCCGGCAATCATCGACATGAGCTGGTTGCTGATGGGGCTGAATGAGTTTAGCGTGACCATGATAAGGCACATGTATAGGGCGTATAGACCAACGGATAGGCGTTGCGCCTTCATGTGTTCAAATCGAAAGAACAGAGGCAGTACCAAAAACACCGCCATGAGGGAGAAAAGCATCGATATTGCCGAGGCGATTGCGGTCTCAAAGACGGTCTCTCCCGTGGAGGGGATACCCACGCTGTTTAAGATTGGGATGGCGACGATACTCAACAGCACGGCCGCGCACGTCATGATGACCGAGAAAATAGTGATGCACAGGTAGCGTGCGCTGACGATGCCTTTGCGTGAGATGGGCAACGTTGCCCGATAGCGCTCCCATCCGTTTTGGTTGTCGAGCCCGGCCAGCGACGTCATGGCCATGATAGGCGACATGGCACTGATCGCGAAGGCGCCGGCGGCGCTCATATCGGAATCACCATTCGATGCCCTGACGGCGGTCAGCACGACGAAGATGAACAGGCCGACACCTGCGATGCTCGGGACGAGCGTGCGAACGATGGCAAGCTCGGACATAATGGTGCGTTTCATTTCAAAGCCCCTTTCAGCATGAAGCGAAGATAGTCATCAATGGTTGCCCGATCGCAGGGAATCTCGGGGAAGGCCTCGAGCACTTCGCGGTGGTTGGGCACGAGCACGTCCACGCTGTAGGCGTGGCGGGCGGCGCGGGTGCCTTCGACGCAAGCCATGAGCTCGGCGGCCTGTGCCTGGGTGCAGTGGGCGATGCCGGCGCGGTCGGTAATGTCCTCGCGTGGCAGGTCAAACACAATCGAGCCGTTATCGATGCAGATGACGCGGTCGGCAGCACGATCGAGATCAGACGTAATGTGGCTCGAGAGCAGCACGCTGCGCTGGCCGTCGGCGACAAAGGCGAGCAGCTCATCGAGCAGTTCCTCGCGTGCCATGGGATCGAGGCCCGCGGTGGCTTCGTCCAAAACGAGCAGCTTGGCATTGTGGCTGAGCGCGCAGGCGAGCTGCAGCTTCATACCCATGCCGCGGGAGAGGTCCTTGACCTTTGTCTTGGGATCGAGGCCAAATCGGTTGATGAATCCGGCGAACGTTTCGCGGTCCCACGTGGGGTGCGCCGGGCCTACGAGCGCCTCGATCTGGCCCACCTTGAGCGTGGAGGGGAAGGGGCACGTGTCCAGGACAAGACCGACGCGGGAGCGTAGATGGCGTTGCGACTCATCGGGCGCGTCGGCGCCACAGCGCTGCCCAAACAGGTGCACTTCGCCGGCATCGAGCTTTATAAGCCCGAGAGCAGCTCGAATCGCCGTTGTTTTGCCAGCACCGTTGGCACCAACAAAGCCGACGATCTGGCCAGGCTCCACGGCAAGCGTGACGTCGCGCAGCGAAAAGCGGTCGCTTACAGTGCGTGAGATGCCTTTGAGTTCAAGCAAGTTATGCATGGTATAGCCTTTCTTGCAGATGGCTACTGCATGGTTTCGGGGGCTACCAGGTCGAGCATCTCGTGTAGTTTGTCGCGCGTGACGTCCAAGGCTTCGGCTTGGCTTGCCGCTTTCGCAAGCAGCTCTTCGATATGACAGAGCTGGTTTTCGCGCAAAAGCTCCTGGTTGCCCTCGGCGACAAAACAGCCCTTGCCCTGCACGGTGCAGATAAACCCGAGTTGCTCCAGATCGGCGTAGGCGCGCTTGGTGGTGATGACGCTCACGCCCAGGTCGCTCGCGAGTGCACGGATGCTGGGGAGTTTTGCTCCCGCAGCGAGCGTGCCCGATAAGATCTGAGCTTTGACTTGCGAGGTTATCTGCTCGTAGATGGGCTTGTCGCTCGAGTTGGATAGGATGATGTCCACAGCGGCTCCTTAGCTGTTGGGCTACACGTGTATATAACCGGTAAGCACAGTATATATACACTATGCACAGTTATGCAAGAGGCAAATACGGATTGGGTCGGCTACCCAGGCCCCAACTGATGAATTTGTCCTGATAGGCGCCCTAGAGCGGGATTTCGCGGCTACAATAGGGCGGTCATAGTTGCTCATTATTTCTTTTAAGCCCTCTGACCTGCAAAAACGGGTCGGGGGCTTTCTGTTTGGGCAACCGATTTGCAACCATAATGCTCTTGTTGCCCCGATTATTCTGGTGATTGTGTTCGCTTTGTGGAGTCCGTGAGAGTACGGCCTGTTACTCTTTGCCGTGTTGCTATTATGGTCTTGTCCAAAAGTAACAGGCCGTGTTGAAGGTAACAGGCCGTACGAAATGAGTTCAGAATGATAGAAACGCATCTGGTCGATTTCTCACCCATCCCTGAGGGGGTAGTGCCGTTCAAGACCACCAATCTTGACGGTGTTGAAATTTCGTTCTACCAGTTCGGCTCTGTTCTCGTAGCCATGTCCGAGCCTGATTGTCTGGTACGTCTCGAAATTGTTAGCGTTGTTCTCCACGAGGAGGAGCTGCCCGCGAATTTGCTTGGCTTTGGCATGACGGACGGCGGGCAGGCATATTGCTCGTTATATGTTCCTTATGACCTCTATAGAGGATATTCCCGTTGCGACCTCGATATTTCCCTCCTAGCCGTGAAGCCTGACGCCGAGTAACACCCTGCCGTGTCCCGCCTGCTGCGCGTGGGCGGGATGCCTTTTACCGTGAGTGCGGCGTGACCAAGAGTTTTCGATAGCTCGCCCTGTTTTCAATGGGCGTAGTCCGTCTGAACAACGTAGCCTGTTGGAAACGGGGCGGGCTGTCGGAAACTCGGCTCTTGTTTGTTCCCCTGACCTGTTTCCGAACCCTTTAGAAAGGAAGTACAAAAATGTCCGCTACCAAAACCCATCTGACTTTAAACCTCGCCCGTGAGTGTTTACCGCTTATCCAAGATTCTCGCCGCTCCTATGTTGTCTCGCACCCTTCTTTAACTCCAACTGACAGCGCTGCAATTGGTTATACCCTCTATCTCGTGGGGCAGTTCCAGAAGCAGGGGGGCAGCATCTGTTGGCCTTCTGTACACGCCCTCGATTTCAGCCGCTTTAATCTGCCGCCGCAGTTCCCGAACGATATTCGCTATAGGACGGGTATCTCCCGAGCGATTATCCCCGCCCTCGACCGTTTCGCGGATACCGAGCTTTCTCCCGTGTTCATTGGGCGTATCTATCGTAATTTAACCGTGCGTCTCCTTCTCCGTGCCGCTTACTGCCTTACCCATGAGGGTTTCAAGGACGTTCTCATGGTTGCGGGCGATACCGTTCCCGCCGATGCTCCCGCCGCGTACGACCCTTATAACCTCATGTTCCCCTATCGTTCCGAACCCCGAAACTCCGAGGGTATCGATCCTAGTATCTTCGATTTCGATGATATGTTCCCGAACGGCAAAGTAGATGCCGAGGGCTATGCTGCCGATAGCGAGATGTTGTGATGATGCGTACCGCCGATGTAGACATAACGGTTGCACGCCAATGGGGTTTCGCTGACACGGGCGGCGAGTGTTTGTCGGGTGAACGTGAGCCGTTCCCCGCCGACTTTGATGCAGATATAGAGCCGGGCTGGGAGATGTTCGCCCTCTCTTTTCGCAGTTCAGAAAGAACGTTCCGCGGTTTACCGCCCGTCTTGGTCGGGCGCACCGTTCATTTTCTTCATAAGCCTAAGAGCCGTAGGGGCGTGTTCGTTCGTGAGGGCGGGTGCGTTAGGCTTGCCTTTGTAGACTTACCGGGAGAACTGCTTGGCTCACCAGTGCGAGTGCTCCACCTTCGCCGTTGGCTGCTCCTGCTGCCCTTGCTCCTTGCCGCCCTTCTCCTGACTTTGTCCCTCTCGCTATGCTCGTCCTCGGGTTCGCCCGATTTCATAGCGGGCATGACCGCAACGGCTGGCGCTACCCATAAACAAGTCGTGAGCGTAGACTATTGCGCCCTAGACGCTAGCGTAGATTCGACTTGGAAGGCTGACAGCCTTACCCAAGACTTTCGTTTGTCCCTCCCAGCCACTTGCAAGTACGCAAAGGGCAAAGAGGGGGGCAACCCGATTATCTCCAGCCCGAGCATTATGGTCGATTTGAACCATGACGGGAAATATTCCGATTCGGAATGTATTTATAATCCCGCAGGTAAAACGGGCTATGGTGCCTTTCTTCGCCCTGGGACTGAGGTAAACCGTATCAAGCTCACGCAGTCCGTTCCAGCTGGCACCTATAGCGCCCGCACCGTGTGGCGCTCGGTACTCGCGTCTGATGGAAAAACGCCCGCTAGCTCCACGTCCTTTGATTTCAACCTGACGGTTGAGTAGTTGACCCGCTTTCGACATTCTCGAAAGCTGTCATAGCAAGGTTTCCGCGATGGATGCGGAAACGTAACCCTCCTGAAAGGAGAAGCTGTCATGTTAAACCCCAAGACCGCCGTTAAGCTGGTACCCGCCCTTGCGCTCGCAGCTGCTATAGGCTCCCCGCTGTCGGCTTTCGCCGCCCCCGCCGTTACCCTCGGCGCTGACAACGCTGTCGAAAGCTCCGAGCAGGGAACCGCCACCGCCAACGTCCCCGTCACCCTCACCGCTGACGGTACTTGGCGAGACAAGGCAGACGGCGAGCACGCCATGGGCCAATATGTAGTGACGGTGCCGACCTCGATTTCCGTAAAGGGTATTTCGGCTGGCTCCAACTCCATTACTGCAAAGTATCGCGTCAACGTGGCAGGCATTATCGGCAACGGCAAGAAGGTTACGGCACGTGCCCAGACCGACCGTCACCAAGCGCCGTATATGCTGACCGTCACGCAGGGCAAGACCGAATTTACCGCCAAGGAAATTAGCAACGGTACGAACGATTCCAAGGGCGTGCTGCATATCAACGGCTCCGATTCCACCGATACCCTTAGCACCCAGCAGGACGTTTACACCTCTGATTCCGTCTCGGGCAACATTACGTATAACTTCGCTATCGCCTAGAAAGGACTATCTATCATGGCTTACAAGCTCGACCTGAACGGTCACCGCTTCTTCCTCGCGGGCAACTCGATTGCCTACGAGTACGACCGCGCCACTAATCAGCGCACCGATACCATCAGCGGTACCCGCTTCGATGTGGTTGACCTCCAAAACGGCTATGAGCATTTGAACGTGCTGGTCGAGGGCGCTCCCGCCCTGCTGTTCGACCCCGAGGACGAGATTCCCACGGGTACCGAGGTGGTCTTTACGAACCTCAACGCCCGCCCCTATGTCGGTCGTAACGGTCGTATCGCCGTCACCGCGTCCGCTGATGCCTGCCGACTGGCTAACCAGCCGCGCGGCAAGGAGTAACAGCCCCTGCCGCTGCCGACCCAGCTGCCGCCCCGTGTCCCAACGCCAATCGAGCGCGGGGCGGCTCTTTTCTGACAACCGAACCGATTACGATAGGAGCCGTTACTTATGGCTTATTTTATTCAACTCGTTCGAGGAATAATAGCTAAAGCGCGTTTTAACGCCGATTCGTTTGCTGACTTCCGCGACCGTCACCCCGCCATAGCCCGCGACCTCGGCGCTTTCGTCCTCGTTCTCCTGCTCGCCGCTGTCATTTGGGCGCTCTCGGCTGCTTCGGGCAACCCCAGCCCGTTCGGATACTAGGGGGTGCGATATGCCCAGACCCCTCCGCGTGTTCCTCGTCTCGGTGGCGGTGCTGTACGCCCTCGTCCTAGGCTGGCTCGTTTTCGAGACTGCCCATATCGCCGCCGCCGTCCCCCCAGCCCTGCCGCCCTTCGAGTGCTGCGCCCCGTACCTTCGGGGTAGCGCCGCCGTCCCGCTCAACGCCAAGGAGTTCGATAAGTTCGACCTCCTAGACGGCTCGGCGCTCTCCCTGCGTCTGGTGCCGTCCGATGGTGCCGCCCCCGCCCTGCTCTTTGCCGTCCTGACCTCGCCCGATGCCGCCACGCTCACCGTCAACTCGGCTTCGCTCGGCTCCCGTCCCGTTCTGGGGTCGTTCGCGGGTCATGGTGCCGAGGTCGGCTATGACGGCTCTACCGCCGCCCTCTGGACTTGCTTCGAGGTCGCGCCGCCCCTGCCGTCACCCTCGGCGCTCTCCGTCACCGTTACCGCCGTCAACTCTGACGGCTCCCGTTCCGTGTTCTCACGTAAGGGGGTTCCCTCCCATGCTCTCTGATTCCCTGCGTTCCCTGCCCGCTTTCGATCATGTCCGAAAGCGTCTCGATACCCGCGATACCGAGTTGTTGCGCAAGGGCGTTGACGTTTCCCTGACCTCGCCCGCGCCCTCGGGTTCGTTCAAGGCTGTTTTCGTCCTCTTCTCGGCTGGGCTGGCTTTTGTGTTCGGCTTCAACCTGCTCATGCTCTGCGAGCGCTCGTTATTCACCCTGCCGCTGCTGCTCCCAGCCGTGGCGCTGCTGGCGCTCTCGCTCTGGCTCGTCCTGTATGTCGCGCTGTTCGGCTCCCGCTTCGTGCCGTGCGGCTCGACCGTTCGCAACCTCGAACGGTTCCTCTATGCGAACAAGCTCTACGTCTCGCATGAGGACACGCTCTCGAATGGCACCAAACGCGAGCGTATAGATTCCTCGCTTCGTCTCCGCGTCCTCGTGAGCGGCAATATGCTGACCGTCCGAGCCTTTGACGATGGCAACGGCTATACCTCCAAGCTCTCCAAACTTGAGGACATGGGGCTTTGCTCCGTGATAGGTCGCCCGCTCGATTCCAAGTCGGCTGGCGTTGGCGCTACCGATTACGTTTTCCGTCTGCGCGATGATGTGCGCTTGCAGGCTGTTCCCCGCCTGCTCGCCGCCGAGCCTACGGGGGCGTTCGATTCCGTCCCGCTCACTGGCGAGCTGTCGTGGAACTTCGCCCACCTGCCCCATATGCTCATAGCTGGCGGCACTGGCGGCGGCAAGTCTACCTTCCTCTACTACCTCATAGCCGAGTTTATGCGGCTGGGCAATTCCAACGGCTTTGCGGGTGAGGTCTATATCTGCGACCCCAAGAACGCCGAGCTGGCTTCGCTCTCGCATGTCATAGGCTCCGACCGCGTTGGCGTATCGCCCGCCCAGATTGCCAAGGTGGTGCGCCTCTGTAGGGAGGAAATGGATAGACGCTACCAATACATGAGCGACCCCGAGCGTTTCCGTTTCGGTGCCAACGCCTTTACCTACGGGCTTAACCCCGTGTTCCTGATATTCGATGAGGTCGCGGCTTTCAAGGCTGCTGCGGACAAAAAGACCTTCGGGGAGGTCTGGGATAACCTGACCCAGTTGGTGTTGAAAGCCCGCGCCGCCAACGTGTTCGTTATCCTCGCCATGCAGCAGCCCCGCGCCGATACCATATCGACCGACATACGCGACAACTTGGGCGCTCGCGTGTCCCTGGGTTCGCTCTCGGACGAGGGCTACCGCATGACCTTCGGCGGCTCGTTCGACTTCCTGCCCATCGAGGAACGCGGCACGGGCTATATCATGCTTGACGGCTGGGACGCTCCAAGGCCTTTTAAAGCCCCGTTTGCGGACTACTCGAAGGTCGATTACCCGAAAGAGCTGAAACGGCTTTATATCGCCGCTCAACGCCGTAACGGGGTATCTGCGGACAACGCCCAGAAGGAAGAAAGCGCCGAAAGTGTGACGGATTAGGAAGTAAAGCCCCTGCCGCTGGGCGAACGCTCGGGGCGGGAAAGGGGGCGGCGGGCGCGGAGCGCCCAGCCGAGCGGAGCGACCCCCCGCCCCGAGCGGGCGCACGGCGGCCTACTTTACTTGATATATATGTCAACATCTGTCCGCGGAAGTTCGCCCGTTTTGGGCGGTTCCCGCTGGTTGGAACCAGTTTTTTCGCGGATGTGCGGAAGGTGGTATATACCAGTTGGCGCTCGAATGGGTCAAGACCATCGAGACGCCCACCACGATTGAGGTTTGGGAGTATTCGGCTCCCGCTGGGCGCATGAACCCAGAAGCCCGCCGCGATGATGATTCAGAAGATGAAAGCGAACGCGAGCGCAACCGCGATGCAGCCGCTTATTACGATGCCGCGAAACGGCGGCAAAGGCACTACAGGGGCGTTCGTTGGGAGATAGCCCGCCTTATCGACTGCAATTTCGATGATTCGACCAAGTTTCTAACGCTCACGTTCGCAGATAACGTAACCGATATTAAATATTGCAATCGCGAGTTTCGCAAGTTTATCAAGCGCCTTAACCGCCGAGTGTATGGAACGGATAAGACGAAAGTGCGCTATCTGGCTGTTTGGGAAGCCCAGAAACGCGGGGCTATCCATTACCACGTTGTCCTGTTCGGTATGCCGTATATCAGGCTGTCCGAGCTGCGCGAGGTGTGGGGTCACGGTTTCGTCAAGATTAACCGCGTCAACGTTGACCAACGCTACAACGTTGGTCGCTATATCTCCAAGTATTTCAGCAAGGACGTTGACGAGGGTTCCTACAAGCAGAAGAAGTTCTTTCGCTCACAGAACCTTATTCAGCCCGTGGAAGAGCGTTTTACCACGCTCGAACCTCTTTCGTTCGAGGGCTATACGGTGGCTTTCACGAAGGAATATGACCAATTGATACCAGACCTTTACGGTGAGGGCGGGGGATACGCCCCGCGTAAGGTTCGGTACACGAAGATAGGGAAGGACTGGTAGCCTATGACTGGCTGTCCGATGGTCGATAAGACCGATATAATCGCTTTGGGCTTCACGCCCTCCAAATCTGCCGACATAATCCGTGCAGCCAAGCGGCTCATGGTGTCGCGCGGCTTCGGGTTCTACGGCTCCCGCAAGGTGGGGCGCGTCCCCGCCGCCGCCGTTGCCGAGATTATCGGCGTTGACCCCGTGGGGGCGAACGATGCCCAAGGTGAGTAACGTGTACCGCGATGCGCGTAACGGGTCGTGGTATTTCGTGGCGAACCTCGGTACCGATGCCGAGGGTAAGCGCGTGCGCCACTGGGGGCGCGGCTACAAGACCCAGAAGGACGCGAAAGCCGCCTACGATGCGTATATGGCTGACTTTTCCAAGACCGCCGTAAAGGTCAACTCGACAATGAGTTTCGGTGAGTTCAACCGTACCTATTTCGTTCCCGAGTTCAGGGCGAGGGTTCGCGAAAGCACGTTTCGGGAGCGTATGTGTATGGCGGGAAAGCATTTCGCGCGGTGGGATCGCTGTCGGCTGCGCGATATTGGCGCGCCCGCGCTCAAGCGGTGGCAGAATGAGCTTGTGTCGGGGTACTCTCCTGCCTACGCGCGTTTGGTTTTCTGCCATTTTGCTATGGTTCTCGACCTTGCCGTGAAGCTCGGGCTGTTGCAGCGCAACCCCGCCCGAACCGTGGGCAACATCCCCAAGCCCCGCAGGGAAGTTGATTTCTGGACGAAAGACGAGTTCGACCGCGTTATTGCGACCTTCGATACTTCCGACTATTACGGGCTTTTCGGCTTTATGTGCGTGTATCTGCTCTATATGACGGGTCTTAGGGTCGGTGAAGCCCAAGCCCTCAAATGGTCTGCTATCGACTTTGGCGCACGAACGCTGTCCGTGGGGTATTCCATGAGCTACCGAAATGCGCATGAATGGAAACTCACCCCGCCAAAAACGAAAGCTGGCAAGCGCGTTATCGCGCTCGACTCCGTCACGGTCGGGTGGTTGGAGCGCTGGCACGATGTGCAGGCGGCGAACATATCGAGCGAGTTTGTTTTGAGCTGGTGCGGCAACCCGCTGAACAAGCATACTGTCAAGCATATTATCGAGCGCCACGCCCGCGCCGCTGGCGTTCACCGTATCCGCGTCCATGCGCTGCGCCACTCGCACGCGGCGTACCTGATTAGTCTTGGGGTCAACGCTCTAGCTATCCGCGATAGACTGGGACATGAGGACGTAAAGACCACGTTAGGCACCTACGGGCATCTGTACGCGACCGCGAACAGGGATGTTGCCGATGCCCTTGATGCTGCCTGCAAGCGCGGCTCGGCTGTCGAACTCGGGCAACCCCTTGGCAACCCTCCCAAGGTTTCCGACCCGAATTGAATGGGCTGAAACGAGCCGAAAGGCGGTTAAAGCCGCAGGTTGCGGGCTACCCGATTAGGCTTCATAATAGTGCGGTTACATCGACGTAATGCACTCAATGCAAGAAAGGATCCGCATGGCAAGCCTGTCGGATGAA
>OLRR01001382.1_pt1 | contig 15456 bp, 11 predicted proteins | sample 1671941 | NCBI WGS metagenome assembly OLRR01 (sample SAMEA3136628, study PRJEB25190) | human gut metagenome
CAACGGGGGTGTTGAGCAGGGGAGCTTCCTCCTTGCGGGGACGGTCGGCGCGCTTGCCGGGCTTGCGGATTTCGGTCTTCTCTGCCTTGCCGGCTTCTTCGAAGGTGCGGCTGTGGCTGAGGATGATGCGCTTGCTGTCTTTGTTGAATTCGATTACCTTGAAGTCGAGCTTTTCGTCGACCTTGGCCTGAGAGCCGTCGGCCTTGACGAGGTGCTTGGGAGTGGCGAAGCCTTCAACACCGTAGGGGAGCTGAACCACGGCGCCCTTGTCGAGCATCTCGGTGATGGTGCCCTGGTGTACGCTGCCGGGAGTGAAGACGGTTTCAAATACTTCCCAGGGGTTCTCCTCGAGCTGCTTGTGGCCGAGTGAGAGACGGCGGTTGTCCTTGTCGATTTCGAGAACGACAACGTCGATGTCGGCACCGATCTTGGTGAATTCCGAGGGGTGCTTGACTTTCTTGGTCCAGCTGAGGTCGCTGATGTGGATGAGGCCGTCGACGCCTTCTTCGATTTCGACGAACACGCCGAAGTTGGTGAAGTTGCGCACTTTGGCGGTGTGCTTCGAGCCGACGGGATATTTGATTTCGATGTCTTCCCAGGGATCTTTCTTGAGCTGCTTGAGGCCGAGGCTCATCTTGCGCTCCTCGCGGTCGAGGGTGAGGATGACTGCTTCAACTTCGTCGCCGACTTTAAGGAAGTCCTGAGCGGAGCGGAGGTGCTGGCTCCACGACATTTCGCTGACATGGATAAGACCTTCTACGCCGGGAGCGACTTCGACAAATGCGCCGTAGTCAGCCATGACAACAACTTTGCCCTTGACCTTGTCGCCGACTTTAAGCTCGGCTGCGAGGGCATCCCAGGGATGGGGCTGGAGCTGCTTGAGACCCAGGGCGATACGCTTCTTCTCGTCGTCGAAGTCGAGAATTACCACGTTGAGCTTCTGGTCGAGCTGAACAACCTCTTCGGGGTGGTTTACGCGACCCCAGCTGAGGTCGGTGATGTGGATAAGACCGTCAACGCCGCCCAGGTCGATGAATACGCCGTAGGTGGTGATGTTCTTGACAGTACCCTCGAGTACCTGGCCTTTTTCAAGCTTGGCGATGATTTCACGCTTCTGCTGCTCAAGCTCGGCCTCGATGAGTGCCTTGTGCGAAACAACGACGTTCTTGAATTCGGGGTTGATCTTCACAACCTTGAATTCCATGGTCTTACCTACGAAGATATCGTAGTCACGGATGGGCTTGACGTCGATCTGCGAGCCGGGCAGGAATGCCTCGATGCCGAAGATGTCGACAATCATGCCGCCTTTGGTGCGACATTTGATGAAGCCCTTGATGATTTCGTCGTTTTCGAGGGCCTGGTTCACGCGGTCCCAGCTGCGGGCGGCGCGAGCCTTGCGGTGCGAGAGGATAAGCTGGCCTTTCTTGTCCTCCTGGTTTTCGATGAACACTTCTACCACGTCGCCCACCTTGATGTCGGGGTTGTAGCGGAATTCGTTCATGGGGATGATACCGTCGGATTTGTAGCCGATGTTAACCACAGCCTCGCGTTTGTTCAGGGCGATGATGGTACCTTCGATTACATCTTTGTCTTTGACGGTGTTGAGAGATTCGTCGTAGGTGCGGGTAAGCTCCTCGCGCGACTTCTCGCTCTTGGTATCGCCGTTCTCGTAGGCATCCCAGTCGAAATCAGCGATAGGAGAGTTTTTAACTTCTTCAGTCATTTAATTAAAAGGTTAATAAATAAAATTGATGATGCTTACCGGTCGTGGCGGTTCGTCGGCTCCGGGCTTGTGGCGCGCAATCCGTTGACTGACGATGGGTTACGGCTTTCGCCCGGCGGCGTACCGGCATTTCCGGCGCTAAAAAGCGTTGCAAAGATAATGACTTTTCACGACATGCGCAACTTTCTAAGCCATAATCGCTTAATATTTTTTTTCAGTGCGCACTCGGAGGGCACTCGTAGGGCATTCGGCGCGTGCTCTCAGCGGCGCACGGGGCCGAGGTAGCTGAGAACCACCCGATCGACAAGAGCATGATTGGTGTGAAAATTCATGTTCTCGTTTTCGGGGCGGTACTGCAGGGCGATCACACGGTGCCCCTCGCTGAGATGCACTTCCACGGAGTTGGTCATGCCCCAGTCGTTCCAGTTGCCTGAGCCTCGCTGAGGCATCACCACGGTGCCGGCATCCTTGCCGTCGACCAGCAGGGTGCGGATGGCACATTTGTTCTCGGTGTTGACGGGGTCGTTGCCGTTGGCATATCGCAAGGCGATGGAGTAGTAGCCTGTCTGGGGCACGTCCACACCGATATAGATGGTTTTGGTGGTGTGGTCGATTTCGGCGAAGCCCGAGCCGTAGAATCCTCTCAGCGGGGATGCAGGCACGTTTTGAGCCTCTGCCGAAGTTATTTTCGACTTTTCGACGGGCATCTCGGCAGTCACCCGGATGCGGTTGCTGCGAGGTTCGGATGCAAAGGATTCCACACCCTCGGCGCTCACGCCCACAACCTGATATTCGCCCGGCTCGAGGACATGATACTGTGTCTCACGAGTCTGTGCCACAACTTTTCCGTCGCGTAGAACTTTGTAGTAGGCGATATATTCAATCGGCTGCCACTGGAGCAGGTTCATGTGGGGATCAGTGCCTATGCCGACATGGAAGTCGGGACCGTAGGTGAGCCATGCCACGGGTGTCAGAGGTGCTTTCACATTTGCGGTCTCGTTCACCTTCATTGGGGGTGGCGTGTTGTTGTCCATGCGTATCTCCACATTCTGTTCCCCTTTGAGGTTGGCGGCAATGGAGGGGCTGTGGGGTTTGCCGTTGAGGCGGAACGATGCTATGCGGTTGCCGTAGCCGCTGATGGTGATGTTGAGCACCATGTCGCGATAGCGCAGACCGGTGAGAGTGCGGTTGTCGTCGAGAGCCTTGGGGATGAAGGGGACGAAATCAATGCTCTCTGCCTCGGGCCGTATGCCGAAAAGCATTTTCAGCGTCAGCGCCAGGTTGCCCGAAAGCGACCACAGCATGTTGGAGGAGTTGAGCTCGGTGTAGATGTCGCCGTTGTCAAGGTTGAAATTCTCCTTGTTGGTGGCGAAAAGGGCTGCCGGACGGAACACAGAGCCTAATCCTAAGAGCGCGCCGCGGCTGTTCGATGCCTTGGCGTTGGCCAGAGTCCAGTACGATGCCACGAATGGCCACAAAGCATTGTTGTGGTATGAAGGCATGTCAGAGATCTGAGGGAAGAAGATTGCAGGCCCGAAGGGAGTTATGGGATTTTTCTCCGTGATCAGTTTTGAGCGCTGCGCGTCGGCCACATCATAGAGTATTGCAAGCGACTCGCCGAGTGTTTCGGCACGCGGATTGACCACGAGATTGTCGCGGCCATAAAGATACATGGCGTATATGCCCTTTGAGGGGAGCCACAGTCGGGAATTGATAGCCTTGCGGATGGTGCCGGCGCGCTGCTCGTAGATGCCGGCGTCGGCACCGTGTCCTAATCGGCGGGCAATGTCGGCCAAGGTCTGCCATGCCTGGGCATGCACTACCGAGGTGCCCAGTGCCTCGCTCTGATAGATGTCGGCTGTCTGCATCCATCGGGGGTGGCTCTGTTCTCGCCAGTCGATAAATGAGGTTTCACCGCGGACAAGCCCGGTTTCAGGGTCGTAGAGTGTCTTCCAGTCGGTCTCGAGCGATTTGCGGATGACCGGATAGATGCGGCGCAGCCACTGCTCGTCGCCCGTGGTTTTGTATACCTCGTAGGCTGCGACGGCCCAGATTTCGCGGTCGGAACTTACCGGCCATGCGCCGCCCGAACCGGTGTCCTGAATAATGGTGCCCTCGGGTGAGATCTTATGTTCCAGCGAGATGCGCGAGGCCTCGGGCTGGAGGATGGCCATGGAGAGGATTATGGAGTAGCTCACGTCGCGGGTCCACACCCCGGCCCATTCCTTGCCGGTGCGGAGGGTGGTGTCGGGCTCCACGGCATTCACCATCTCGTCGAGGCCCATATTGAAAATGGCATTGGCCAGTTTGTTGGATGAGGAGAGCCGCGGATATTCCGAAAGGTCATTTTTCATGCGCCATTCATGCTCCACAGGCATGAAGTAGCCCGGGCGGGCGTGGTAGTCCGAGATAATCACGGTGTCGCTCGGTGCATAAGCCTTGTAAGGCCCCTGGATAATGGAGTCGGCCACCCAGCGGTAGGCAGGCGTCTCAAGAATCAGACCGCGCATATTGCCGGGCGACTCCACAGCGGGAGCGTCGTCGAGAAACACTCTCGGATGCGCTTTGGGGGCACCCCATGCGCCGAAAACAGATGAAAGAGCCACTGTGGCGGCGCCAATAAACCTTATACGTTGTTGTTGAGTAAACAAGTTCAATTCTAAATAGGTAAAGTCAGATGGAATCAGACACCCGGTCCCTCGGGTCAATCGCCCGGAAGACCGACTGCGGCATAATATTTGCCGCAAAGTTAGCATGATTTTCGCATAAAACATTACAATTCTGTCTTTTTTTCGGGACATTGCTCAAAAAAATCGTAAATTTGCAAATGAGTACGGGGACGCGTCAATGCGAATAGATTTTCCGGCGTCCTTTATAATTATTGTTTGTAATCAAGATAAACTGATGCATATTTATTCTAAAACTATTGTTGCCGCCTTTGCGGCTTTTGCAATCTCTGCCGGGATCGATGCAGATGCCTGCACTAACCTCATTGCTGCCAAAGGCGCCACAGCCGACGGGTCGGTGATGGTGACTTATGCCGCCGATTCCCATAATCTCTACGGCGAGTTGTATCGTCAGCCTGCCGCCGACCATGCGCCCGGCGCCATGCGCCCCGTCATCGAGTGGGATACTCACAAACATTTGGGCGATATCCCCGAGGTGCCTCACACATATTCCACTGTCGGAAACATGAACGAGCATGGCCTTGTAATTGCCGAGAGCACATGGGGCGGCCGCGAGGAGCTGGCCGGTTCGGGCCTGATAGATTATGGCTCGCTGATCTATATCACTCTGCAGCGTGCCCGCACTGCCCGCGAGGCCATCAAAGTAATGACCGATCTGGTGAAGGAGTATGGCTATGCTTCGGAGGGTGAAAGCTTCTCCATCGCCGATGCCGACGAGGTCTGGATCATGGATATGGTGGGTAAAGGGAAGAAAGACAAGGGAGCCGTGTGGGTGGCGCGCCGTGTCCCCGACGGCTACATCTCGGGTCACGCCAATCATCCCCGTATCCACACTTTCCCTCTCAAAGACAAGAACAAAGAGACCATCTACTCGCCCGACGTGATCAAATTCGCCCGCGAGCAGGGATATTTCGACGGCAAGGATGCCGATTTCGATTTCTGCAAGGCCTACGCCGTCACTGATTTCGGCGCTCTCCGCGGCTGCGAGGCGCGCGTGTGGAGCTATTTCAACAAATTCAGTTCAGGCATGGACCGCTGGCTCCCCTGGGTCGACCGGGCCGAGGGTGAACCGATGCCCGCATGGGTGAAACCTGACAAACCTCTCACCGCCGACGATCTCAAATGGGCCATGCGCGACCATTTTGAAGGCACACCCTACGACATGACGCAGGATGTGGGCGCCGGTCCGTTCGGCGTCCCTTACCGCTGGCGTCCCATGGAGTTTGAGGTGGATTCGGTGAAATATGTACACGAGCGTGCGATCGCCACCCAGCAGACAGGCTGGAGCTTCGTGGCCCAGGTGCGCGGCGATGTGCCTGCCGACCGCCGCGGTCTGCTCTGGTTCGGCACCGACGACGCAAACACCTGCGTCTACCTGCCGGTGTTCTGCTCTGTCACCGAGGTGCCTTTGCAACTCGGCCCCGGCGACATCAACACTTTCGACCGCAATTCCAATTTCTGGATGAACTCCCTGGTGGCCAACCAGGCCTATAACCGCTACAGCCAGATGATTCCCGACATCCGCAAGGTGCAGAACGGACTCGAGAAGTCTATGTCCGACGAAGTGGCGCTGGCATGGAACGCCTCCGATTTCAACGCCAACGACCTCCTGGGCCGCTGGGCGCAAAAGGCCACCGACGACTACCGCGACCTTGCCACTTTCCTTTTTGTGAAATTTATGGACGGCAACATCAAGAAGCAGGCACCCGACGGCTCCTTCCTCCGCACTCCCGAAGGCATTCCGGCCTATCCCGACTTCGGCGGCTATGACGATCCCCGATATTTCGAGAACATAGCCCGCACCACCGGCGACCGCCTGAAGGTCAAGCCCGTGAAATATTGATTTCAACCGGGCAGTCACCTAGTTTCACCAGGCAATTACGTTGTTTCAACCAAGCAGTCACGTAGTTTGTTTATTTTCAAAAAGAACTTATGCGTACGGAACATGATCTCGACAGTCTGTCGCTCTTAGGGAGCAATCACACCGAATATCCCACAGACTATGACCCCACGCTGCTCGAGACTTTCGACAACAAGCATCCCGGCCGCCACTATCTGGTGAGCCTCGTGTGCCCCGAATTCACTTCGCTGTGTCCCAAGACCGGTCAGCCCGACTTCGCCAAAATCATCATCAATTACATTCCGCGTGTAAAGATGGTGGAGAGCAAGAGTCTGAAACTATATCTCTTTTCATTCCGCAATCACGGCGATTTCCATGAGGATTGCGTCAACATCATCCTCAACGACCTGCGCAACCTCATGGATCCGCTCTATATCGAGGTGCTCGGAATCTTCACGCCCCGTGGCGGCATAGCCATCCACCCGTTCGCGCAGCACACCGCTCCCGACGCTTCCGAAGCGATCCACACCCTTGCCGCCACCCGTCTGGCCGCAGCTTTCACCCGTTCTGTCCTCACACAATGATCAGACACTTCATAGCCCTGCTCTATTGCTCCCTGCTCTGCATCATGGCCGGTTGCGGCAATACCGCCGCCGACCAGGCGCAGGAAGCCGAGGCACGGCAGATGGCCGCGCTCTATGGCGAGAACCGCGAGCTGCCCGCCGCCGACTCAACGCTCACCTATGCCGTGAAAACCGGTAACGGCTTTTTTGTCGGCAAAATCGACGACGGCGTTGTCTCATACAAGGGCATCCCTTATGCCGAGCCGCCTGTAGGGCCACTGCGCTGGCATCCGCCTGTGGCCGCTGCGGCGAGCAACAGGGTGCGGGAGGCCTACTATTTCGGCTATTCCCCGATCCAGACCCGCGGCGCCACCCAGCGGGCATCATACTATCCGCAAAGCGAGGATTGTCTGACGCTGAATGTGTGGACGGCTCCGGCCGACTCCGCGGGCGCTGCGGGCGCCCGGCCAGTGATGGTCTATATTCATGGCGGCAGCTATGGCTGGGGAGGCACCTCCGACCCGATGTTCGAGGGACACAATCTGGTGAAGAATCATCCCGACATCGTGCTGGTCACCATCAACTATCGCCTCGGCATCTTCGGCTTCCTCGACCTCACAAACCTTAAAGGTGGCGAAAACTACACCGAGAGTGCCAATCTCGGCATTCTCGACCAGATCGAGGCCTTGAAATGGGTGCGGAAGAATATTGCACGATTCGGCGGCGACTCAGCCAATGTCACCATCTTCGGCGAATCGGCCGGAGGGGGCAGCGTGTCGCTCCTTGCGGTTATAGACAGAGCTAAAGGACTGTTCCGCCGGGCTATCGCCGAGAGCGGGTCGGTGGCGCTGTCGAGCAGCAAGGCCGAGGCCCGGGAACTCACCGACATGCTGGTGAAGGAGACCGGCATCGACTCTGTGGGGCAACTGATGCGGCTTACGACCGCACAGCTTGAAAAAATCAACGTAAAACTGAGCGCCCACAACCGTTTCCCCATGCGCGACGGCGTGCTTATACCCCTTGATCCCTACAAGGCCTATCGCGAGGGGAAAGCCCGCGACATCGACTTCCTCTCCGGCACCAACCGCGACGAAGTGCGCTACTGGGTAGGTTCGATGGGTGGCTATGTGCCTTTCAAAGTCGCCATCAATGTCTGGTATGAGAACATTATGGCGCCTCTGCCCCCGGAGCAGCAGAAAATCTACGACACGTTCACCGACGAATATCCCGGAGATCGCACCATGGGGCGTGTGGAGTTCTTCAACGACCTGATGTTCCGTGTGCCCTCGACCCTGACAGTCTCCAATCACTCGGAATCGGGTGGCAGTACCTACAACTATCTATGGACCAAAGCTTCGGCTTTGCCTCACCGGGGCGCATGCCACACTGTGGAGCTGGCCTATGTCTTCGGAAATCTCGACCAGACAATCTACACGGGCGGCCCCGTCGACCCGCAGCTGTCGGCCACTGTGCAGCAGATGTGGACCAATTTCGCCCGCACCGGCAACCCCGGCACAGGCTCGCACCCCTGGCCGCAGTACGACCCCCGCACCCGGCAGACCATGATTCTTGGCGACAGCATCGGCGTCGCCGCCGACATCCTTGGCGAGCAATACCGGCTGATAGAGCCGTTGGCACCACGCTTCATAAGCCCTCTTTACGACACTATCAGTCTCAACGTGCCCTATGTCCGCGGCATTCTGGCGGTGGCTCTTGCGGTAATCGCCGCGGTGATCACAGCTGTCGTACTGTGGCGCCGCAGACACAAAAGGAGACGTCAGGTGCAAAGCCGCCGTTCATGACGTGCGGGAAAGCAATATGCGTTTCATAGGCCGCTCATAGTATTTCCATACGAAATAGGCCAGGATAACTGCGACAATCAACACCAGCGGGATAAAGATGGCCGGAGGCATATCGGGGCTGAACCTGTCGGCCAGACGGTGGGCCGCTTTTATCACCAGCAGATGGATCATGTAGAAACTGAAACTGATGTTGCCGAAGAACACGAGCGGCCTCAGCTGCAGCAGGCGTGTCACTATCCCTCCCTTGTCATTGAAAAGTGCAAACACACTTATGAGCGATATGGAGGCAGGCCACCACAACGACACAAGCCCGTATCTGGGCGACACCACGCCATATATGATCAATGTCAGGGCAAACAGCAACAGTGCCGACAGCTCTATGGCGGATTTGGATAAAGGCCTGAGATTTAATGCGGCTGATGAATCGGCCGCCTGAATCTTCCCGCCGATAATCTGCCAGAGAATAATTCCAAGGATAAAATCGGGCAGCCTCATCAGAGGGTTGATATAGATGATGTTGTTTAACATCCCCGACGGAACGAACTGGAGAGCAATAAAATACACCGCGAACAGAATCGACGAGGCGATATAGAAATTGCGGCGCCACCGGTCGAGAAAGCGTATTATAAAGGGGAACAGCAGGTAACAGAAAAGTATCATCGACAGAAACCAGGAGACGGCATTGGCCGAGAAATGCACTTGCGGGTCGGGCGACCAGCTCTGCAGCAACAGCAGATTCACCAGCCATGTCACCGGATTGTACGCCATCTGATATGTGAGAAGAAATGCGCCGATGAAGCAAAGAAGATGAAGAGGATAAATCCTGGCAAGCCTGTGCTTTAAAAATGAGCCATAGGATATGCTGTTCTGCCGGAATCTGTTCTGATAGCCGTCGCACAATACAAATCCGCTCAGCACGGTAAAGAAACAGACACCGCTGTCGCCTCCTGCCGGGAACACCTCGACATGGTGGAAATAAATCAGAAGGGCAAAAATTCCCCGCAGGGATTGTATCGATTTCAACATATTGCAAAGGTAGCTATAATTTGCGATTAAGTAACTGGACGAAATTATTATATTGTTTATTCCGTCGAAATATATATCTTTGCAGGGTAGAAATATCGCGTTTAATAAAGGATAAGACTTATGACTAAGATTGCTAAAAAGCTGACCGATTTAGTGGGCAACACCCCGCTGCTCGAACTCGACAAATACTCAAAGGCAAAGGGTCTGGAAACCCCGATCATTGCCAAGGTGGAGTTTTTCAACCCCGGTGGCAGTGTCAAGGACCGCATTGCGCTTGCCATGATCGAGGATGCCGAGCAGAAAGGGATTCTGAAACCGGGTGCCACGATCATCGAACCCACGAGCGGAAATACGGGCGTGGGTCTGGCGCTGGCAAGCGCCGTCAAGGGTTATCATCTTATCCTCACCATGCCCGAGACCATGAGCGTGGAACGCCGCAATCTTGTTAAGGCTTACGGCGCTGAAGTGCGTCTCACACCGGGCAAGGATGGTATGGCAGGTGCCATACGTGCCGCCGAAGAGCTGCGCGACAGCATCCCCGGCGCCGTAATCCTGCAACAGTTTGAAAACCCTGCCAATCCCGCCCGCCATTATGCCACCACCGGCCCGGAAATATGGCGCGACACCGACGGACAGGTCGACATCTTTGTGGCCGGTGTCGGCACAGGTGGCACCGTCACAGGCGTGGCAAAATATCTTAAAGAGCAGAATCCCGCTGTCCGCGTCGTGGCGGTGGAGCCGAAGTCGAGCGCTGTGCTGAATGGCGGAGAGAGCGGCCCCCACAAGATTCAGGGAATAGGTGCAGGATTCGTGCCCAAGACCTACGATGCCTCCGTCATCGACGAGGTGTTTGATGTTGACAACGATGATGCCATCCGCACAGGCCGCGAGGTGGCGCAGCAGGAGGGGCTGCTGGTGGGCATATCGTCAGGCGCCGCGCTCTATGCGGCAATCGAAGTGGCGAAACGTCCTGAAAACAAAGGAAAGAAAATCGTGGTGCTGTTGCCCGATACCGGCGAGCGCTATCTTTCCACCGTTCTATACGCGTTCGAGGAATATCCTTTGTAAAAGACGTAATTACACCCTCATTTGACGTCGAACCGGAATTTGTGTAATGCTTCCCCTTTGCGGTTGAGGACCTGCATGTCGAGAGCGTTTTTATCGACCTTTATTCTTACAGATTCATCATTTGAATTCTGCAAGACCGGAAACCCTACACCTTCATTCCCCTTGGGGTAGTAGGCGTAACAGTGCATGTGGGCGCATAGCATAAGGTCGATTCCCGCATTGTTGAGAAGGGGCAGAAAGCATTCCCGCGCATGGACCTGTCCGTGCCATTCGGCATTGTTCAAGGGAATGTGCATCACCACGACTCTGAATGGCGCTTCGCGACATTCGTCGGATTGCAGTGTCTCCTCGAGCCACTGCACCTGCGCCTTACGGTAGTCGTCGGAAAAGCATGTGCCTGAATATTCTATGTCGCTGTCGGGCTTGTCCTCCCCGGCGTCGAGCATGATGAAAAAGCAGGGGCCGCGGCGGAACGAGTAATAAGGTTTTCCAGTCGGTGTGGGGAAATACCGCATATAGTCCTTGGCGAGGCCGCCGCGCGACTCGTGATTGCCGCGAGCCATCACAAAGGGCTTTTCGGACGCGAAACGTTTCACCGAGGTGTCGATAAACCCGTCGAAAAGATTGTCTTCGCTGTCCATGAAGTTTACCATGTCGCCGTTGTAGAGTACGAAATCGGTACTGTCTTTGCCCACGTTGCCGAGCAGATCTTCAAGCAGATCATTCTGGCCGTGGATGTCGTTGAGCACGAGGAATTCCAAAGTGTCTTTGCCGGGGGAAAGGGTGGTGAACCGCGGCGGCACGCCACGGAAAACATCAGTGGCAGCCTTGTCGCCGTAGACCACATGATAGGGCTGCTGATCCACCACCTCCCGCGAGAATACGCGGTAGCGGTAGGGGGTGCCGGGTTTCAGCCCCTTGAGGGTGACACGGTGCATGGTACCCACGAGTGCGCGGCCAAGGTCGGTGGCATAGGTGCGCGGGCGTTCTTTGTAATAGAAGTGTGTGCCGTCGTCAGGCGCAAGCTCGACCCAGGCGGTCGACGGTTTGTCGGTGCGCCATAAAATGTCGCAGGATGTCTCGGTCACATTCTGTATGTAGGGGCCGGAGAGGATTTTGAGGGCTGATGCCCATTGAAAGAGCATAGTGAAAGCTATGACCAGAAGTGCTTTTTTCAACATGGTATAAACTTGAATTTTGCAGGGTTTGGATATTCGCAGGGGTTGTATATATGTGCGTCGCACATGGCAAAGTTACAGGAAAAAAGTACATTCTTCAAAACTATCGGATCGGTTTTTGATATGTCGCTGAAAATAATTACATTTGCAGTACTAAATGAAACGAATGGATAAGCTAAGGATAATGATGGCAGAAGACGGGAAGGAAATCCGCGGAACATTGCAATATGTAGATCTGTTAAAATAATATAACTTTGAACAGTTACTGAAATATGGATTTATTGTTTTTGGGAATTGTAATATTCCTGTTTCTATTGGCAGTGTTCGACCTCTCGGTGGGTGTGAGCAACGATGCGGTGAACTTTCTGTCGTCGGCGGTAGGGGCGAAAGCCGCGTCGTTCAAACGGATAATCATAGTGGCTTCCATCGGCGTGTTTATCGGCGCCGCCATGAGCAACGGCATGATGGATGTAGCGCGGCACGGAATCTTCCGGCCTGAGAATCTGTCATTCTACGATGTGATAGCCATTTTCATGGCGGTGATGGTGACCGACGTTATTCTCCTCGATGTGTTCAACTCGCTGGGGATGCCCACCTCCACCACCGTGTCGCTTGTGTTTGAGCTGTTGGGTGCCACGTTTGTGGTGGCATTGTTCAGAATGGCGGCTCCTGAAAGTACCCTCGGGATGGGCGATTTGCTCAACACCGAGAAAGCGTTGTCGGTGATCATCGGCATTTTCCTGTCGGTAGGCATAGCGTTTGTCTTCGGTGCGGTGGTGCAGTTTCTCACCCGTCTCCTTTTCACCTTTGAATATAAGAGCAGGCTGAAATGGAAGGCCGGTATTTTCGGCGGTGTGGCCTGCACGGCCATAGTCTATTTTATGCTGCTCAAGGGGATTAAAGATCTTACGATAATGACTCCCGATCTGAAAGCATGGATCGGAAGCAACAATCTGTTGATATTGGGAGGCTGCCTCGTGGTTTTCACGATGCTGATGCAGATTTTGCATCTACTGAAAGTGAATGTGTTCAAGGTGGTGGTGCTCCTGGGCACATTCTCGCTGTCGATGGCGTTCGCCGGCAATGACCTTGTAAACTTTGTGGGTGTGCCCCTCACATCTCTGGCGTCATATAATGACTACATCGCCAACGGAGGTGGCGACCTCCACGGATTTATGATGAGCAGCCTCAAAGGCCCCGCCCAGACACCGTTTTATTTCCTCATTGGTGCCGGAGGCATCATGGTGGCGGCTCTGAGCACATCGAAAAAGGCCCGGCAGGTGACACAGACTACCGTAGGGCTGAGCGCCAAATCGCAAGGCGACGAGATTTTCGGCAGCTCGCGTCTTGGCCGGGCCATTGTGCGTGGCGCGCTCAATACCCACGCCTGGATCAGTGACCACACTCCTGCCAGAGTCAGGGAATGGATTGACCGCCGGATGAACAGTTCCGTGACTCAGGAGGAGGACGGGGCGGCATTCGACCTTGTCCGCGGCATCGCCGCGCGCGAGTCGTGTGTTTTCGTCGGCCGCTGTGCCGACTACATCCTGCGCGACCGTCCGCGGATCGGTGAATCTGATGCTGGCGGCCATACTGATTGCATTCGGCACCTCGCTCAAACTCCCTCTTTCCACAACATTCGTGACCTTTATGGTGGCTATGGGTACCTCGCTGGCCGACAAGGCCTGGGGGCGCGAAAGCGCTGTGTTCCGCGTCACGGGTGTGGTGTCGGTGATCGGCGGATGGTTCCTGACGGCCGGAGTGGCCTTTATCGGAGCGGGCATTGTGGTGTGCCTGATGCACCTGGGTGGTATCCCCGTGATGATTGCGGGAGGCGTCATCGCCATTGCAGTTCTTATCCGCAGCAACATGCGCTTCCGCAGGAAACAGGCCGAGGATAACGGCGACGCGCTGTTCCAGACGATACTCTCGACCGATAACTCCGCGGAAGTGTGGAGCCTGCTCAACCGCTACATCAACGAGAAACAGAAGATGTTCCTGCAGTTTGCCGCCCGTTGTTTCGACGATGTCACCCGCGGTTTCATGGATGATAACACGAAGCTGCTGTCGCGTTCCGAAAAAGCCCTTGTCAGTGAAAAAGATGTGCTTAAAACTCAGCGCCGCAAACTCACTCTCTGCCTCCGGCAGGTCAATCCCGAGACGGCAATGGAGAAACGCACCTGGTTTCATCTGAGCAACAACATGGCCATGTCGATGACCTACAATCTGCGCCATATCAATGAGGTGTGCAAGGAGCATGTCGACAATAACTTCCGACCGTTGCCGCGAGAACTCGGTGAGGCATTGTCGCAGGTCAGCGCCTCGATTATCGGGGTGCTTGACGAGGCTGAGGCAACACTCGATGCAAAAGATCCCGAAATCATCGACGCACTCCGCAACAGGTGCAGTGAAATCAAAGACCGGCTGTCGATGCTCACGCGCGATGTCTACGATCTGCTCCAGAAAGGGGATACAGAGCATCTCACGGTAGCCTATGTCTATCTCAACGTGCTTCAGGAGACGCAGGAGTTTGTGACATCTCTGCGCAAGATGCTCAGGGCCATAGGTAAACTCAATCTCGCCCCCGCCTCCTACCGCAGTTTCTCATTTCATTCCACGCTTGCCCGGTAAAATATGGGCATCACAGAGCGCCTTCGAGGGTTAGAAGTGCGCGCTTGGTGTCCAGACCGCCGCCGTAGCCCCCGAGGGAGTGGTCGCTGCCGATGACACGGTGGCATGGCGCGAAGATCGAGATATAATTGGCTCCGTTGGCGTTGGCGACAGCGCGTACAGCCTTGGGCATCCCGATTCTTCGCGCCATTTCGCCATAAGAGACGGTAGTGCCGTAAGGGATGTTGAGCAGTTCGTTCCATACCTTTTGCTGGAAATCGGTGCCTGCGAACAATAGCGGCACATCGAACAGGGTTCGCCTGCCTGCAAAGTATTCGTCGAGTTCACTGGCGGCCTGCTCGATGACGGAGGAAGTGCCCTCCGTGAATTCGGCGCCGAGCTGTTGCCGCAGGCGCCGGAACGTTTGCGCATGATGCCGCTCGACCAGCCAGTCGCAGATGCAGAGTCTGTCGCCTGCTGAACCGAGCAATAGGAGGCCGCAAGGCGTTTCGTATCGCATTGTTGTGATAATCGTTTTCATGGCGACAACGTGAGAAAAGGAGACGAAGTTAATGGATCAGGTTAATGACAGCACCCTCCCATCCGGATATAAAAAGCGCTGTGTCAAGCATTTTGACACAGCGTCTTTTTGCGCTTCAAGATGGACTCGAACCAACGACCCTCTGATTAACAGTCAGATGCTCTAACCGACTGAGCTATTGAAGCATGGGGCGCTACCTGCCGGAGCAGGCAGCTGTATCTGGAAAATTGTCTTATTTGCGCTTCAAGATGGACTCGAACCAACGACCCTCTGATTAACAGTCAGATGCTCTAACCGACTGAGCTATTGAAGCATGGGGCGCTACCTGCCGGAGCAGGCAGCTGTATCTGGAAAATTGTCTTATTTGCGCTTCAAGATGGACTCGAACCAACGACCCTCTGATTAACAGTCAGATGCT
>OLRR01001385.1_pt1 | contig 15417 bp, 16 predicted proteins | sample 1671941 | NCBI WGS metagenome assembly OLRR01 (sample SAMEA3136628, study PRJEB25190) | human gut metagenome
GAGTAACTCGAGGAAGCGCTTGCTCGTATGCTCGTCCTTGTCGCGGTTGCGAGCGCGCGCCAGGCGCATGAGCGTTTCGAACGACGGCATGGTTTCCTCCCCTGCATGCGTGTTTGCCTCGATTGTACTCGCGCCTGGACAATCGAGGCGCCAAAGGTATCAAAATGAACACGAAAACCGGACGGCCGCCGCGACGCCTGCAGCGGCATACTATGATGCGAAGCGAGTAACCTGAATATTGTGCCGACCAAGGAGGTTGCCATGGGTTCCTACGAGCACGAGATGCAGCTCATAGCCGCAGGTCAGGCGACACGCGGATACACTGCCAAACAGTACTTCGCAGAGCTCGACGCGGGGCTGTCCGAAGAGACGAGCGCGCTCAAGCACCGCCCCGACTACTCGAAGACGCTTTTCGCTCCTGAGAACGACGACATCTACCGGGAGTTCTGCAGGTACGTCGACCTGCCCGTGCCGCGTTACTTCGACGCGGTCGAGAACCCCCTGAGCATCGACGGCTACACGGCAGCCGACGTCTACCGCAAGATGAAAGGCGGAAACGACCGCATCGTCGAAATCGACGGTGCCGCCGTCTACAACATGCTCGTCAAGCTGCGCCGCCAGCCCGAGATTGCCCACCGCGTGCTCGACTTCAAGCCGACCTGCTATCAGGGCGGTTGCGGCATGAAGGACGCCGCCTTCGACCGCGGCTATTACGACGACAAGGAATCCGCGCTCGACATCGCCCGCGCACGGTAGCCGCGCGGGCAGCCACACGCATAGAAAAGGCAAAGCATGCAAGGAAAACGCACCGGCAGGCAAATCGCCCTGCTCGTCTTCGGAATCGTGATGATCGTGTACTCCCTCATCACGGCGGCAGGCTCGTTTGCGCTGCTCGGCATGAACGGACTCGTCCTCACCTTCGGCATCATGGACCCCGCGACCATCGTCCTCATGAAGGCGGGGCATGCGGGGCTTGTCAGGGCGGCGGGCATCCTGCTGCTCGTTTCGGGGGTCGCTGGCATCGCGCAAGGCATCCTCGGCATCATCGCCTCCAAAGAGCCATCCAGGCTCGACGCGTTCGCGAAAGTCGCCATCGCGACAATCGTGCTGCTGGCTGCCTCGCTCGTGTGCACCGCGCTCGTGAGCGGCGACCTCACCTTGCCAATCATCGGCATCGTGCTGAGCGCCTTTGGGATCTGGCTCTCGAGAGAGCTCAAGAAGGACGCTGCCGCCGCGCAGCAGCACTAGCGTGAGAAAGAAGGGTCGATGAGCAAGAAGCTTCGCGAGTACCTGCGCGACCAGATCGTGGTCTTCGATATCGACGGCGTGCTCTCCGTCTACGAATTCGGCGAGCTGTCCCATACGGCAGACGTGTGGGAGGAGGCCTTCGTCTCCGAGCATGACAACCCCTATTGCGGCATCGCTCCCCTACCGGCGCTGCAAGAATTCGTCGCCAGCATGCCATCGGAACACGTCTACGTCTGCTCGGTGGCAGACGACTACGAGGCGCAGGCGAAACGCGACTTCGTCGCACGCAACTATCCCAGCATCCCCGCAGACCACGTCTTCCTCGTGGCTACCAAGCCCGGCAAGCTCGAGGTACTCGCCTCGCTCGCCACGCAGCACCCCGCGATGCGCGTCGCGATTGTCGACGACACGGTCAAGACGCTTGACGCGATACACGCGCAAGATCCCAGCCTTCTCACGGTGCACGTGACCTCGTTTTTCGACTAGCACCAGCAAGAGGGGCTCCGGTATCCTGAGCCCCTCTGGTGAATCGGGAGGAATTGCAGCTCGCAGGCCCTACAGCTCGACCGTGTACTCCGCGACGGCGTCTTCGTTGAGCGTGACGCCCAACCCCGGTTTGTCGGACGGGTACACGCGACCGTCGTGCATGTCGACCTTCTCGTTGATGAGCGAGGCGCGCGGGTTGTCGAAGTCCATGAACTCGCACGGGTAGCTGATGGTCTTGAGGCCGCACCCCATGTGGATGATGGCCATGGCGCCAAGTGCGCTTTCGGACTGAGAGCCGATCATCATGGGACGGTGAAACGCCTCGCACAGCGCGGCGATCTTGCGCCCGTAGGTAAAGCCGCTGCGGGGGATCTTGATCATGAGGATCGAGCAGGCGTCGATGTCGATCTGATGCGCGATGTCGTAGATGGTGAAGTTGCTCTCGTCGCCCGTGATGGGGATGTCGATGGAATGCGCGAAGCGGACGCGATCGCGCTCGTTCGTGTCGGCAATGGGCTCCTCGAAGTAGTCGAGCTTGCCGGCGAGCGCGTCTGCCACTTTCTTGCCGCCAAAGTACGTGTAGCTCATGTTGCCGTCTATGTAGAGCTTGGTGTCGGGCGTCCCCACCTCGCGCAGGGCCTCCACGCGCGCGATGTCCTCGTCCGGATTGAGGCCCCCTTTGACCTTGAACGCCCTGTAGCCGCGTTCGTTGAGCTCTTTTGCCTGCTCGAGCATCTCGTCCATCGCGCCCATCCACAAGATCCTGCTAGGCTCGATCGAGTCGCGGTAGCCGCCGAACAGCTTGTAGAGCGGCATGCCGAGCTTTTTGCCGATCGCATCCCAGATGGCGACGTCAATACCCCCTTTTGCCGCCAGGTTCTGCTTGATGTAGGCCATCTTCTCGTGGATCTTCTCGAGATCGAAGCAGTCGAGCCCCTCGATGAGCGGGGCGAGCATCGTGTTGATGACGAACACCATGCCCGGCTGCGTCTCGCCGTAGATGTGCTCGCGCGGGATGGCTTCGGCAATGCCCTCGATGCCCTCATCGGTCTGCACGCGCACCAGCACGTGCGCCTGGCAGGTCATGTTGCCCGTTGCCCATTTGACCGGTTTGGCAAGCGGCAGGCTCACCGGCGTTGCAAGCACTCTCTCGATCTTCATGTTAATCGCACTCCCTGTTCTTTCCTGCGTTGTTCCCCTGCGCCCGCGCGACGCGTCAGCTCTGCTCCCACATATGCACGCTCATGTCGAGCGGCTTGGCGAAATGCAGGCACGTCGTGGCAAGACCGTCCACTCCCGTGGCCGCATAGGCTGCCGCATTCTCCAGATTGACGCCGCCGGCAGCGATGAGCGTGACCTGCGGGTTGATTCCCTTCAGCTCCGGCACGAGGCGCTCGACCTCGGCAACGGGCACCTTGTCGAGCTGTATGCCGTCCACGCCTGCACGCACCAGCCGTGCGGCATCTTGCGCCTCGGCCTCGACAAAGACCTTCTTCTCGCAGCAGCGGGCCTTGATTTCGGGAAGTCGCTCCACGAGACCGTCGATCCCGCCCATGAACTCGAGGTGATGGTCGAAGACGAGCACCGTTTCCGACAGACCGAGACGGTGCGGGAAGGCGCCGCCCGTCAAGATGGCTTTGAGGTCGAAGGGCTTGGCGCCCGGCATGCTCTTGCGCGTGGTGAGCACTTCGCAGCGCGGGTTTGCCGCGTGTACCGCATCGACCATCTTTCGCGTCTTGGTCGAAAGCGCGCAGTAGTACTCGAAGATGTTCAGGCACACCTTCCACCCCATGTGCAGCAGCGATGCGGGCGCCGTCACCCACATGAAGCTCTGGCCAGCCGCAAGCCGCGTGCCCGAGGGTTCGAACTCGATGTCGTCTGCCCCGAGCATCCGGTAGATCCGAGCCGCCTCCTCGGTACCGACCAGCACGGCTTCGTCGCGCGTGTAGTACTCGATCTTGCCGAGCTTGTCCCCTATCCCCAAGACGTACGTCGTCAAATCGACGCTGGGCACGTCATCGCGGATGAGCTGTTCGAGATAGCTATCGGGAATGAACATATACCGTCCCTCCAAAGGTCTTCGTCTCGCTCGATTGTGCTTGTGTTCCAGTGTATTCCTCTCACGAGCACGCGCGGGCAAGTCTAGGAAATTGGCTCGCATCAGAATCGTGATGATGCTCGAAAAGCCTGCCGGCGTCAAAGGAACAGAGCGTGGCCTGTAGCGTATTCAGAGCTTTGACCTGCTGTTTCATCATGTATGACACCTGTATACAGCGTCAAAACTACTAATCAGTTTCTTACTTGTGTTCTTTTATCGTCATATGTATGCGATTGGGTATGTTAATTGCCCGCTAAATTGGATGTAATCTTTTCAGGAGAACTCTTATGGCCAAGGAGCGTCTATGCAGATATCACAGAAGACCATCTTGGAAATGCTCGAGCGTGAGCATGTGCGCTACGTAATCCCCCTCTACCAGAGGAGCTACGCCTGGGGACGGACCCAGGCAGCCGACCTGCTTGATGACCTTGCCCGGGCGGGAGCACTTGGCAAGGCACACTTCCTCGGCACGTTTTTGTACAACTCAGAGCCCTCGGAAGACGGCGCCGAGCTTCGCGTCGTCATAGACGGACAGCAGCGCATCACCACAGTCTCGCTGCTCGTGCTCGCACTCACAGACATTATCGACAAGAACGATTCACCGTCTTCTTCGCAGCTGCCGCAAGCCAATCAACTGCGTGCGCGCTACGTGCAGGCGTACGCAGGCGCAGGCGCGTATCAGCCAAAGCTGCAGCTGGGCGAAGCCGACAACGCGACGTTTTGCGCGCTCGTGCTGCAAAAGCCCCTGCCCGATGATGCCTCCGAGAAAATCCTCGACGTGTATCGATATTTCGTGCGGCGTCTAGAAGGTGGAGACATCGATCTCGCACAGGTTTGGACAGGCCTTTCTGCGACATATCTGATATGCGCCAAGGCAGACGCAGCAGACCACACGCAGCTCATCTTCGAGAGCCTTAACTCGAAGGGCAAACCGCTCACGCTCGCGGACCTCGTGCGAAACTACCTGCTCATCGCCAAGTCGCATGACGAGCAGACGCGGCTCTACCATGAGTACTGGGCGCCAATCGTGGGAATGTTTCAGCCCGACCCGGGTACGAAAAAGCTCGATAACGCGATCTGGGCATGGACCAACCTGCGCTTCAGGAAGGAGAACGCGCACACGCCCGGGACTGCGTACGCTCTACTCAAGCGCTATGCAGAAGACGAATATACGGGCACGCTCGAAGACCTGCTCGAAGAGCTGCGAGCCTTCTGCCTCATGTGGGCGGAGAACTACCGCTATCACGCTGTGAAAAAGTTCAAATCGTCGTTTGACTGGGCGAAAAACGGCCCCAAAACACTCGTGAGCGGCAGAACAGTCAAGCCGCCATCGCATGCGGGGTCGGTATCTGCCGCAGATATCGCAGACCAAGTCGACGAGAGATGGTAGGAGGCAGATTCATATGAAGGCAACGCAAACCAGACTTCTCGAGTTCGTCTCCCAACCAGGCACGCGCTTTTCCATCCCCGTGTTCCAGCGCGCCTACGTCTGGGACGAAAAGGACTGCGACACACTCTGGCATGACGTCATCTCCGCAGGTCAAAACGATTCCGAGCATTTTATCGGGACCATCTTGCACCTACAGGACGAGCAGGCACGGGATGCAGGCGCTGACACCGCGTCACGGGTCATGGACGTCATCGACGGGCAGCAGCGCCTCACGACGGTCACGCTGATGCTCGCTGCCCTGCGCAACGTGCTTATGGAGAAGGCAGGGCCAGGCAAGGTCACGGCAAGGGAACTCGAGACGAAGTACCTCCGCGCAAACGGAAGCTATCGGCTGGTGCTCTCCGAGTACGACCGGCAGACGCTTTTCGACATCGTGGATGGCAACACTCCCCCGCTTCCCGTGAAAGACGAGAATGCCGGGGCCGATGCCTTCGAAGACTACGAGGGATCGGTTGCCGTCGCCGCGAACTACCACTACTTCGCGGGCAGGATGGCCGCAGACGACATTGACGCGCGCACTTTGCTGCGCGGACTCGAGAATCTCGTCGTCATCTCGGCAGAACTCGAGGAGGGCGATGCTGCGCAGCAGGTCTTCGAGAGCCTCAATGCAAAGGGCATGCCGCTCACGACGGGAGACCTAGTCAAAAACTGCCTGATGGCAGACGTCCCCTTCGCAATGCAGTCGAAGTTCTTCTCCGACTACTGGAAGCCCATTCAGACCGCCTTTGGCGATGACGACACGGGGCTTGCCGCTGCGCTGCACGGATGGCTCGCGCTCCATGCACGCCACCTCAAGATTCACTCGAAAGAAGAGGTCTACGGCGCGTTCAGGACCTATGCGGCAGCAGTGGCCCCGGACGAGCGCGAGCAGATGCTCGCCAGCCTCAAGACCTTCTGCCTGGCATTCCACGAGCGGGGAGGCGGAGCGCCAGCGCAGTGGGAGCGCAGGATCGAAGACGGAAAGACTGTGGGGAGCAAGCGCCTGTTCGGACGCGCGTAAAGATCGACCGGCCACGACGGCGGCTTCCCAGCGCCAAATCTCGTTCACAAGACACGACGAGGGGCCAGCACCTGTGCAAGTGCTGGCCCCTCGCGATTGTCTGAAGTCCTACTTACCGAACATCGCGCTCAGTGCCGGAATCAGTGCCTCCGCGTCACTGCCAGACGGCGCAAAGCCGCCAGCAGCACCTATGAGCCCCAAAAGGCCCAAAACCACAAACAGAGCCGCTGCCACGGCGCCGATTATCGCAATGAGAATCACGATAATGAAGACGACGGGCGAATCCTCCATTCTTGCTCCTTGTCTTTATCCCTATAGAGAGACGTGCCATCGCATCTTCCCCAAGACGCGATGGCATGAATTATACCGTTATCGATATAGAGCAAGGTCGAGGAAATTGAAAATCACCGATTATTACAACCGATCGGTGAGGTCGTAGATTAGCCGCATCGTCTTGTTCCATCCGATGCAGGCATCGGTGATCGACTTACCGTACACGCCTCCGTCAACGGGCTGGTTGCCGTCCTCGAGGTAGCTCTCCACCATGAAGCCGCGAATGACCTTGGCGATGGAGCTATTGCGACGGCAGCTCTCCAAGACGTCCTTGCAGATGCGAGGCTGCTCGAAGGGGCGCTTGCCCGAATTGTCGTGATTGCAGTCGATGATGACGGCAGGGTTCTCGTACTCGCCGTTCAGGTAGACCTCGGCCAGACGCTCGAGGTACTCGTAATGGTAGTTGGGGTACATGATGTTGTCGAGCCCCCGGTAGCCGCGCAGGACCGCGTGCGCAAGCGGATTGCCCGTCGAGGTGACGTCCCAGTTGCGGTAGATGAAGTCCTGGCTTTGCTGTGCGGCGTAGATGGCGTTGAGCATGACGTCGGTGGAGCCACCTGTCGGGTTCTTCATGCCGACGGGTACCTCGACGCCGCTCGCCACCTGCCGATGGTCCTGGTTCTCGACCGAGCGCGCGCCGATGGCGACGTAGGCGAGCAGGTCGAACAAGAAGCGATAGTTGTCGGGATAGAGCATCTCGTCGGCCGTGAACATGCCCGTCTCCTCGATGACGCGCAGGTGCATGTGGCGAATCGCCTTGATGCCCGCGAGCAGGTCGGTACCGCCCTCGGGGTTGGGCTGATGCAGCAGTCCCTTGTAGCCCGTGCCCTTGGTGCGCGGCTTGTTCGTGTAAACGCGCGGGATGATGATGAGCTTCTCGCTGACCTCGTCGCGCACCTTTGCCAGACGCGTCATGTACTCGAGGACCGAGTCCTCCCTGTCTGCCGAACACGGCCCGATGATGAGCAGCTTCTTGCTGCTCGCTCCCGTGATGACCGCCGCGACGTCAGCATCGAACTGCCGCTTGGCATCGGCGAGCTCCGGGGCGAGCGGCATCTCCTCCCTGATCTCCTGGGGTATGGGCAGACGGCGTTTGAAGTTCATGGTTGGCATGCTCTGATCTCCTGCGTGCGAGGTTTTTGGTATTTGGCTCCTCAATATAGCAGTCGAGGTCGGCTCCGCCCATTCCGTTATCGGATAGCTGGCTATCGATAACTCTGCACGGAGGAGTGAATATCGATACGTAGCAAGCTGCTCTGTAACAAGGCTCTATTCTCGACTTTTTCTATTCCTCAAATAGATGATGAATTATCTCTTGACAACATGCACCGCAACAGAAGCTGCGCTAGAATGCACCAAGTTATCACAAGGTTAGATAAAGAAAAGGTGAACCATGTCGAAGCAGACCAAGACGCTCAAGCAGCTGAAGAAAGCGGGGAACCTCGCAAACCGCGCATTCCACAAGAACGGGCCCAAGAGCTACAAGAAGGGCCAGGGCGCACTGCTCAAGGTTCTTCATGTGCATGACGGCGAGATGAGCTCGCGCGAGCTCGTGGACGTGCTTGGCTACAGCCGCGGGCAGCTCAAGGACGTGGTCCGCAAAGCGCAGCGCAACGAGTACGTGACGATTACCGACCATGAGGACAAGCGCACCTACACGGTGAAGATTACCGAGCAGGGCGACAAAATTGCCGAGAAGCGCTGCGCCGCGCACGAAAAGACCGCCGCAGCCATCCTGTCTTCCCTGAGCGACGAGGAGATCGACCAGCTCAACGCCTTGACCGAGAAGGTCATCGTGAGCTGCAAGGACCTCGGCGCCCACGGCAAGCGCAAGAAGTCCCACAAGAAGCACGGCTGCCACGGCAAGCACCGCCACTAAAGCTCACGACCAACGCGAGATGCGTGGCACTGCTACAGTTCCCGCGCAAGAAGCAGGAGGCCTGCAGCAATGCTGCGGACCCCCTGTCACTTTTCGTTCTGTGTCCTCTTTGACCGGGAAAGCTTCTAGTCCTGTTTCGGCCTGACGGCGAACTCCTGGAAGAACCCCTTCGGATCTTCGAGGTCATCGACGGACGTGACATCGCGACCGAGGACGAACGCGCCGGTCCAATCGCCAAAGACGCGCAGCTTGCGCTCCCAGGACGGCAGCGCCAGCCCATGGTAGCCACGATGCGCCATCCACGCCGGCCACCCCGTAATGATGAGCTTCTTGTTGCCGTTGGCAAACAGCCCCCTGTTCACGCCCAGACCGGCGACCATGCCCGCGTTCTCGTGGTAGTACTGCTCGAGCGCCTCGCCGCGCAACGCGTGAACGATGTTTCTCGCCAGCACCTTCGCCTCGCGCACGGCATGCTGAGCCGTGGGGGCGCACGACCCGTCGGGGAACCCGCCGCCGGAGAGGTCCGGGGCCTTCGTGCAGTCGCCGACGCCCCACGCGTCCTGCACCAGCGAGCCGTCCTCGTTCACGACGCACAGATACTCGTTGCAGTTGAGCCTGCCACGTGAATCGAGCGGCAGGTCGGTGTTCTTCAGGACCGGCGCCGCGATCTGACCGGCCGTCCAGACGAGCAGCCCGCAGTCGATGACCTGACCGTCCGACAGGTGCAGGAAGCCGTCGGTCGCGTCTTCGATGCTCGTCTTGAGCAGCACGTGCGCGCCGCGGTCCTCCAGCATGTCGATGACCCACTGGCCGCGCTCGGGCGGAACTTCCGGCATAATCTTGTCCATGACCTCGATGAGGTAGAGGTTCACCTCTCTGAAGCTGACGCCACGCGTCTTGCGCGCCAGGTCATGCGCGAGGCTGACGATCTCTGCGAAGCACTCCGTGCCGGACAGACCGCCGCCGACAACGGCAAACGTGAGCAGGCGGTCGCGATGGCGCGAGCCCTTGGGCAGCGATGCCGCCTCGTTGAAGTTCTGGATGAACGTGTTGCGGATGTAGGTTGCCTCCTGCGTGGTCTTGAGGCCAATCGCCTGGTCCGCGATGCCCGGCGTCGGGAACGTGCGAGTCACGCCACCCAGCGCGACGACGAGCATGTCGTAGGGAATAGCCCACTGCTCGCCCGACTTGCTGCGCACGTCGACCTCTTTGTCGGCGTGGCGGACGCCCTCAACCTTGGCCGTGACGATGTTGGTCTTGGGGAGGTGCTGCGCGAGCGGGACCTGCACATGGCGCGGCTCGATGGCGCCAGACGCCACTTCCGCCAAAAACGGCTGGTAGACGAGGTGTGAGTGCATGTCGACCAGCGTGACTTCCGCCTCGCCCGGCTTCAGGCTCGCCTCAAGGCCCTTCGCGGTGTAGTAACCGCCCATGCCCCCACCCAAAATGACAATCTGTTTCATAGTCTCGTCTTCCTCACGTTGTTGTGAACACATGCGCCGCTTAGCATACGCCTACACGGACTCAATCTCTACTTGATTTGTAGTCTATCCGCAGATTTTTCGCGTCTCCGCCCAGCCCTTGCCATCGGAGCCGAAGCGGACCATGAGCTCCTTGGTGCGCTCGACCATGGCTTCGCGACCGGGCTTGAGCAGCTTGCGGGGATCGTAGCCCTTACCGACCTTGTCTTTGCCCTGCTCGATGTAGTCGCGCACTGCCGCAGCAAACACGAGCTGCAGGTCGGTGTTGACGTTGATCTTGCAGATGCCCAGGTTGATGGCATTTTTTATCTGCTCTTCGGGGATGCCCGTACCGCCGTGCAAGACGAGCGGCAAATCGCCCGTCTTCTCCTTGATGGCCTCGAGGCGGTCGAACGACAGTCCCTCCCAGTTGTCGGGATAGATGCCGTGGATGTTGCCGATGCCGCACGCGAGGAAATCCACGCCCAGCTCGGCAATCTGCGCGCACTGCTCGGGGTCGGCAAGCTCGCCTTTCGCGGTGACGCCGTCCTCCGTCCCGCCGATGCCGCCGACTTCGGCCTCGACGGAGATGCCCTTGGCATGCGCGACGCGCACGACCTCGGCGGTACGCTCGAGGTTGGTCTTGAAGTCCGCCTCGTGCGAGCCGTCGTACATGACGGAGGTGAAGCCGGCGTCGATGCACTTGAACACGTCTTCGTAGGAGCCGTGGTCGAGGTGCAGCGCGACGGGGACCGTGATGTTCTTGGCCTCGACCAGGTCACGTACCAGGTCGGCGACGACCTTGAAGCTGACCTGCCACTTGGCAGCGCCGTTCGTGCACTGGATGATCACCGGCGACTGCAGCTCCTCCGCAGCATCGAGGATGGACGCCGCCCACTCGAGGTTGTTCGTGTTGAGGGCGCCAAGAGCGTACTGACCGCGCTGGGCAGCCTGGAGCATGTTCGTTGCGTTGACAAGCATGGACTGAACCTTTCAAACGTCGAATCTATTGAAGCTTCGGTAAGAATAATGCATTCGCGCGCAGATGGCGCGCATCGAGTGGGGACGCATCGCAAAAGACTCGACAATCGATATACTTCTCGCGAGGCGCGCGTTTTCCGAAGGACGGCATGCATCCATGAATGCGCGAGACAGCCCGAGTGCGGGAAGAAAGAGGCAGATATGCAGGACAAGGCCGAGCTCACCGGCGACACGCCACAAGAGCAGGACGAGGGCACGTTCGACCGGCTCAGGCTCATCTTGGGCGATGAGGGCATAGAGCGGCTCGCCGGCTCGACCGTTGCCGTCTTGGGGCTGGGAGGCGTCGGCTCCAACTGCGCAATGGCCCTTGCGCGCGGCGGCGTGGGGCATCTTGTGCTGCTCGACCGCGACTGCGTGACGCCGAGCAACATCAACCGTCAGGCAGTCGCGCGCCGCTCGACGCTCGGGCGCCCCAAAGCCGAGGTCATGCGCGAGATGGTGCTCGACGTGAATCCCGAGTGCGAGGTGACCGCCCTGCGCGCGTTCCTCGACAAGGACCGCATCGACGAGCAGATGGCGGAGCTGCCCGACCCCGATTGGACCGTCGACGCCATCGATACGGTCTCGCAGAAGCTGCGCATCGCGCTGTGGGCGCAGGAATCGGGCCATCGGCTCATCAGCTCCATGGGCGCGGGCAACAAGCTTGACCCGACGCGCCTGCACATCGCCGACATCTCGGAGACCTACGCCGATCCGATCGCGCGCACGGTCCGCAAGGAATGCCGCAAGCGCGGCATCGAGAAACTCGAGGTGGTCTTCTCCGACGAGACGCCGATGCACTTTGCGCCCCCTGCCGACGCCGAGTTGCTCGCCGACGGCAGGCCTGCCGACCGCGGCGTTCTGCTGGGAACGATGAGCTACATGCCCGCGATGATGGGCTACACGATCGCCGGGCGCGTCATCTGCGGCCTGCTGGGAGTGCAAAACGAGCTCGACCCGTTTAGGACCTGGTAGGCAGCTCCCGTGGGACAGGTTGACGCGACAGCAGAACTCGGGGCGCCGGCACTTGTCGACATGCACTTCCACCTGGAGTTTTTGGACGACCCCGAGGCGTTTGTGCGGGAAGCGGCTGTCGAAGGTATCGGGGTGCTGGCCGTGAGCTGCGATGTCGACGGCTACCTGAAGACGCTTCGGGCACTGGATGCGATGAGGACGCCGTTTGCGGCTGCGGCGCTGGGCGCGCATCCGTGGAGGGCTGCAGCAGGAGACGTCACCGACGAGCAGCTTGAGCGCTTCGAGGAGCTGGCGCCGAGCGTGGCGGCATTCGGCGAGGTGGGACTTGACTTTGCCGACAGGCACACGCCGGCAGGCTCGCACGGACGACAGCTCGCCGTCTTCGAGCGCGTCTGCGTGGCAGCAGATGCTTCGGCGCGCGCGGCGCAGGTCAGAAAGCCGCTTTCGATCCATGCGGTGCGCGCGGCAGACGAGGTGCTCGACGTTCTCGAGAAGACGGGGTGCCTCGAATCGTGCGCGTGCATCTTCCACTGGTTTTCCGGGTCGAACCCGCAGCTGCTGCGGGCGCGCGAGGCGGGGTGCTGGTTTTCGATTAACCCGAAAGGCATCGCGACGGGGCGCGGGCGCGAATACGCCAAGCTCGTGCCCGCCGACCGCATGCTCCTTGAGAGCGACTGCCCCGAACAGGACGAGGGGCGCTTTCGCGCAGCACAGCTCGCCGGTCTGCTGGCAAAAGACGTCTGCGGCGTGGAACAGGCAGTCGGGCGCCCAGTCGCGGCGCAGGTGCTCGGGAACTCGCTTGAGCTGTTGGGCAGCTGCCATCAGCAGCCGAGAAACCGGCGCTAGCTGCGGCTTCCCGCTTGGCCGATCTGTCGCTCCAGCCAGTCCTTCAAGACGATTGCGTGGTTTACCTGCGGGTCCTTTACTGCGTAGAGTAGGGTCACGGCAGAGGCAGAACGCCGTTGTGGAAACAGCATCAATCCGCGTGAGCTGCGACGCTCGGGATCTCCTGGAGCTCGAAGCGGTACTTCTGCGCGACGTCGGGGTACTTCTCGTGGTCGACCTCGCTCAAGAACATCTCCTTGGGGCGGATCCACAGAGAACCGTCGCCGTAGAGTTTGCGGTAGACCACGAACTCCTCGCCCGTCTCGGAATGTCGGGCGATATCTTCCACGAGGTAGTTGTCGCCTTTGAAGTGCTTATAGACCCGATGGACTGCGATTTGGCGCATAGATGGCTCCCATCCAAAAAGGTGTTCGTGACATTCGAGGCGCTGTGCCTCCCCCCTAGCCTACCACCCCTCCCGCATGAAGCGAGGGGCCGTGTGCATCGGACCGCCCGAAACGAGGGACCATGGGGGGATCGTGCCATTTGTTGCGAAAAATGGGTGTTGACAATACCCCTATGGGGTATATGGTCGCGTTAAGACATATACCGGGTGGGGGTATCCATGGAAGAGACGGGCAAGACGAGTTGCTGCCACGCGCTCCACAAGGCGAACCCGCGCAGCCAGGAACTGCAAGACAACATCATCAAGCGCCTGAACCGCGCCATCGGCCAGCTCAACGGCGTCAAGGCGATGATCGAGGACAACCGCTACTGCGGCGACGTCCTCATCCAGCTCGCCGCTGCGGGCAGCGCGGTCAAAAGCGTCGAGCGCCTCGTCTTGCAGAACCATCTCAAGACCTGCGTGGTCGACGAGATCAGAAACGGCAACGACGAGATCGTCGACGAGGCCATGGACCTCATCAAACGCATATCAAAGTAAGTTGGTGATCTGAAATGAAGCAACGCTTCGATGTTACGGGAATGACCTGCGCCGCATGCTCGGCGCGCGTCACGAAGGCGACGCAGAGCGTCAACGGGGTGCAAAGCGCCACCGTCAATCTGCTCAAAAACAGCATGGACGTCGAGTACGACGGCACACCCGAAACGCTCGCGGCAATCAGCACTGCCGTCGAGAAGGCAGGTTACGGGGCATTCCCCCACGTAGAGCAGATAGCCGGCGCGCCTGCCCCCGCCCCTTCTGCCCAGAAGCGGGCAGCGCGCGAGATCAAGCGAGTGAAAACGCGCCTCATCGTCTCGTGCATCTTCACGGTGCCCCTGTTCTACCTGTCCATGGGCCACATGTTCGGATGGCCGCTCCCCGGAGTCTTTCTGGGCCACGAGAACATGATGACGTTCGCGCTCACGGAGCTGTTGCTCCTGCTGCCGGTTCTGTTCGTCAACTTCAAGTTCTTCCGAAACGGCTTCTCGTCCCTCGCGCGCCGCTCCCCCAACATGGACTCGCTCGTCGCGCTTGGGTCTGCCGCATCCACCGTCTATGGCATCGCGGCGATGTACCGCATGGGCTTTTTCCTCGGCCACGGCAACCTCGCGGCAGCGCATGTGGCGGCGATGGACCTCTATTTCGAGTCCGCGGCGATGATCCTCACGCTGGTGACGCTCGGCAAGTTCTTCGAGGCGCGCGCAAAGGGCAAGACGACCGACGCCATCAACAGCCTCATGGACCTTGCCCCCAAAACCGCCACACGCATCGATGACAGCGGCGCCGAGGAGGAGGTGCCCGTCGAGCAGATCGCGGTGGGAGACCTCGTCATCGTCAAGGCGGGGCAGAGCATCCCGGTCGACGGCGTCGTGGCAGAGGGCACGGCGGCAGTCGATAAGGCGGCTATCACGGGCGAGGGCATCCCGGTGGAGGTGGCGCGCGGCGATTCCGTGACCGGGGCCACCGTCGTCCAATCGGGTTGGATCAAGGTGCAGGCAACCGCCATCGGGCAAGACACCGCCCTCGCCCGCATCATCCGCCTGGTCGACGAGGCGACCAGCACGAAAGCGCCCATCGAGAACTTCGCGGACAAGGTGTCGGCGGTGTTCGTGCCCGTCGTCATCGCGATCGCCATCGTGGTGTTCGTCGTCTGGATGATCGTCGTGGGAAACCTTGCGGATGCCGTCTCGCACGCGGTGTCGGTGCTCGTGATCTCGTGCCCCTGCGCGCTCGGACTCGCCACGCCGACGGCCATCATGGTCGGGACCGGTCGCGGCGCGAAGGAGGGCATCCTCATCAAGAGCGCCGAGGCGCTTCAGACCGCGCACGAGACCACGACAGTCGTGCTCGACAAGACCGGCACCATCACCGAGGGAAAGCCCCAGGTCACGGATTGCATCGCGCTCAGCGGCTTTGACCCGGACGAGTTCCTTGACATCGCCGTCGCGCTCGAGGAGAAGTCCGAGCATCCGCTCGCAGGCGCCGTGGTCGCCTATGGCGACGAGCACGATGCGGTGCCGAGCGAGGCGCAGGACTTCGCCACCTTCCCCGGCAGGGGCATTTCCGCAACGGTCGACGGGATGGCATGCCTCGCCGGAAACGAAGAGCTCCTGCGCGAAAACGGCATCGACATCGACGCGGCAAGCGCTTCGCTCGACGAGCTTGCGAAAGGTGGCAAGACTCCCCTTCTCTTTGCCTGC
>OLRR01001386.1_pt1 | contig 15398 bp, 11 predicted proteins | sample 1671941 | NCBI WGS metagenome assembly OLRR01 (sample SAMEA3136628, study PRJEB25190) | human gut metagenome
CGTCGATGTCCACCTCGGGCGCGCTGGTGCGCAGCTTTCTCAGCTATACGTATTCCATTTTGAAAAGCACCGAGAGCTTTTCGCGCCGCGTGCACCTGCGCATCTTGCAGTGCGACGACCGGCTGCGCGCCGACAGGCGCATCACGAGCGCCGAGGAGCTGGACTGCTGGGGCGACATCCCCGAGTACGAGTACGACGACCGCGCATACCGCACCCGCGTATACCAAGGTTTCGGAAAGGCCGATGACACGGTCGACCTGCGCTACGGTCCCAACATCAAAGACTGGCCCGAGCTCGAGCCGCTTGCCGAGAACATCCTCCTCAAGGTCTCGTCCAAGATCCTCGACGACGTCACGACCACCGACGAGCTCATTCCCTCGGGAGAGACCTCCTCGTATCGGTCCAATCCGCTCGGCCTTGCGGAGTTCACGCTTTCGCGGCGCGACCCCGACTATGTCTCGCGCGCCAAGGCGATTCGCGACCTTGAGGACGCGCGCAGGGAGGGCTTCACATCCGACGAGGTGGCAGGCGTGTTCGAGGTCATCAACAAGCTCGAGGGATTAGAGCACCTGACGCCCGCCGAAGTCGAGATCGGCTCGACCATCTACGCAAACAAGCCCGGAGACGGCTCTGCACGCGAGCAGGCGGCGAGCTGCCAGCGCGTGCTCGGCGCCCTTGCAAACATCACGAGCGAATACGCGACCAAGCGCTACCGCAGCAACTGCATGAACTGGGGTATGGTCCCCTTCCAGTACAAGGGCAGCCTCGACGCGTTCGACGTTGACGACTGGATCTTCGTGCCACGCATCCGCACCGCCCTCGAAGGCGACCTGAGCAGCATCCCCGCATATGTGGTCAAAGACGGCGCCGCCACCCCGATCGAGCTGTTCGTCGCGGACATGACACCCGAAGAGCGCCAGATCGTCGAGGCGGGCTGCCTCATCAACTTCAACCGCAGCCGAAAGTAGGGCCACGCATAAAAGCTCGCAGGCCGCGGACCGGGAATGTCTTTCTCGGACCGCGGCCTTTCTGCATGCAGCGCGCATTTGACAGGTTCAACTCCCCCAAGTACGATTTCGGACCAGTTAGTACGATTTCGGACTTATAGGAACTGACATGGCAGACGAAATCCAGGAGCTGCAGCGCTCCTTCGACATGAACGTCAAGGCAATCGACGAGGCATACAACCGCGCGGCGAAGCGCTGCCATCTCTCGCCAAGCTCCTTCGACATTCTGTACACGCTGTTCGCGTATGGGGACAGTTGCACGCAAAAGGAACTCTGCGAGCGCTGCTACGACGGAAAACAGACCGTGAACTCAGCCGTGCACAAGATGCAACGTGACGGGCTGCTGCGGATCAGCGCCGGGGCGGGCAGGAACACGCACGTGCACCTTACCGATACCGGACGCGCATATGCCTCGCGCGCGATTGTGCCCGTACTCGATGCCGAACGGACCGCCATCGAATCGCTCGGGCCAGACGAGCGCGAGTTCCTTTCCCGCGTGATGGGCACCTACACGCGCAGGCCCGTCCACGCGCTCGACGGAATCGAGAGCATGTAGGCATGGTCGACATGAGACAACATTTCAGCGTGCCGATGCTGCTCAGGTTCGTCGCCCCATCGGTCGCGATGATGGTGTTCACCTCCATCTACAGCGTCGTCGACGGTCTGTTCGTGACGAACTTCGTGGGCAAGACCGCCTTCGCGGCAGTCAACCTCATCATGCCCTTCATCATGATCTTGGGTACCCTCGGCTTCATGATGGGTGCCGGCGGAAGCGCGCTCGTCGCCAAGACGCGCGGAGAAGGAGACGACACTCGCGCCAACGCCTACTTCTCGATGATCGTCTACGTCACGTTGGGCGCCGGTATCCTGCTCGCACTCGTGGGCTTCGCGTTCATGGAAGACGTTGCCCGCCTGTTGGGCGCAAATGGCGACATGCTGCCCGTCTGCGTGCTCTACGGGCGCATCTCGATGCTCTCGCTTCCGCTGTTCATGCTTCAATACACGTTTCAGGTCCTCGCCTCGACCGCAGGAAAGCCCAAGGTCGGCCTGTACGCGACGCTTGCGTCGGGCATCTCCAATATGGTCCTCGACTTCGTGTTCATTGCCGTGCTCGGCTGGGGAGTCGCCGGTGCCGCCGCGGCAACGGTCATCGCGGAATACGTCGGTGGCCTGTCCCCGCTCGTCTACTTCGCACGCAGAAACGCAAGCAGCCTCAAGCTGGGACGTCCCGCGCTCGACCTGCGCGCACTGGGCAAGACTTGCGCCAACGGGTCTTCGGAAATGATGGCGAGCATCGCTATGTCGGTGGTGAGCGTCGTCTACAATCTGCAGCTCATGGCGTTTCTGGGAGAAAACGGCGTGGCGGCATACGGCGTCATCATGTATGCGTTCATGATCTTTGCAGCGATATTCGAGGGTTACTGCATGGGATGCGCACCGCTCATGAGCTACCAGCACGGCGCGCGCAACACGAGCGAGATGCGCAGTCTGCTCGCGAAGAGCATCCGAGTGGTCGCCATAGGCGGCATCGTGATGTTCGCGCTCGCGGAACTGCTCGCTGCCCTACTCGCCCAGATATTCACCGGCTACGATGCGGGACTGTTCGCGCTCACGGTCCATGCGTTCAGGGTTTACGCGTTCGCGCTGTGCTTCATGGGCATCAGCATGTACGGCTCGTCGCTTTTCACGGCACTCGGCAACGGCCTCGTCTCGGCGCTCATCGCATTTCTGCGCACGCTCGTCTTCGAAGTCGGAGCCGTGTTGCTGCTGCCCCTCATCATGGGAGCAGACGGCATCTGGTACTCCGTTATCGTCGCGGAGCTCGTCTCCTTCGCACTCACGATTGTGCTGCTGTTCTGGCTTTCCCCGTATTACGGGCTCAGGGGCGAGAAGGGCGTTTCCCAGCGCGCATGAGATGCGCGGGATGCATGGCACTGCCACGGTTCCCGCGCACCTTGCGCCACATGCGTGGCACTGCCACGGTTCTCATGCAGAAAGCGTGGGATGCATGGCACTGCCACGGTTCCCACGCACGCTGCATCACATGCGTGGCACTGCCACGTTTCCCGCGCAGCCTGCGGCGCAATACGACCGAACGACATATAAATTGGAGTGAATTCACGACACTATACTCGACTGCAGTAGTAGAATTTCGTGCAGTTCGTTTTGACATCAAAGCACTGGAGATGATTGTCCGTGGAAAAGAAAGACATCGATTGGGGCAGCCTCGGGTTCGCCTACCAGCCGACTGACTACAGCTACGTCTGCAACTACCGTAACGGCGCATGGGAAGAAGGCGGTCTCACGACCGACCATACCCTCACGCTCTCCGAGTGCGCGGGCATCTTCCATTACTGCCAGGAGGTCTTCGAGGGCCTCAAGGCATACACCACCAAAAACGGGGACATCGTCTGCTTCCGCCCCGACCTCAACGCCGAGCGCATGTACGATTCTGCCGCCCGCCTCATGATGCCGTCTTTCCCCAAGGAGAAGTTCGTCGAGGCGGTCAAGGAAGTCGTCAAGGCAAACGCCGCCTGGGTTCCGCCGTTCGGCTCGGGCGCAACGCTCTACATCCGTCCCTTCATGGTCGCGACCGGCAACGTCATCGGCGTCAAGCCCGCTGACGAGTACCAGTTCCGCATCCTCGTTACCCCCGTCGGCCCGTACTACTCTGGCGGCGTCAAGCCCGTCAAGGTCTCCACGACCTACTTCGACCGCGCTGCACCGCACGGCACCGGCAACATCAAGGCAGGCCTCAACTACGCCATGTCGCTCAAGGCAGGCGTCGAGGCGCATGCCAACGGATATGCCGACAACATGTACCGCGACCCCGAGACCCGCACCTACGTCGAAGAGGCCGGCGGCGCCAACTTCCTGTTCGTCGACAAAGAGGGCACGCTCGTCGTTCCCAAATCCTTCACGGACTCCATCCTGCCGTCCATCACGCGCCGCTCGCTCGTCGTCGTCGCGCGCGACATCCTCGGCATGAACGTCGTCGAGCGACCGGTCGAGTTCGAAGAGGTCACGGACGGCGAGTTCACCGAATGCGGAATGTGCGGCACCGCTGCCGTTATCTCCCCCGTCGGCGAGGTCGACGATGGCGACAAGAAGTACGTCTTCGCAAGCGGCATGGAAGAAGTCGGTCCCGTCATGAAGAAGCTGCGCGAGACCCTCACCTCCATCCAGGACGGCGAAATCGAAGGCCCCGAGGGCTGGGTCGTCAAGATCATGTAGTCCTGCGCACACTTCGCGTTAACATGCGGCCTCGCCACCATCTTGGTGCTGCGGGGCCGCATCGCTTTTCTCGGCCTATACTGCACCCAGGCCCTTTCCTGGCAGAATCGAGGCATCTCACGTGAAATCAAAACTCGAACGGCTCGTGACCTATCTCATCGACGAGCGCAACGCCCAGCGCAACGGCCCGCGTTTCGAGAAGCCCACGCAGCACGCGACGCAAGGCGAGCTGTGGAAGCTGTTCAGGGCGCTCGTGAACACGCGCGAGCCGATTCACGCGAGCCAGGAGTTCTACGAGCTGCAAGACGATGTCCTGCACGAGCTCATCGCCGCCGACGGCATCGCGACGCGCGCCGACGCAAGCCCCTCCCCGCTCGTATCGCACGCCTTCCTGCGGCGTGGCGACATCACGCGTCTGAAAGTTGACGCCATCGTGAACGCCGCCAACTCGCAGATGCTCGGCTGCTGGGTGCCCGGCCAGCACTGCATCGACAACGCGATCCACACCTTTGCCGGCGTCGAGCTGCGCGAGCAGTGCGCCGAGCTCATGCAGGCACAGGGACACGAGGAACCGACGGGCACGGCGAAGGTGACCGACGCCTTCAACCTGCCCGCACGCTACGTCGTGCATACCGTAGGGCCCATCGTGCAGGGCGAACCAAGCGAGCTGCAGCGCGCACAGCTCGCCAGCTGCTACACGAGCTGCCTCGAGGCCGCGCAGGCGCACTCCTGCCGTTCCATCGCGTTTTGCTGCATCAGCACGGGCGTGTTCGGGTACCCGCAGCGCGAGGCCGCGCAACTTGCCATCGACACCGTGGCGCGCTGGCTCACCGCCCACGAAGAGGCGGGAATCGACGTCGTGTTCGACGTGTTCGGCGCAGACGACGAAGCGCTCTACCGCGAGCTACTCGGCATCCACTAGCAGGCCAACAAGCCTCCTACAGCCCGTTGACGACGTTCACGGGCCGCTCGCCGCGGGCGACGCGCGCAAGATTCTCCCACACGCAACGATGCGCGCGTCCGAACATGTTCGTCGTCACGCCACCGATATGCGGCGAGAACAGAATGTGGGATGCCAGTTCGGGCGGTAATGTCACAAGCGGGTTATCGGCGGCTACGGGCTCGGGCGCGACCGTGTCAAGCGCCGCCCCGCTCAGCTTCCCGCTCGCAAGCGCCCGCACGAGCGCCTCGTTGTCGACGATCTCTCCGCGCGCCGTGTTCACCAGGCAGGACCCTTGCTTCATCTGCGCGAAGAACGCATCGCCTACCATGCCGCGCGTCTCGGCTGTCACGGGCACGTGCACGCTCACGATGTCGCTTGCAGCCAGAAGCTCGGCACGTCCGAGATAGCGCACGCTCAAAAGACGCTCCTCGGCCTCGTCGAGCCTGTGGCGCTTGGTGTAGACGACGTCCGCATCGAAGGCGTTCAGGCGCTTTGCCACCTCGCGCGCGATAGCGCCAAAGCCGATGAGCCCGACGGTCATGCCGGAGAGCTCCTCGATGCCGCTCACCATGAGCTGCTCCTTGTACGCGATCTGCCTGCCCGCGCGCACGGCCGCATCACCTTCGACGACGTGCTTGAGAACGCCCAAGATGAGCAGGAGCGTCTGCTCGGCAACAGCTACCGCGTTGACGCCCCGATTGTTGCACACGTAGATACCCCGCCGCGCCGCCGCCTCGCCGTCGATCGCGTTGAACGCGACGCCCTCGGAGTGGATCATCTTGAGGTTGGGCATCCCGTCTATGAGCTTGGCGGACACGGGAGAAATCGCATCGGCCAAAATCGCATCGGCATCTTCCGCTTTCCGCAGGATGTCCTCGTCGCTCGTGCCGCGTTCCACGACGACAAGCTCGGTCTCTCCCACAATGGGCAAATCGGGCAGGAATTTCTCGGTGCGGGCTCTATCGCCGATGACCAGCAGCTTCATATGCGCCTCCATAAGAAAAGGAACCCCGGCAGCAATCGCATACCAGGGTTCCAGTATAGCCAGTCCGTCAGGGGCAGAAAGCTACTTCTTGTGCACGTAGACCGAGACCGCCTGATACTTCACATCCTCGTCGCCCGGCACCGTCTCGACCGTGTGGCTCGCCTTGAACCCGCGGTTCGCCGCGACGTCGTATGCCTCTTCGACGGCTGGGTCGCCAAAGCCCGCCTCGGCAAGCCACGCGAAGTTCTCGTCTTGCGTGCGCGCTGCCTGGATGCTGTTGCCGATACGACGCGCCGCCTCGACCACCTTCTCGTCACGCGGACGGTCGGCGAAAATCGTCTCGAGGATGAGCAGACCACCGGGCTTGAGCACGCGGGCAAACTCTTGCAGGGCGCGTTCCTGGTCGTAGAGCAACGTCATGACGTTGTTGATGTAGACGACTTCCATGGTCCCATCGCCGATTCCCGCGTCGATGAGCTTCTCGGGGAACGCGACGCGGAACTCCATGTTGTTTTCCTTGAGTCCGTTGTCGTGCCAGGCGCGGTCCATGCCGGCAATAGCGTCGTCGATGTAGTCGGGGTTCCAGTCAGTGCCGATGACGTGCCCACCCGGGGCGATCTTCGCGCTGAACTTGTAGACGCCCTTGCCGCGGCGGCAGCACACGTCCAGCACGCGCTTGCCCTTGATGGTGTGGGCGAGCAGGTTCATCTTGCTCATCGAGGCAAAGCCGTATTCGAACTGCTTGCCGCTGTAGTACTCGGCAAGCTCCGCGTCCGTGATCCCGCCCTCGGCCTTGACGGGCGTCTGGGCGTCGCCGCCCCTGAAGCCGACGGCACCGCTGATGTCGACGGACGTGATGTGGGACTGCGAGACCTCGTCGATCGGACGGACGATGTCGTCTTCGTCGAGCCCCTTGATGCGCGCGGAAAGGCTCGTGCGCGTCTGGTCGACCTGCAGCTCGTCGTTGTGCGCGTAGTACTTCTCGTTGCCGTAGTGCGAGATGAAGTTCGTCGTGGTCTGACGCGTCGTCAGCTCCGCGAGGAACACGAGCATCTCGCGGTTGGCGAAGCAGTCGTCGACGAAGTCGAACGCGTTGTCGATCTTCTCGTTGGCGGCGTCCACGAGCGGCTTGATCTTTTCAACCTCGGTCTTGTAGCAGCGCTCGAGCGTGTGGAACGCAGTGTCGCCGCCAGGGGTCTTCTCGGCAGTGCACTGCGCCGCAAAGGCGCGCAGCTTGCCGATTACGAAGCGCTCCTTGCGCACGAACGCCTTCGATGCGATGCCGGCGTCCATACGGCGCGCAAGCTCGAGCTCGCGGCGCTCGATGCGTGGATGCAGGGTCTCGTCGACCGTCTTGCCGTCGAGGAGCTCGGGCTTGACCTCACGCAGGACATCGCGCAGGTCGAGCACGACGCCCTCCTGGTCGAGCGCCTTCGCGCACTCCCCCGCGATAGCGTCGAGCAGCAGGCTCAGAAGCGCGACGCGCTCGTCGAACTCGGCCCCCTTCGCGCGCTTCCTGATGGCGTCGGTCGCGTACCCCGACAAGATCTTGCCCACCTGGTAGTCGGAGCGGTACTTCTCGAACAGCGTGTAGTACACGGCAAACTGGTCTGCGATGTCCTCGTCTTTGAGGAACTGCGCGAACAGGTCGCGGTTGACCGGCTTGCCCAGCTGCTCGTAGGTGGCGATGATGTCGGCGAGGTCTTCCCAGCCACGCGCCGTCACGAAGGACTTGCCGCCGCCCGGCTTGGACTCCACTTTGTAGAAGCAGTCGTTCTTCGCCTCGAGGAAGGTCGTGACCGCTGGGTGCAGCCCCTGCTCCTTGGCGTAGTTCTTCCAGACGCCGTAGTCGGGCTCGACGTCGATTTCGCGCAGACGGTCGAGCGTGACGATGTCGAACTCGTGAACGGAGCGGTTGTACTCGGGCGGGTTGCCGGCGCACACGATCACCCAGTCATCGGGCACCTTGTGCTTGCCGAATGTCTTGAATTGCAAGAACTGCAGCATCGAGGGATAGAGCGTTTCGGATACGCAGTTGATCTCGTCGAGGAACAAAATGCCCTGGCGGAGCCCCGTGTTGCTCATGTAGTCGTAGATGGCCGCGACGATCTCGGACATGGTGTACTCGGACGCCTTGTACGTGTGCCCGCCGAACTCTTTTTCCTCGATGCTCGGCAAGCCGAGCGCGCTTTGGCGCGTGTGGTGCGTCATGGAGTAGGACACCATGCCGATGCCCAGCTCGCGCGCGACCTGGCTCATGATGGCCGTCTTGCCGATGCCGGGCGCGCCCACGAGGAACACAGGGCGCTGGTGGACGGGGTCGATGACGTACATGCCGGCATCGTCTTTGGCAAGATACGCCTCCACGGTGTCTTTTACCTGGTCTTTTGCCGCTTGAATGTTCATATCGCAAGTCCCTTCCTGTGACTTGTAGCTCACTTGACGATGGTCGTCTTGAACCTGTTGATGCCGTCTTCGTCGATGAGGACCTTCATCGCCCAAGGCGGGACCTTGGGCGTCTCGCGCTCGCCTTCGTCTAGGAAAACGAACGCCGTCTCGTACTCGGGCATCTTCTCCGGGAACTGCCCGTAGCCGTCGGTAAAGTAGATGAGCCCCTTGAGGTCCTTCAGCTCACCGCGCTTCTTGAGCGAGTCGACGTAGTCGAACACGGGACGGAAGTCCGTGCCGCCGAAGCCGCGGATGTAGAAGCCCTCCATGAGCTTGTCTACGTCGCGCAGGTCGGTAATCTTGGTGTCCGCCTGTACCTTCGCGTCGCATTGGATCACATGGACGTTCACATCGCGCGTATAGTCCTGCGATTCCTTGAGGATCTGGAACGTGTGCTCGAGGAACTTGCGCACAAGCGGGCCACTCACAGATTCGGACGTGTCGATCGCTATGACGAATTCACGGACACGGTGCGTCTCTATGTACTCGAGCGGCTCGATGAGCGGCGTGTTGCCATAGACGTCCAGCCCGTAGGTGTAGTAGATGTAGTCAAACTCGTCTTGGTTGATCTTCATCTCCTCCGAAAGCGTCATGAACTTGCGCAAGAACTCGGAATAGTCGACCACTTTGCGATTTGCGATGTGCAGGTTGGCAATAAGGCTTCCCGCCTGGTCGCCCCATTCGCTCGAGAACGTCTGCAGGTTCATCTCGATCTGCTCGGAAATGTCTTTCCAGTCCTGCTCGCTTTGGTCCGTCTGATTGTCCTTGCCGCGGTCGTCGAGCTCGTCGTCGCCGGAGGTGCTATCCTCGTCAGTCTCCATCGTCTCGTCTTTGCCGCCCTGGTCGGATTGGTCGCCTACCTCGTCGGTTCCGTCATGCCCATCGTCTTGAGAATCGTCAGATGGCTCGTCGTCTATGTCATCGGAACCGTCTTGCGAATCGTCCGCATCCTGGTTGAGCATCGCCTGCATGCTCTGTTGCTCTTGGTCTTGGTCATCGTTGTCGCTTTGGTCAGAGTTCTCGCCGCCGCTCGTGTCGAGGAACTTGTCCTGGGTGCCCTCGTCAGGATTCTCGTCGTTTTGCGAGATCTCCTCCGTGGAGCCCGGCTCCGTCTGGTCGCTTTTCTCGCTCGAGTCGGCGTTCGCAGGCCAGGCCTCGTGGTTGTCGCGCTCGAACAGCGCATGCCACTCGTTGATCTTGTCCGTGGTAATGCCGCGAAACGCCTGCCCCTCGGGAGCGAGCACCGCCTCGAGCAGGAGCTTGTAGACCTTGCCCGGAGCCAGGCTGCCGGCGAGCATGCGCATCTCGCTCAACACCAGCTTGCGGGCTTCATCGTCTGCACTCACGAAGCGGTCGCCGCACATATCCATCGCGACGCCCTCGACAATCATGTCGCACGTGAGCCACCACGCTTCCTTGTTCTTGTGGCTTTTGTCGAACGGGTGCCTGAACACGCAGTGCAAGATCATGTGTAGGTAGTCGCGCACCGATTCGTCGAACGACTCGCGATAGCGCGCGATGACGCGCGGCGGGTCGTAGATGATCTCGTTCGCATCCGTTGCCATCGGGTAGCGCGCGCCTGCGCGCAGAGGAACCAGGTCCATCCTCCACAGCGCGAGGTCGAGGAACCTGAACTTGAGCATAAGCTGCACGCGAAGCTCGTCGATGATGTCTTTGCCCAAGACGTCCTCTTCTTTGCGACGCCTGAGCTTGGTATCTCGTATTTCGGGTACCGAGGGCATGTTCACCTCCTACAGGTCGAAGTCCAAAGAGCCAATGCCAAAATGCCGGCGCTTTATCTCGAGCAGATACCCGGTCATCGCCGCATCCTGCAGGCGTCCCACCTCGTCGATCGCCTGCATGATGTTGTCGCCGGTCAGATACCCCAGCGCGACCAGGTCGTCGATCATCGCGCGGTCATCGTGACGCGCCGCATCGACGCAGATGGCGCATGCCTCACGATCCATGAACGCGTCGCAGATGCTCTTGTTCGAGTCGGTCATGAAGATCGGGTCCTTGAGGCGCTCGATGATGAGCTGCGCCTGCCGGTAGAGCTCGAGGTTCTCGCTCAGCGTGTTCGTGCCGATGTCGTAGGTGTTGACGATCGTGTTGTCGTAGTGCCGCAGAATCTCGGGGAGGTTCAGGTGGTAGGCAGAGCCCAAGGCAACCGACACCTCCATCGCGGCACGCGTCGTATCGGGGAAATGCAAGTCGAAGCTGTCGTGCCCTTCGACGGGCTCTTCGAGATCTATGTGCAGGTGCTCGATGACGCAATCGACCGTGAGACCGCACATGCTGATCTTTGACACGTGCGTGCTGATGAACAGCTCGCTGAGAAGGCGCGTGCCGTTGAACGCGTACGAGGCTATCTCGATGACATCGTCGGGTATCGTCAGGCTCGCAACCTCGCCCGTGTACAGCACGATACGCGACGAGGAGTCGTCGATCCTCTCGCACAAAAGCCCCGGCACGGTGTAGAAACGCTCGTTATCGGCGTCGACGGTGACCGACTTGAGCGAGGGGGCCTGCCTGCCATGGTGGGCACCGTTCGTGATGAGCGCCTTGGCTCCGATAGACTCGACCGACGCCGGAATGCGCAGCCGCTCGAGCGACGTGTTCAAAAAAGCGTCCATGCCAATGGTCTTGACTGAGTTTCCCAGACGAACTGCGCGAAGCTTCTTGCAGCCGGAAAACGCCGCACGGCCGACCTCGACCACGCTGTCGGGAATCGAGACTGCCTCAAGCGTCAGGTAGTTGAAGAACGCCTGGGCATCGATGAAGGTCGTGGATGGCAGAATCTCGTACTCCACGACATCTTGCGCGAACATCTTCACGAAGTGCAGCCCGTCGTCTGCCCTGCGGTACAGTCCGCCGGCCTCGTCGAAGAACAGGGTCTCGCTGCCCGGATCGATTGTGAACGTGGCGTCATTTCCCGCGCAGACAAGGCCCGTGTGATTGACGAGCGGATAGGCGAGTTCGCGGATGGAGGCCGGGATACGCAGCTCCTCGAGCGCCGTGTCGGTAAACGCATCGACGCCGATGCTGACGATGCCCTCTCCGAGCTCGATGCGCCGCAGCGACTTCGCCTTGAAAAACGCATGCTCCCCAATGATCGTGACGCTGTCCGGCACTTCGAGTTCCGCTAGGGCGGTGCGGCAAAACGCATAGTCGCCGATCTTCTCGAGCCCCTCGGGAAGCACGACCTCCTCGAGGTCGTTCATGCCCTGAAACGACTTCTTGGCAAGCTGCACAACTCCCGCCGGCACCTCATACGAGCGGCAGTTCACGGCCAGCGCGACGCACTCGCGCCCATCGCGGCTCAGCACGGCCTCGCCGTCGGTCACGAAGTGCGGGTTATCCACGTCGATCTCTATGCGGTCGAGATTGCCCTTCTCGAACATGCCGGGCGCGAACTCCGAGGCGTTGATGCCGACAGAGAGCACTTTGACGCCCGAGTTCTCGAACACCCCCGCATCCACCCGCTCGAGCATGCCCGGCAAGACGAGCTCCTCAAGGCGCGGGCACGCCTGAATCCACGTCCTGTCGAAGCCCGCCGTGAAACGCGGGAGCACGAGACGCCTGAGCCGCGCGGAATCTCTGAAGGCACTGGCCCCGATGCTCTGAATGCAATCGGCGCAGACGATCTCTTCCACCATGTGGTTGTGCGCGCAGCCGTCGGGCAAGATGGCGAAGACGGGCGTGCCTTCGATTTGAGAGGGGACCACGACGCGCGGGGCATCGGCATCGAAACCCGTGATGCGCGCCTCGGTTTGGTCGAAGAGCACGTAATGCCAAGTCGTGCCGTCTGCATCGGTGAAATCCCGCTCTTCCGAAGTGAGTTCTTCTTGACGTGCGAAGTACGCAAGGCGATCCTCGCGCAGTTTGGTCATCCTCTCGTAGGCGGCCATAACCTCCTCGACCGTCTTCGAGACGTCTTTTTGCGGAGTAGGCCCAAAACCGCCGAATGTGGCGGTCATGCCATCAAGGGAAACGAGGGCGTCGCTCAGTGCCATGTCAGCGACCTTTCTGACCGGGGGCGCGCATGCGGCCCACAGATATCGTTCACAGCTCCATGCTCGATTTGATTATATACAGCTGTAACTATTAGAATGATGTGAATTCTAATTGCTTATGGGTACACTTAGAACTTTCCAAGTTACAGTGCTTTGAAAGCGTCATTTCTCGACGAGCTTCAGGCCGACTTCACGCAGAAAGCTCTCGCCTTCAGCGGACTCCATGACGTTGTACGCGAGCGCAGGCTGCACAGAGCTGCCCTCGAGGATCTTCAGAAAACGTGGCGCGAACGCGAGAGAGTCTTCCTCGTCGTCGTAATAGAACTCTCTGCACCCCGCATCACCCAGCAGGAGCTTGGCCGGTTCCACATCCGGCCCGTAAACCTTGGCGGTCTTCATGAAGAAGTCCTCTTCGTCAAACTCGAAGATCGGGTGGACGTTGCGCGCTGGCTCGTTCTTCTGGCGCATCTCGCTGCGATGCTTGTTCTCGAGCGAGCAGTAGTGCATACCAAAGCCGAGGTCTTCTTCAATGCCAAACAACATGAGCTCCAAGGCGAGCTCTTCGCTACCCGAAATGGCAAGACCGCCGGAATACCCATAGTCGTACATAACCGGGAACGGCGGGGTTCGCATGGTAAAGCCACGTTTATCGAACTCTTCCCAGCTGTGGAACGGGAAGCAGAATTCGAGAAGGTTCATGCCCCTGATGCCGTTGTCCGCAAACCTGCGCATCCAATCTTCCATGACTGCGCGCGTGCCGGGAACGATGGGCATCTCGACCATGACATCGTCAAGGTACCTCGTCGCCATCTTCATGTTTGCGAGCACGCGTTCGCGTAGGTCATCGGGATCATCTTGTTTGATGCTGAACCTGATCTCGTTGAGTCCCGCATCATGAAGGCGCTTCGCGCCATCTTCCGTCAAGAGGTCGCCCGACGTGTAAAGGCGCTTGTGAGCATCCGGAAACAGCTCTTGGGCGCGGTTCAGGAAGCGAATGCTCTCGTCAAGATTAAGAAGCGGCTCTCCACCTATCAAAGCCAGCGCCGCCATCTCGCCCTTGTTGAAATCATAGGCGTCTTTCAGCTCAGACTCCCAGGGGCAGCCTTCATTGACGAACTTGCCATAATCGGCAAGATTGTAGTTGAAGCAGAAGTAGCAATCCCGATGGCACCTGAACGTCGTGGAAAAGGTCTCGCTCCCTCCCCTGCCCGTGCATTCCACGCATGCTTTGGAGAGCCAGCCAACCCGGATGCTCGCGCCGCCATTTCGAAAAATCGCACCCCTAGAGCGAAGCTCATCGCGCAACTTTGCGCAACGATCGTCGTCGCTGCCCCGCTCGGCGAACTTGAGCCCCTTATCCTCAAGGGCTCGCACATACCGGCGCTCGACTTCATCAAATGACTTCAGAGCCTTCTTGAGAGCTTTGTTTTGCATTGACCAGCTGCTTTCAACTAGACGCGGTACCAACCGGCATTGATTATAGGCAAACAGGGCAAGCTGGAACACGACCTGAAAGCTGCCCACATTGCCGCAGGAACAAAAGAATGCGCCCGATCCAGACGCGAGCGCATTCAAAAACGACATGAAGTGGATAGGGCGAGAGCTACTCCTGCGCTGCTGCCTCTGCCTCTTTCCTGAGGTTTTCCTTGAGCACGCCATCGGCCCTGAACTTGCGGCGCTCGTTGATCTCGTCGCTGAACATGATGCAGTAGCGGGTACCCTTGAGAGTGACAATCAGGTTGACGACGGCATGATCGTTGGTGGCGCCATGGTTGTACGTCTCGAAGGTAAGCAGTTCGCGATCGATAAGGGGCTGGTAAATCGGGCTGCCGACAACGTCCTTGTAGAATTTGTTGGTCTGCTGGCGGCCAAGCTCATCTTGACGAAGCGAAATCGCATAGAGGATATCCTCCTGCTCGGGGGTCATCCTACCGAGCTCTTCGACCTCTGCTAGAATTTCTTGTTCAGTAGCCATAACACCGAACCTTTCTTTGGTAGTTCGACTCGAACGACGCTGTCGTCCAAATCGCATTCAACGCAAAATATTGTATAACTGTTTCCATTACTACTCAATAATCAAAGTATTTTAATGGAAACAGTTATTCGACACACCCATAAAGAAAAGTCCGCTGCAAGCAACGGACTTTTCTAAGAGCTGTAGGAACAAGGCTTAAATGCCGTTGTAACCCTTGGAAGGATCGCTGTCACCAACACCCGTAGAGGTGTCGCCAGCCTCATTGCCGGTGCGCTTGGTGGAGGTGTAACCGCCCCATGCACGAGCAATGAACTTATCCTTAACCCAGAAGACCTGGGACTTCATGATGTCAGCCTGAGTGACACCAAACTCCTCCATTGCACCAGCCTTATCCTTGCCGGCAGCAACAGCCTCGTTGAGCTTGGCAGCCTGCTCAGTAGCATCAAGCTCGATGAACTCATCGCGAGTCATATCTATCCTCCTTGTTTATCAACTCATAGTCCCGGCCGCCTCCCCATAACGAGGAGGCGACCAGTACCTATTACTGCAAAACTAAGAGAGATTTACAGCTGGAACAGAACCATCGGGCGATCGAACTCTGCCATCTTGGCTTCCATCTCTTCCAGGGTACCGTAGTACATGGAAGCAGATTCCTCGACCTGGACAGCCAGCGGACGCTGACCGGCCTTGTCGCCATTGGTGCCCCAGTGCTCAGAGAAGATGGAGGTAGGAACGGGGATGTACGACCACTCCCAGTCGTCACCGTCGTTGCCCTCGCCCTTCTTGAACGGGC
>OLRR01001388.1_pt1 | contig 15357 bp, 17 predicted proteins | sample 1671941 | NCBI WGS metagenome assembly OLRR01 (sample SAMEA3136628, study PRJEB25190) | human gut metagenome
CTTCAGAATGGACTTTGATATATGATACAGCATGGCTTCTGCATCCCGAACCTCCCTAATAAATGCATCTTTTGTCATAATATGTTTTCTCCTTATACATAGTCTCCGACGGTAGACACAGACTAAAGTCTGTGATGTTTCATGACGTGTCATGTCACTTACTTCGCCTATCGGCTTCGCAAGTAACATTCCAGTCATGAAAATGATTATTCTTTACTCCTTTTCTTAATGGAAAATATACATTCTTACCTTTAGTGAAAGACGTGAAAAACGTAGGAAAAATCAAGGTTTTTAGACTCAAATGTGCAGTTTTGAACTTCAATTTTGCACATTTAGGCAACCATCTCTAAATTAACACTCTCACCAATCCATCCTTTTAATAATCCTCTCATACGTTCACTTGGTATATATATTTGTATAGGTTTTCCATCTCTAATTTGACTTCTCCATATCCATTGCAATAATGCTGACAAAGCAAACAAATCTTCATCAAAGTTAATATCGTAATGAGTAATAAACTTTTTAATATCAGGTGTTATGAAGAAATTTATTAAATATGCCAATGCTTTCTTATTCCTATATTTATTTGTCCCTTTTGCATTACAAGGAACAAAATTCACATTATTTCTTGAATATAATTTCCCCTTTACATCTTTCTTATATGAATTAAAAGTTGTCCACATATTATAATCTGATTCTGTATTTGTAACTGTCCGAAAGAAGTTTTCTGTATTACTCTTTAACTGTTTAAATATTGAAGTATTCTTTTTCCCTTTTATACGCGTATACCAAGACTTTGATAATGGAATTGACTTTCCAATCTTTTCGCCTATCTTGTTAAACTTACCTTCATATATATCTATTAAGTCAGCTATATTTTTTCGTTTTTGGTATTCAAGATTAATATTATGTTCTATCAAATCATTATCATAATTCAACATATATTTTTTATATCGAATCTTATGTAAATCAAAATATGATTTCTGAATACTACCATCCCATAAATATGTAAAGATATAACTTTCTTCAAAACATTTAAAGAAATCAACAGGAAAATTCCACATTAATATTCTTGCAAGTTCATCACTGTTTTTCTTTTTGAATCCCATCAATGACTTAAAACTACACAACCTCTTAATATTATTATATACTCCATCATATGGATCTTCCTCTTCGTTCCATATCAAAAAGCCGTCATCATCTAAAGATACAAGATTCTCATTAAATATTATCTTCACATCATCTTTGCTTATCTTGTAAGGAGAAAGTACATCTAAGCATTCATCAATCATCAAGACATAGTCTTTACTTTTCAACAACTCTAACATATCCAAGTCCATCTTCTGAATAAGTGCATGTGTTGTAACAATATTCTTTTCATTTTCGACCAGCCATTTAAAATTATTCCACTTTGATCCCCAATTTTTAGGATCAACTATATCAATTTCAGTCTGTTCCTTAAACCTCTCACACTCTTCCAATAAAGGTACGACACACAAAAATTTCTTTTCTTGATTATTGTTAATATAATTAATCGCCCAAGTGCTTTTACCACTTCCCATAATGTCGTCTACCACCTTAATCACTTTTTCATCAACCAAATAAATTCCTCCTTCGTTTTTTCTGTGGACGATAGTCAAACCACCGTCCACTGTAATATTCTCCGTTTAGTTTGATATTTTGTCTATTTTCTGTTCTTCGCCTTTCTTTTACTTCTTCTTTCTTTTTTTCTACGGTTTTTGTTTCGTTTGCGTCTTACTTTCAATTCCTCTTTAGATGGCTTTGCTTCAATATATGGAATAGAATCCATGTTGTTTTCTTTTGCCACCAAAATTTGCTCATATCCATTTATTAATTCTCCAACATTCAAGCAAATAGGAATGAGTTCGCCGGTTTCTTGATACATCTGTCTACTTTGTTCAAGAATATCTTCTCTAACAATGAATTCATTGCTATAATGAATTTTCTCTATCGGATATTGTACATATTGTTTTGGTCTCTTAGGCTTGTTCTTCCATACCAAATCACCTGACCTATGATATGCTGGTCTTGTTTCTCGAATATTTTCAACCGAAAAATTCGGTTGTTCTACTTTCTCAATTAGTTCCAATTTCTCATTCACTTCTTTCTTCATTTCCATATTTTAAAATCTCCAATCTTTTATAATCTGTGAACATTGTCCACAATGATATTCTCCATGTATGTAATTATCTTCGCCGGTAGTTGCAAACTCTTCAATAGATAATTTGGGTGTGCCAACTTGGCACCCCCACTGGTTTTCGCCGTTCTTATATCCACACAATCTTACATATTCAACAGCCACTTTACGTTGTTTTGCATCGTCATTCTTACTTCTGCCAAAATTAGCTGCAAGCAAAACCTTTAATTTTTTATCTTCGTCAATTAAATCTTCTCTAATTCTTATAGGTATCATTTTAATGCCAAGTTCTTTAGCCGCCTTGTAGCGTTGGTGTCCTGATACAATAATCATATCTGGTGCAACAATGATTTCTGAGATAATTCCTTCTTCTTTTATCGAATTCTTAAATTCTTCATATTCTGCACCTGAAATATCATCAAAAAATTCGGTATTTCGTGGGTGTACTTTCAACACATCAATGGATACATTCGTTATTTCTTTGTTCATATTAAATTTTTCCTTTCTGTTTACGTTAGTGAATGTTGTTATGGTTTTGAGAATAGGTAAGGTGGTACATTTATATATTCTCTTTTTGTGTTTGAAAAATAGTCTTGTTGAGTTCATCTTCAATTTGTTTTACTTGATTTTGGTTTATTGCTTTCAAATGTATAACAACAACTGTTCCAATTATTTTGTCATTCATATCACCATAGACAATAAAATCTTCCGTCTTAGATGTCTTTGATACATTCTCAAATCTCCAATCAACACAACACGCAAAGACAATGTTCTTCGCCAAAGATTCTATTGACTTTAACATGGTCGTTGTGTCAATCGGTGTCACTTCCGTCGGAGTCAATGCCTTGTAGCGATATTCCGCCTTTACTACCTTTGCCATTGAATTACAAGACAATATTCTTGCCACATTACCTATTGATGTTCTTCTTCCCTTTGTTTCTTTCATAATTCTTTACCTCGTCTTTCTTTTATTGTAGGTTTTGTACCTATTAATACATTCTCCGTTTTGTTTTTTCATAACTTGAATTTATCAAGATAATCTGTGATTCTATCCTCTGTCTCCTTGCAAAAGACTAATTCATCATTCAAATATCGTCTTAAAGCAGTTGTCGATATATTTACTCGCCGACAAAATACTGTCTTGGGAGTTGCATATCTTTCCAAGTAGTCAAGAATTCGATTTTTTAGCATGCAAATAACACCTCCACTCTATTTACTTGTTCTTTGGTTTGTGTATGTATAACGTTGTTCTGTAAAAAAATTGTGAAATCTCTGATATAATTGAAATAAAAAAGACTACCACAACCAAAGGTAATTAATAAATTACCCTTATGTGATAGTCACAGTACAAAAAAGTGTTGACTTTTTTAAAATCTATGATATAATCAAGGTATGTGATGATTGGCATAGATTTATTCTGTGACCATCAGTATATTCATAATCACGCCAATGATTATGAACGATTTAATAACATATGGATACGCCAATATCTATATGTTAGTTTAGGTACTCTGTATTACAGGGTGCCTTTTCTTTTATGTACATATTCTATCAGATATATTTTGTATTGTCAATAGCTTTTTTGTATCATTTTTGATCATTTTCTAAATTGTATCATTTTTTTATTATATTAAAGTCAAAACACTAATTTTCGCTTGACAAAGTACCTATTTTGTATTATTCTATCAATCGGAGGTGATACCATGTTGGAGAAAAAAATAACCTTAAACAAGAGATTTTGTAAATTTTTGAGAGATACACGAAAAGAAAGTCGTAAATCTGCTGATGAGGTATCGAAGGCAATAAACAAAAGTCAAGGTTGGTTAGCCCAAATTGAAAGAGGTCGCTTGAAGACAATAAAACAATCTGATTTAATTGATTTATTTATGTATATATCTGGAGAATCAAAGGAAATAGCAAAATATATATTAAATGATCAATTACAATTAATAGCTATTACCGAGAAGAAAAATCTCATAGATTCTGACGGTAATCTTCTGAACTTTGGGGAATATATTTATTTTAAGCAAGTTAGAGGGCATCTCCAATACGCAGGCAGAAACCTACGAGAATTTATATCTGACATTCAAAATATGTCCTCTAATCAAATCGAAAAAGACCTTAAGGAGTTATTTTCACAACTATATACATTAGTCATAGATTGGATAATTAGAGCATTTCCTGAACTAAAGAAAAATTTTTCAGATGAAATTTCACAAACCAATCTTTTTATTTCTCTCAAATTATCATTGGATATTTATAATAATATTTGTTCAGATTATGGATTAGATAAAATTGAAATTTGTCAACTTGATATTGATGATATAGAAAATAAACTTAGTAATCCATTAATTGAAAAAGAAACAAGAAAACCTAAAGACATTGACGATTACGAATATTTCGACTTTGATGATGTTGTTAAAAATTTTAGTTTTGACGAATATATGATGTGGAAAAATAAATGTTGCTATGCTGATATTCAAGATAAAATGCCTATTTGCCTAAAATCCTCCAAATTATTCGAGCCAGATGAATATATTAAATATGACGATATACCATCAAACCTATCAATTTCAGAATATTTAAAAATTATAAGACACCTATATGAAGATATGGCATATTTTTATGGAAAGCTCAATTATCAAATGAATTATAATGATGAATTACAAGAAGAAATTAAAGATTTAGAAAAAGAGATTAAACATTTAAAACAACAAGAATAGAATAAAATCCAAATTTAATAAGCACATTGTCGCTTTGACAGTGTGCTTTTATAACTGTTAATTTATCTTTTACTTCCCCGGCTTCCACTTGTGACCGCACTTTTGGCATACATTTCGTGGACTACCTGAGCCTATAAATCCAGTGAGTAGACTATATCCTCTATTCGTTGTTGCAACTGAATATGAACCGCATTTAGGGCAACGGACGGACGAGGATGTATTTGATGTGTCTTGTCCTTTGGATTCGGCTGCAAGCATAGCAGACTGTCGCTCATATTGTGCACGAACTAATGGCACTCGATCGTAAGCTTCTTGGTCGAATTCTGGTGATGTTTTGACCAGCTCTTCGAAAATTTGTTCTTTTGCCCCAGGTTTTAAATCTCCATATTCGTCAAGATATTGCTCAGGGACGAATTGTTGAGTTCCTAGAGTTCCACACATCATACAAAGCTCTTTACTTGGATCTTTTTCTAGTGAATAGGTTATCGTTCCGCATTTCTTGCAATATGTATGTGGTAATGACATTGTCGTTCCCTCCTTTTTATTTTATAATACCATAAAAGTCAAAAAAAAGCAAGTATCTCCACAATACAAATTAAGCCACCAGAAATTAATCTGATGGCTTTTGCTATGTCTGTTACATTATTTAATTACATTATCTTTCAAAATAATTTCTTCATTCGCCAATATATCTTTTTTAGAAATGTAAAGAACAGTATATTTTGTCTGACGTGCAATATATTTATCATCTTGACGATGAAAGAAACTTGTTCCTGTAAATCTACCAACATTATCATTGCGTTCTATAATAAAAAAATATATTTCAGGGAAAGAATTATCAAAATAAAATACATAGTCGGCTTTAATGAAACAACCTTTTACTTTCTTTTGGCAAAACTTAAAGACAAACCGCCCTTGATCTAATAAGAATTCTAATCGAAATAAATTCTCAATTCTGTCTTTCACATCTTCAAAATATACACTTTTAGATAACTGTTCATATGTGATTTCTACAATCGAATTTGATCTAAAGAAAAAAATAAAAGACATAAGAAAAACAAATTTGCATTTTGCTGGCTCACACTAACACACATTGTCAATCGGCAATGTGTGTTTTCATAAAAAGAATATTTATATGATAGACCAGTAATTAAACAGAGAATAACATATGTAGAAGATAAGATTTAATTCAATAAAATAAAATTAAAAAAGACTATTTTAAACAAGACATAAACACAACAAAAAAATGTAATTTAACGAGTGAGAATTGAGCTATGCGAAATTCCACTCGTAATAGTCTGTCTTCTTAAACTGTTGTATATCTTCTTTCAGTTCAGTTGACATCCACCAGTGGATGTCTAAATTCACACTTCTTAAAATTAGACGTCCACCAGTGGATGTCAACTGAACTCTCGTAGGTATCACTAAGGATAAAACAAAGGAGGAATTATTATTAACAATTATAAAGTTTATCAACATACTAATCTTAACAATGGTAAGAAATATATCGGCATTACTCAGAAACCAGTTAAGGAAAGATGGTCAACATCACTCATTTAATGCAATCATATCTTTTATGTCTTCCGGTAATTGTAGTTCTTCTAAACCAGATGAATATGTACATACATTAAATTTATCCTCATAATGCATCTTTGAAAATATTCCCAAAACCTTATATGTAGGCTTTGTTAATTTTTTTATATTTTCATAGTATAGTGACACTGGAATATCCCCACTATCAATATTATTAACATCTCTAAAGCCTAAGCTAAGAACAGTCTTTGTATTACCAATAAAATAATCAGTATCAATACGAATGCCATTATTTAATGAAGCCCCTATCATACAGTGATTAAATAATAACTCGTGTAAATATGGTAATACAAATAATTTTCGTTGTGTATGACCATGCGTTTGTAACTTTATATTTTGTTCGGACAGTCTATTATTCAAACATGCAGAGTAAAAGACCTTAGCACTTAAGGATGTTTCTACTCCCGTTAAATGTAAAAAATATTGTGATCTGAAATCTATTTTTACATATTCAATATTACGTTTAGTTTGATATATTATCAAAAAATGTTTTTTATTCAATAACTCATCATACTTTTTTGCCGCATCTGTTATAATTTTTATTGCTTGTTTTTTGTTTACATTCTTCATATGTTTTATTACTCCCAAAATACAAAAGGGTATCCTTATGTAGGACACCCTTATATATTCTTATTTGCTGATTTTTCCGTTGTCTGCCAACTTGTCAATATTTCATGACCAATATGTGAAGTTTTTCTGTTGCTTCCCAACTTGCCAGCCTAAACACTGACTTTACTGTCAGATTATTATGATGTCAGCTCACCAAGGATATTTTTATCCTCATATATATTATACTACATGTAAACAAAAAATACAACTGTTTTTTATATTTTTATTCGATATTTTTATTTTTTGACGTGGCGTGTGAATACATCAGCTATAGCCTATTTTATAAATTACCCGACTAAACAAAATGTAAATATACCCCTACCATGTCGCCAATTTGGGCGAGATGTGATTGAGTTTCTTCCTTATTATATAGTATTTTCTTTTGTTATCATAGTATAACCGTCGGCGGTTAATCGTTCCGTTAATAAAGAATTAATCAACGCATTTAAACTTGTATTTTTATCATTGCAATATGCTTTGATAATATCTTTATTTCCTTTTAAAACTTTGACCTCTAATCTATCATAAGCCTTAGCGTTATACTTTGCCTTTGCTCTTCTTTGCGCTTCTGTTTGTGGCATTTTATCACCTTTCTTTACTTGACTTTTTCTTTTATATGTGGTATAGTTTAGATATAAGAGGAACGGCTTTAACGTTCCGCGAGCTATAAATATATTTTAGTCGCTCATTTGTGGGAATGGGCGACTATTTTTTTATGGTTTTTATTAATTCAATCAATAATGCTGTAATAGCTATTGTCAATATCATTTGTATGTAGTCCATAAAAACACCCCCTTTTTTGAGAGTGTCGGAACAGCCGCCACCGTTCCAATATATCAAGGTCGCATAAATTTCTTTATCACCTTATTTTTATTATAACATTAAATTCATTTTTAGTCAAACATAAATTTATAGTGTCGTAGTTGTATATTTTGTATAATTACGGCACTATATTTTCGTGCGATTTGTATATTGCTTTTATGGTGTCGTAGTGATATAATATAATCAAGTTAAAGGTAAGGAACACCTTAACAAACTAATCAATATTAAATAAGGAGGTACTTTTAAAATGGGTACAAATGAACTAAATTATCTTGACAATCTAATTGAAGAGATGAGAGAAAAAGAAGCAAAGGTTAAGGCAATAAGTGAAGAGATTGACGCACTAAAGGCACTTGTTAGGGACACGATGACAACATCAGAAATAAGCGAAATCACAACACCTAACCATCACATTACTTACAGTCAATGCGAACGTACAACAGTTGATAAGAAGAAACTTCAAGCTCTTTATCCTGACACATTCGGTAAGGTAGTAAAGATAAGTAAGTACATGATGTTAAGAATCAACTAAGCAAAAAGCCCTTGTATAAGCGGCAACTTATACAAGGGCAAACACCACAATAACTAATCAAAAATAAGGTGGCTATATTTATTATAGCATAATCGCCTTATTAAGTCAAATTTTAAGGAGGTTGTTTATAATGGCAACAGTAGCGGAAATAGTTACAAACACAATTATTAAAAAGCTTGAAAGCGGTGTAATCCCTTGGTATAAGCCTTGGACTGGCGGCGAGGCGGTTAATTATATCACTCAAAAGCCTTACAGAGGTATCAATAGATTATTACTTGATAGCGGTGAATATCTTACCTTTAAACAAATTCAAGACTTGAACGGCAAAATAAAGAAAGGTGCTAAATCTCATGTAGTGGTATTCTACAAGAAACTTGAATTTGAAGATGAAGCCACAGATGAGATAGTAATTAAAACATTACTAAGATATTACAGAGTGTTTAGCCTTTCAGATGTTGAAGGCATTGACAGCAAGCAAGTTATAAAGGAACGAGAAAATTATAGTATCGGCAAATGTCAAGAAGTCATTGATAACTATATTGATAAGTCAGGTATAACCTTTCAAAATGAAGAAGTCAGTGCTAAAGCTTATTATCGTCCAGCTGATGATATTGTGGTACTTCCTAAACTATCACAGTTTACATCAAGTCAACATTATTACGCTACCGCCTTTCATGAGTTGGTACACAGTACAGGACATAAGGACAGATTAAACCGACTAACCGCAACCGCACACTTTGGCAATAAGGAATATAGCCGAGAGGAATTGACCGCCGAGATTGGCTCATCTATCCTATGCAACGTTACAAACATTGACACAACGGATATTATGGATAATTCCGCCGCCTATATTCAATCATGGTTAAAAGCTTTAAAAGGTGATGTAAATATGGTACTTGTAGCAGCGGCAAAAGCTGAAAAAGCGGTTGAATATATATTGAAATAACATACAAGGGGCGGTATTATTCCGCTCCTAATACTAACAATAAAAAGGAGAATTATAACAATGAATAATTTAAAAACCGAATGGATAAATAGACTTGATGACTTGATTAATAAATTATATGATATTCAATACAATCAGACTGTAATCAATGAGCTATTGGGAATGCTACAAGAGCATACACTTGATAAAGATGATTACAACGTGAGTTTTGACCGCCTAAACGTACTGGCAAGTGTTCTTAATGATTATACAGAACAAATTCAAAAGAAGATTGATACAGTTGACAATGACATTGTAAGTCTGAGATATGCCATTGTGCACACCATACAAGCATTTTAAGAGGGCAAGGAGTAAAGCAACATGAGAACTAAAGACATCTACCAAAGCTTACTTATAGGACTATTTATAGCATTAATATGTGCAATCAATACAATGATACAGAGCAATATTATATAATATATTGTCACATTTATATATCAAGGAGGACTTTTATAATGAACGAGAAAAACTTTTTACACTTTACACAGTCTACAGACAAAAATAATATTCTGACATATACGTATCAAACACAAACAAATGAACTTGTAACCGAACAATACGAGCATAAAGATTTAAAAATCTGTCCTTTCTGTGGAGGAGCGGCAAAATTGCAAGTAATGAATGCATATTCTTTACCTGGTGCACAAGTAAGATGTGTTAAATGTCAAGCTCAAATTTCAGATTTGGTTGGTCGCACTTTTGCAAGCAATGAAAGTAAAAATTGGCTTGAAGTTTTAACAAGTGTTGTTGACCATTGGAACACTCGCACAAATTAATTATATTAGATATGTAAAAAAATAAGGGCAATCCAAATTTTAGGATTGTCCTTTTTGCTTATTTAAGGCATATGTGGTTACTTAAAGCCGTTTCAATGTCCTTTGAAGATATGCCAATATACTTTTGTGTTACCGCCGGTGTACTATGTTGTAAGAGTTGTTGGACGAGAATAATATTATAATCATTGTTTTGATAGATCTGACTTGCAAACATCTTACGGAAGCTATGCGTGCTAATGTTGTCGTATCCTAAGTAATCACATACGATTTTTAATTGTTTCTGCACCGCTCTTTCAGTGATTGGAAATATTTGTTCATGTGGCTGTATTCCATTTTCTAAGCAGTAGATTTTTATATATTGATATATTTCAGTCGGTACTGTGAACATCCTTTTCTTCCCTGTTTTTTGTTCTGTTATATCAAGTCTGTATCTGTTTCCGTCTTTAATGATGTCATTTAATGTTAACTTCAATATGTCCGATATACGCAAGCCTAAATTTGCTTCTAACACTAATGCCGTTGCAATTCTATTATTTGACCTAAATCCAGTAAAGCCTGTTTTCATTGTGTCGATTATTTCGTTATACTGTTCTGTTGTTAATGCTATTGTCTTTTTATTTGCCATCTCATTCACCTTCTTAAAATTATTATCTAAGAAGATTTTACACTAAAAGTTCGTATTTGTCAATACTAAAAGTTCGTATCTTATGATATGTTTTTAAAAAATGGCTTATTTGCTTGATTTTATAGTTCGTATAAGTACAATAATACGAACTTAATAGAGTGTGTTCGTAAAAGGCTTAATTTTATTGACTATTTAACCAAGTTTATCTCAAATGAATATTTTGAACTATTTCTAATCTAAAAGAATCGCATACCTATGCCACGCATCGACCACTTCATCGAACTAAAGTGTTAAATTTTACTTTTTTGAGTAAATTTTGAACATAGAAAATCCCTTATAAAACAAGGCTTTTCCAAAATATTATAAATTTACATTCTTAAGCAATCTGATAAAATATTAATATTTTTGACATTATCGTTGTTCGCTAACAGCAAAATAATCATTTCTAATAAATGTATATTAATATACTCTTATTACAAGCAATTATTTTTTAGATAGTATATATGGTCTGCTTTCCCTTATTTTATAAATTTAATTTTAAACCATTCATGTACCATTTTGGTGCAAAACAGTGCATAAATTTGCTTAATTTTGCAATATTCAATGATTTTTATTTACTTCATTAATGCCATTAAACCGCATAAATACTACATTTTTGCACTTTCTCTTATATCAAGCCATTATTTTTTATAATTTATCAATATTTTCGTCGAAAAAAATCGGATTTTTGTTGATTGTTCACTATTTTAATAGTATAATGTTAATAAAATCGTAATACAGAATGGAGATTAATAATGCAAGCAGCGATACTTATTCTTTTAATTATACTTATTATATGTGTACTTATAACTCTGATTTTTACATTAAAAAACAGTTCAAAGCCGTCTGATTCGGGACTTGAACAACGTATAAACGGTTCTGTCAAAATATTTTCCGACATAATATCGGAAAATCAACAGGTAATCGGCAATATGCAGACAAACCGTTTTGCACAAATGGACAACGAAATCAAAAGTATGCGTCAAAGTATGGAAAAACACCTTGCCGATATGTACAAAGGTTTCGCCGATATATCCGCTCTTTCATCAGGTGTAAGTGATTTAAAAAAAGTCCTTTCAAATGTTAAAACACGTGGTATACTCGGTGAAATACAACTCGGTGCAATCCTCGACGAAATACTTGCACCGGAGCAATTCGACACCAATGTTGCAACCATACCGAACAGTTCCGCAGTTGTTGAATTTGCGGTTAAACTTCCGCACGACGACGAAGGATTTATATATCTTCCGATTGATTCAAAATTCCCGCTTGACGCCTACAACGATTTACTGAACGCATATGATACCGGCGACAGCGAAATTATAAACCGTTCTTCAAAAGCACTCGTTCAGCGAATAAAGCAATTCGCAAAAGATATTCACACAAAATACGTTGAACCGCCGTACACAACCGATTTTGCAATAATGTTCCTCCCAACAGAAGGACTTTATGCCGAGGCAGTTAATCTCGGTCTTGTCGAAGTTTTGCAACGTGAATATAAAATAAATATAGCAGGTCCAAGCACAATGGCGGCTATGCTTAATTCTTTGCAAATGGGTTTCCGTACACTTGCACTTGAAAAACGTTCAAGCGAAGTTTGGCAAGTCTTAGGCGAAGTCAAGGGTGAATTTGAAAAATTCTATTCAGTTCTTGAAACGGCACAAAAAAGAATTACCCAAACAGGTGACGAACTTGATAAACTTATCGGTGTCAGAATGCGTGCAATGGAGCGAAAACTCCGCAGTGTTGAAAAATCCGAAAGCAACAGTTTTGACGATATGTAATAATATATTTGATAAAACCATTATTTATTCCTTAACCACACAAAAAAGCCACGAGTAAACTCGTGGCTTTTATATTACTTAATTTTTAAATTATCTGCCTGGCTTAAAGAAATCGGGAACATCTATAATACCCATTCCCGGCTTTAACTTTCTCTTGAAAATTGCATTATCATCATAATCAGAAACTGATGATGAATAAGACGGAGTCTTTCTGTCGCTTGATGTTGAAGAACCTGTAAACTTAGGTGTAATATTCTTTACATCATTAGCCTTATCCTTACCGCGTCTTAATGAACCGTCAAGACCTGTTGCAATAAGAGTAACCTTAATTTCATCTTTAAGATTATCGTCCATAGCAGTACCGACAATAATATTTGCCTCTTCACTTACAAGGTCACGAACAATGCTTGATACTTCGCCCATATCAACAAGTGAGAATTCACTTCCGCCTGTGATATTAAGAAGTACGTTTTCAGCACCCTCAATGCTTGTTTCAAGAAGCGGACTTTCAATAGCCGCACGAACTGCGTCCTGAGCGGCATTTTCACCCTTGCCGACACCGATACCCATATGTGCGACACCGCTGTCTTTCATAATTGTTCTTACATCGGCAAAGTCACAGTTCATAATACCTCTTTGAGTAATTACTTCAATGATACCTTGAACACCTTGACGAAGAACATCATCTGCAAGTTTGAATGAATCTTTAATTGTAACCTTTTTGTCTGCAATCTTCAATAGAAGATCATTTGGTATAGTAACAATAGCGTCAACCTTTTCTGCAAGGTTCTTAATACCTTCTTCAGCGTTTCTCATTCTTTGAGGTCCTTCAAAGAAGAAAGGCTTTGTTACTACCGCAACTGTAAGTACACCAAGAGATTTCGCAGCCTCTGCGATAATAGGTGCGGCACCTGTACCTGTTCCGCCGCCCATACCTGCTGTTACGAATACCATTTCTGTATCTTTTACAAGATTCTTGATTTCATCTTTTGATTCTTCAGCCGCTTGTCTGCCAATTTCAGGCTTTGCACCTGCTCCCAAACCGCTTGTAAGCTTTCTGCCGATATTAAGTACAGTCGGTGCTTTTACATTTGCAAGCTGCTGTGCATCTGTATTGACGCAAATAAATTCTGCCTTTGTAACGCCGGCCTCGATCATACGATCCACAGCATTGTTACCGCCGCCGCCGACACCTATAACCTTTATTCTTGCGCCGTCTATTGTAGTGTTTTCTTCCAAACCGATAGGCATATCACTCATCTAAATATCCTCCTTCGTAGTTTATCCCCAACAAATCCAACAGGGAAATCTCCGCATATATATTATTTTACTATGTTTTTTCAACTTATTCAATAGTTTTTTCCCACAAATTTTCAAAACGCCGAAAATTTTTACACAATATTATAGTCATTTTGTTTTTAATTTTTGTGCAATTTTATTTTTACGGTGTATATATCGCCTTTCCGGACTCGCTTAAATCCATTGTTCCGCGAGCATTTTCAGTCAAACTGTTACTCATAACGGTTTCTCTGAACAGTCTTATTTTACGTTCAAGATCCAACTGCGTACCGCATTGTACGGTTATTCGGTTATCGTAGTTCATTGTTATGTCAGTCACATCGGTAACATTTATTTCGATAACCTTATCAAGAATACCCGTTGCCTCAAGCGTTGACAGCGAAATTTTTGTAATATCGAATTTTTCGTTTTCATCGGTTTTTAAAATTTCACCCAATTTATAGTCCGTAACCGTCAATCCAGTTACTGTCGGTAATGTTTCACCGTTGTTGCCGGTATCGGTTAAAACTCTCAATTCAGAATTTACAAGCAATGTCTTACCATCAATTTTTATATACGCAGACGGTGTATATTCCGTCACCGTAACTTTTACTGACGGTGGGAATAACCTTTTCTGCACATCAACGGTATCTATATATGGTATTGTTTTTAACGTATTCCTTATTTTTCGTCTGCCGCTGCGGAAAAGATTTTGACCGACAAGCGGTTTTAGCTTTTCTTGGAACTGTTCGGCTGTTACGAGAACATTTCCCTCAACCGATACGGAACGAATGTTAAATATCGGTGTCATAAATAAGAGCACGCTTACAAGAATCACCGCCAAAACAAATCCCAGCAATGCACGTCTACGCTGTATTTTAAGACGCTGTTGCTTTTGTTTTTTTTGGTAGCGAATTTTTCGTTCAAGCTGTGTAGGTTCACGCCGAACACTTCTTTCGGGAACATCTTTATGTTCTTTCAAGGTTCTTTTCTCTAACCTGCTCCAATCATATTCAGTTGTAGTTTTTGTAACCTTACGACCGCCTGTTTTGACGACTCGTATATTACGATTATTTTCATCCATACTATCACCCTGAATTATTCTCGTCTGATTTTCGCTCCGCATTCAAGCAGATACTTTTCTATATTTTCATAACCTCTGTCTATAAATTCTGTGCCGCTAATCGTCGTTGTACCGTTTGCGGCAAGTGCCGCAACAACAAGTGACGCGCCTCCACGCAGTTCTCTTGCAACAACATTTGCACCCTGCAAAGCGTTTACACCTCGTACAACGGCACTTCTGCCTTCTACTTTTATGTCAGCACCCATTCGTGTAAGTTCATCAACATGCTGAAATCTGTTTTCAAATATATTTTCTATAAATACACTTGTTCCTCTTGCCACAGTTGCAAGCGCCATAAACGGCGATTGTA
>OLRR01001391.1_pt1 | contig 15330 bp, 14 predicted proteins | sample 1671941 | NCBI WGS metagenome assembly OLRR01 (sample SAMEA3136628, study PRJEB25190) | human gut metagenome
GAACAGGGCAGAACGACTGCCGAATAAGGAAAATACATATCTTTATAAGGATTTGAACAAGAACGGCGTTGAAATCTCGGGCGGCGAGGCACAAAAACTCGCCCTTGCGAGAGCACTTTATAAGGACGCTCCCGTTGTCATTCTCGACGAGCCGACTGCCGCTCTGGACCCGATTGCAGAAAACGAGATTTATACCCGTTTTAATTCCTTTGTCCAAAATAAAACCGCAATTTATATTTCACACAGGCTTTCAAGTTGTGCATTTTGCGATAAAATTGCCGTGTTTGACAAATCGAGACTTGTCGAAAGCGGCACGCATAAAGAACTTTTGTCTGTTGACGGCAGATATGCCGAACTTTGGAACGCCCAGGCAAAATATTATGTAGAATAATTTTGTTAAACCAAGTTAAATAACGCAGAAAAAGCCGTACGGAAAGTACGGCTCAGACTGTCGATAAAGCTCCTGAAGCACGCCAATAAAATTAACTAACCGCTTAATGCCTCCCTTGTGTAAAGGGAGGTGGCAACACGAAGTGTTGACGGAGGGATTGTAAAAGTACCGCAAACATCGAGTTTACGGTACTTTTTGCGTTTTTCGTTTTTTGCTCACAAGCGGTACCATTGTACAGCAAAGTTCGCAAGAAAACGAAATTCAGAACCTTTCTCAACAGCCTACAGCGTGTTGACTGTTTTTTATGTTTTTGCCGTATTTGCTTCATTTTTTCTCTCGCCATTCTTTGACAAATTTAGTGATTTTTCACAAAAATTTCTTTTCTCTATTGACGAAATCGCTATTAATATATATTATATTAAATATATTAAGAAAAAGTTATTTTTAGTTGTTGTTGAGGGGAAAAAATGGCATTTGAAAAGGTTTGGCTTTCATCGCCTACAATGCACGGCGACGAATTAAAATATGTAACAGAGGCTTACGAAACAAATTGGATGTCTACCGTTGGTGCGAATATCAACGAGATCGAAAAGCAGATGTGCGAAAAGGTGGGCTGTAAGTATGCAGTCGCACTTTCTGCCGGAACGGCGGCGCTCCATCTTGCTGTAAAGCTAGCAGGAGTTAAGCCGGGTGATAAAGTATTTTGTTCCGACATGACATTTGACGCAACCGTAAATCCGGTAGTTTATGAGGGCGGAGTTCCGGTATTTATCGATACCGAATATGATACTTGGAATATGGATCCGGTTGCTCTTGAAAAGGCATTTGAGATTTATCCCGATGTTAAGGTTGTTGTTGTTGCTCATCTTTACGGCACACCGGGTAAGATTGATGAAATCAAGGCAATTTGCAACAAGCACGGTGCGGTTATCGTAGAGGATGCCGCAGAATCGCTTGGCGCTACATACAAAGGACAGCAGACCGGCACATTTGGTTCGTTCAACTGCATAAGTTTTAACGGAAATAAAATTATAACCGGTTCCAGCGGAGGAATGCTTTTAACCGACAGCGAATGGGCTGCTAACAAGGCTCGCAAATGGTCAACTCAGTCGAGAGAAAATGCTCCCTGGTATCAGCATGAAGAACTCGGATATAATTACAGAATGTCTAATGTAATAGCCGGCGTTGTCAGAGGACAGATACCTTATCTCGAGGAACATATAGCGCAGAAAAAAGCAATTTATATGAGATATAAGGAAGCGTTTAAGGATTTACCCGTTAAAATGAATCCTTATGATGAAAAAAATTCAGAGCCAAACTTCTGGCTTTCGTGTATGATTATTGATGAGTCTGCAATGTGTAAGCAGGTTCGCTCCGAGCAGGATTATTGCTATGTCAGCGAAAACGGCAAGACCTGTCCTCAAGAAATCCTTGATAAACTTGCAGAGATTAATGCAGAGGGCAGACCTATTTGGAAACCTATGCATATGCAGCCGATTTATCGTATGAACGGCTTTGTTACAAAATACGGTAACGGTCGTGCCCAAACAAACGCATATATTCAGGGCGGAGCAACCGATATCGGAATGGATATTTTCAGCCGTGGACTTTGTCTGCCGAGTGATAACAAGATGACACCCGAGCAGCAGGACAGAATTATTGAAGTAATTAAACGCTGTTTTGAGTAAGCGGACGGTGAGTTATGATATATAAGTACATAAAGCGAATTCTTGATATAATTTCTTCGCTTCTTGCGATAATTATTTTGTCGCCGCTTCTCGGCGTATTAACGGTAATCGGTGCTTTTGAGATGAAAGGCAATCCGTTTTTTACCCAGGAGCGACCCGGTAAGGACGAAAAGATATTTAAGCTTGTAAAATTTCGCACAATGACAAATGCAAAGGACGAAAACGGCGAACTTCTATCCGATGCCGAAAGGCTTACAAAATACGGAAAGTTTTTGAGAAAAACAAGCCTCGACGAACTGCCGGAGCTTTTCAACATCCTCAAAGGCGATATGTCCGTCATCGGCCCAAGACCGCTGCTGGTTCAGTATTTACCGTATTATACCGAAGAAGAAAGACATAGACATGATGTAAGACCCGGACTAACAGGTTGGGCTCAAGTAAATGGTCGTAATAATATTACTTGGGAAGAAAAGTTTGCTTGGGATGTTAAGTATGTAGAAAATATATCTTTTAGTATAGATGTTTATATATTATTTAAAACTGTTAAAAATGTTCTTTTTTCAAGCGATGATATAATATTAAATGCGATTGAGGATTTTGATGAGTATAGAAAAAACACCAACGGTAATATATCGGATAAATGATTTGTTGCAAAATAATGTCTTTGTTAAGCGAGATGATTTGTTGCCTTTTTCATTTGGCGGAAATAAAGCTCGCAAGGCTCAATATTTTTTAGAGGATATTAAAGAAAAAAAAGCTAACTATTTAGTTACATATGGCAGTGCGAGTTCAAATCATTGTCGAGTAATTGCAAATTTAGCTTGCTCTTTAGATATTCCTTGTTTGATAATAAGTCCTGATGAAGAGGAACAAGAAACAATTAACAGAAAATTTATGAAGTTTTTCAATGCAGAAATTTTTGTTTGTCCTGTAAGCGAAGTTTCAAAAACGATTGACGATAATATGCAAAGATTGTCAAACGAAGGATATAATCCTTATTTTATTATGGGTGGTGGACATGGAAATCTTGGAACTAGAGCTTATGTTGATTGTTTTGAGGAAATTTTAGAATATGAAAAAGAAACCGATATAAAGTTTGACTATATTTTTCATGCCTCAGGTACAGGTACAACCCAATCAGGTTTAATTTGTGGAAAACTTATGAATAATAGTGATGTACATATTGTTGGCATTAGCATTGCTCGTAGATGTCCATATGGAAGAAATGTTGTTATGAATAGTATCATTGATTATCTTGGGGATAAATATTCTTTAGAACAATATGAGAAATCTTTAGATTTTATAGATGATTATGTGCTTGATGGATACGGTTGTGCAAATGATGAAATATTAAAAATAATTAGTGAGCAAATGAGAATTAATGGTATGCCATTAAATAAAACATATACAGGTAAAGCGTTTTGGGGCATGACTGAATATATCAAAAAGAACGATATTAAACATAAAAATATTTTATTTATTAATACTGGTGGAGCGCCATTATTTTTTGATGATTTGGGGAATTTAGAATGACTAATATTTTGATTTTAAGTGCCGGAACACGAAATAAGGTTGTTCAGTATTTCAAAAAAGCACTTAGCGGCAAGGGGCTGGTGATTGCAACGGATTGCAGCAATCTTGCGCCGGCAATTTATGATGCAGATAAATATTATATAGTTCCGAGAATGACAGATGACGGTTATCTTGATGTTATTCTTGATATTTGTAAAAATGAAAAAATCACAGGTGTCCTTTCCCTTATTGACCCAGAACTTTCACTTCTTTCAGAGAATGTTGAAAAGTTTGAAAGTGTCGGAACAAGAGTGATTGGCTCGTCATATGAACTTTGTGAACGCTCACTTGACAAATATGAAATGTATAAATGGCTTGTTGAAAACGACTATAAATGTGCAAAGTCTTATATGGATAAGGATGAATTCTTTGCGGATTTGGATAACGAAACGGCAAAATTTCCGGTATTTGTTAAGCCTGCAAGAGGCAGCGCCAGCATTTCAATTTCAAAGGTAACAGACAGAGAAACGGTTGATTTGCTTTTCGCACATGAAGACGGTCTTATGATACAAGAATTTCTTGACGGTCAGGAAATCGGAGCAGATGTTTATATTGATATGATTACCGGTGAGGTTGTATCAATTTTCACAAAGAAGAAAATTAAGATGCGTGCCGGGGAAACAGACAAAGCTGTCTCATTCAAGGACGAAAAACTTTTTGAGCTTATTAAGGAGTTCGTAATAAGAGCCAGTTACAGAGGTCAAATAGATATTGATATATTTGACATAAACGGCGAGTATTACATTTCGGAGGTCAACCCTCGTTTTGGCGGCGGCTATCCGCATGCTTATGAAAGTGGAAGCGACCATATGAGTCTTATCGTTAATAATCTTGAGGGTAAGGCAAACGATTGTGTTATCGGTAATTATAGAGAAAATACATATATGATGAAGTATAATGAGTTAAAGGTAATTGAACCGGATGAATAAAGTTTTAATAATTGCAAATTGTGCAAGCGGTTTATATGATTTTCGAGAGGATTTAATAAGAAGGCTTGGCACACTTAATCAAAAAGTATATACTTCTGTTCCGGTTGATGAATATGTTGAAGAATTAACATCTTTGGGCTGTAAAATAATCGATACGCCTGTTGACAGAAGAGGAGTAAATCCTGTAAAAGACATCAAGCTTTTATTAAGATACTTTAAGATTATTAATCAAGTCAAACCGGATTTAGTAATTACATATACAATTAAACCAAATGTTTATGCAGGGCTTATTTGTAGATTAAAAAAAATACCGTATGCAGTTAATATAACAGGCTTGGGAACAACGTTTCAAAATGACGGAATATTAAAAAAACTTGTTACGGCTATGTATAAAGTTTCTTCAAAAAATGCAAAAGTTGTGTTTTTTGAAAATATTGAAAATTTAGAAGTATTTGTAAATTTGGGAATTGTAAAAAAAGAAAACACCAAGCTTCTCAACGGTGCTGGTGTAAATCTTGATAAATTTTCATATAGAACTTATCCCGAAAACACTCAAACGGTTAGATTTTTATTTATGGGCAGAGTTATGGCTGAAAAGGGCGTCAACGAACTTTTCGAGGCTATGCAAAGATTGTATAAAAACGGATATAATTTTGAACTCGATGTTTTGGGAAATTACGAAGAGGATTATGAAAATATCATAAACAAATATGAAAATGACGGTTGGCTAAAGTATCATGGCTATCAAAATGATGTTAAGCCGTTTATCGAAAAGGCGCATTGTTTTGTCTTGCCTTCTTGGCATGAGGGTATGGCAAATACAAATCTCGAATGTGCCGCAATGGGCAGACCGCTTATTACAAGTAATATTCATGGTTGCCTTGAGGCAGTTGTTGAAAATAAAAGCGGTTATTTGTGTGAACGAAAAAATGCAAACAGCCTGTATGACTGTTTGAAAAAATTTATCGAGCTTCCGTATGATCAAAAAGTTGAAATGGGCAAGCAATCCCGTATTCATATGGAAGAAGTTTTTGATAAGACCAAAGTTGTTGACGAAACGATTAAAAAGTTGTTTGGAGAATAAATTATGTGGAAATTAGTTCCCGTAGTGTTAATTAGTTTGACGGCCGCTTTTTTCTATGATAGGTTTTCCACAAAAAAGGAAAATTTGTCAGGTTATGTGTATAAAGAAAAAATACTGTGGCTTATTCCAATTATTGCAATGGCTGTTTTTGCTGGATTGAGAACCGGTTACAATGATACAACGGCATACACATATTCATATGAGAATTTTGTAAAATCAAATTTTGATTTTTCTGATGTGAGTTGGTCATTCGGCGACAATTTCGGATTTAATGTTTTTTCTATTATTCTCAAATCTCTCGGTTTAAGTACCAATGGATATTTGATGGTTTTTGCCATTGTCACCTACGGAATATATATTTGGTTTATCCATAAGTATTCGACGGATTTTTTGATGTCGATGTTTTTGTTTATCTGTTTGATTTTTACATTTCCGCTTGCGGCTATAAAACAATGCGTTGCGGTTGCATTTTGCTTGCTTGCTGTTGATAAGGCAATAAACAAAAAGTGGTTTTGGTTTATCTTTTGGATATTTATTGCCGAAACTTTCCATGCATATTCGTTTATGTACTTGATTGTTCCGTTACTGTTTTTTGTACCGTGGCAGGATAAAAGAACGGTTATGTGGATAGTTATATTTTTCTTTGCCGGCATTTTGCTTCGACCTATGATAGGTACAGTACTTAGTATTACAGATGCACTTGGCGAGGAATATACTGTTGAGTCTTTTAATCAGGCTGGCGTTAATCCATTTAGACTTTTGGTTTGTCTTGTGCCGCTTGTGCTGTCATTTATTTTGCGAAAGCAAATAAATGACCCGTACAATGAGGTTAATCGTGCCGAGGGTTTATGTATGAATCTTGCCTTTCTTAACGGCGAAATAATGTTCGTTGCACTTTTTGGTACAGCCAATTATTTTGCCAGACTCGCAAATTATTTTTATATTTTCCCTGTTATTGCTCTTCCGAGATTGTTTAATATGGTAAATCCTAAGTGGCGAACGCTTATGAAAATATGTGTTGTGCTTTGTTATTTGTTGTTCTTTTATTATGCTGAATATATCGTGTATGGCAATTTTGATAATAGATATCAAGGAATTACATTTAATGAGTTTAGCTTTTTTGCATAGAAAGGATATACGGAGAATGGATAAGCCGATAAGAATATTACAGGTGATTGGTATCATGAATCGTGGCGGAGCAGAGACTATGATTATGAACCTATATCGTAATATTGACATAACCAAAGTTCAATTTGATTTTGTTGTTCATACAAATGAAGTTGGCAGCTTTGATGAAGAAATTAAAGCTCTTGGCGGAAGAATATATCATTGTCCCAGATATGTTATTAAAAATCATATTGGATACAAAAAGTGGTGGAAAAAATTTTTAAGTGAGCATAGTCAAGATTATATTGCTGTACATGGACATATTGGCAGTACCGCTTCGATTTATCTGTCGATTTCAAATTCTTACGGTTTATACACAATTGCTCATAGTCATAGTGCAAGTGGCATTTCTACTTTGAAAGATGTTGTTTATAAATTGCTTTCATATAATACAAGAAATGTTGCAAAGTGCTTTTTTGCATGTTCCCAATTGGCGGGAATAAAAAGATACGGAAGACATATAGTGCACAACAATAAAAATTTTTTTATTCTAAATAATGCCATTGATACAGAAAAATATATTTGTAATGATTACATAAAGAATAAAAAAGATAAAGAATTATGTATTGATGAAAGTCAAACAGTATTGGGTCACGTCGGTAGATTTGATAATGCTAAAAATCAAATATTTTTAGTTCATATTTTTAATGAACTTCAAAATTATAATGAAAATTCAAAATTAATTTTGGTGGGTAACGGTAAAAATTTTGAATTTGTAAAAGAAAAAGTAAAACTTCTTGATCTCGAAAACAAAGTAATTATGACCGGCGTTAGAGATGATGTTAATGAAATACTTCAAACTTTTGATATGTTTGTTTTTCCTTCAATTTATGAGGGACTTCCCGTATCTGTTATTGAAGCGCAAGCGTCAGGATTAAAGTGCCTTTTGTCGGATACCGTTACAAAAGAGGTAGACATAACGGGCAATGTTGAATTTATGAGCCTTGAAAAATCACCAAAGGAATGGGCAGAAAAAATTGTTTCAATGCTTCCTTATGAGCGAAAAAATACTCAGCAAAAAATTATTGATGCAGGATATGATATTAAATCAACTGCAGAATGGCTTACTGATTTTTACATAAAATTAGCGGAGAAGAATTTATGAAAACATTAACCGTATTTACCCCGGCGTATAACAGGGGCTACATAATTCATAAGTGCTATGAGAGTCTTTGCAGACAGACGAGTAAGGATTTTGTTTGGCTTGTTGTTGATGACGGCTCAACAGACAATACTGCCCAACTGATTAAAGAGTGGCAAAAGCAAGACAATGGCTTTGAAATCAAATATATCTATAAAGAAAACGGCGGAATGCATACTGCTCATAATACAGCTTACGAAAATATAGATACAGAACTTAATGTTTGTATTGATTCCGACGATTATATGCCTGATGACGCTGTTGAAATAATATTAGATGAATGGAAAAAATATCGAGAAAATGAAAAATATGGCGGTATGGTTGCCTTAGATGTTGATTCAAAAAATTTTAATGTTATTGGAACTGAACTTGATGAAACTATCAAAAATTTCAATTTGGACTATTATTATAATCATGGCGGTTTGGGAGACAAGAAACTGATTTACAGAACAGATGTTATAAAAAAATATCCGCAATATCCTGTTTTTGAAGGTGAAAAATATGTTTCTCTAGCATATAAATATCGTTTGATTGGTAAGGATTATTTTCTCGGAGTTATTAATAAACCTGTATGTGTAGTTGAGTATCAGGAAAATGGTTCAAGCATGAATATGTATAGACAATATTTGAATAATCCTAAAGGCTTTGCGTTTATAAGAAAAATTAATATGCAATATATTGATGATAAAAAAAGAAATTTTATTGATTGCATTCATTATGTGTCAAGTTCGATTATTTCAAAAAATAAGAGTTTTGTTAAAGAATCGCCAAAGAAATTGATGACGGTTTTGGCTGTTCCGTTTGGATTGCTGTTGACTGTAATTATTAGGATAAAGGCTAAAAAGTTAATGAAAGTTAAATGATAATGAAAAAGAAGATTTTTATTTTTTCACACGCTATGGAAATAGGCGGTGCCGAGCGGGCGTTGTTGGGATTTCTTGACAGCGTGGATTATTCAAAATATGATATTGATTTATTCTTGCTTAGACACAGCGGGGAATTGCTGGATTTGATACCTAATGAGGTTAATTTGTTGCCTGAAATTCCTCAATACAGGGCTGTTATGCTGCCTATGGTTAGCGCATTGAAAGATGGACAGATAAAGGTTGTTTTAGGCAGGCTTGTAGGTAAAATCAAGGCTAAGAATTATAGCATTAAGCATTCTGCTCAAGCCAGTGCCGTTGCTATTGATTACAGTCATAAATATGTCGTTGACTCTTTGCCCAAGATAAATGATAAAAATTATGATTGTGCAATCAGTTTTTTGACTCCGCATTACATTGTTTCTAAAAAAGTAAATGCAGACAAAAAAATTGCTTGGATACATACGGATTACTCAACGGTCAGCGTTGATATCGAGTCTGAACTTAAAATGTGGTCACAATATGACTACATCGCCTCTATTTCAAATGATGTAACGAACGCTTTTTTAGTTAAATTTCCGTCGCTTGAGGATAAGATAGTTTTGATAGAAAATATTTTATCTAAAGATTTTATAGAAAAGCAGTCAAATTTATTTGACGTAAGCGGCGAAATGCAAAGTGATTTGATTAAGTTTTTATCTGTTGGCAGATTTTGCGAAGCAAAGAATTTTGATAATGTTCCGGAGATTGCAAGTCTTATTAAAGCAAAAGGCATAGATTTTAAGTGGTACATTATCGGTTACGGCAGTGACGAAGCATTAATTAAATCAAAAATTGCCGAGTACAATATTAGCGATACAGTAATTATACTCGGTAAAAAAGATAATCCTTATCCATATATTAAAGCGTGCGATATTTATGTTCAGCCTTCGAGGTACGAGGGAAAATGCGTGGCTGTCAGAGAAGCACAGATATTGGACAAGCCGGTGGTAATTACAAATTACACTACGGCGCAGAGTCAACTTAATGACGGCTTTGACGGAGCGATTGTTCCGATGGATAATGCAGGCTGCGCAAATGCGCTTGCGGATTTTATTCTTGATAAGGATAAGCAAAATCAGTTTATATCTAACATGAAAACAATGGATTATTCAAATCAAAACGAAGTAGAAAAGATCTATAAAATTATCGGAGATTAGTATGATACCGAAAAAAATCCATTATTTTTGGTTTGGTGGCAACGAAAAGCCAAAAAGCGTTAAAAAGTGCATAGACAGCTGGAAAAAATACTGCCCGGATTATGAAATTATTGAATGGAACGAATCGAATTTTGACATTCACTGTATGCCTTTCGTGGAGCAGGCTTATGAAGCAAAAAAGTTTGCGTTTGTGTCTGACGTGGCAAGGCTTATGACGGTTTACGAATACGGCGGAATTTATATGGATACCGATGTTGAGGTCATCAAGCCGCTTGATGATTTGCTCGAGAATAAAGCATATATGAGCTTTGAAAATAATGAAAATGTAAATACCGGACAAGGGTTTGGTGCAGAAGCTGGTTTGCCGTTTTTGAAAGAACATATTGATGTTTATAGGAATTGGCAGTTTATTAATCCCGACGGCTCATATAACCAAATCGGCTGCCCGAAGGTAGCAACGGATTTGTTTAGAACAAAGGGCATAAAGCTCGATGGTACGGAGCAAACAGTGTGCGATGTCCATATTTATCCGGCAGAATATTTTAATCCTTATGACAGCATTACCGGTAAGTTGACAAAGACCGAGAATACATACTCGATTCATTGGTACGATGCGAGTTGGAGCGGACAGTCCGCAGCACAGTTAAAAGTTAAAAGATTCATTAGAAGAATAATAGGTAAAGAAAAAGCGAAAAAGTTAGCAAATATAAAAAATGATAATTAAAACTATAACTTGTCAAAAAGTTAATAATCATGGTGCAACATTGCAGGCATATGCATTAATGCATTATTTGGAATCATTAGGAAATGATGTTGAAATAATTGATTATATTCCTGAAAGATTTAATCATTTTAGACCTTTTGTTTGCAGTACAGAAAAATATGCAAAGAATGTCTTTTTGAAAACTGCCTATATATGTGCAAAGTTTCCATCAAGATTTGTCGGATATTTGAAATACAAAAACAGTTTGCGAAAAACTAATTTCGAGAATTTTTGGAATAAGTATTATCATTTAACAAAATGTTATAAAACATTTGATGAACTAAAGAACAATCCTCCTGAGGCGGATTTATTTATTGCAGGCAGTGATCAAATATGGAATACAATGATGGAAAACGGTAAAGATCCTGCATATTATCTTCAGTTTGTCAAAAACGGTATACGAGCTGCTTATGCTGCTTCGTTTTCTGTATCGGAAATTCCCGATGAGTTGAAAAATCAAACCAAGGCTTTTATTGAAAGCATAGATTATGTTTCAGTTAGAGAAAAATCAGCACTGAAAATTTTAGATGATTTAGGAATTAAAGATGCTTGTGTCGTACTTGATCCTGTGTTTTTGTTAAGCAGAGAAGAATGGGATTGTGTAGAAAGCAAAATAGAATTTGACGACAAGTACATTCTTGTATATGATTTTGAAAATTCCGATAGCGTGAAGTCTTTTTCCTTACAGTATGCAAAGAAGCATAAAGTTAAGATTTATTCTTTATATAATAGTGATTATTGTGATAAATGTTTTGAAGATTATGGACCGGATGTATTTTTATCACTTATTAAAAATGCAGATTTTGTTGTTTCTAACAGTTTTCATGCCACTGCTTTTTCCGTTATTTATGAAAAGCAATTTGCTGTAATTAAGAGACAGGAGAGTATTAATTCTCGAATGGTAGATCTTCTTGATACTTTTTGTATTAATGATAGATTCACGGAAAAGTATAGAGATTTTGAAAATATTAATTATGTAAACATAAGACCGAATGTCGAAAATGAAATAAATAAATCTAAACAATTTATTGATAAAGTTTTGGAGAAAAGTAAGTAATGATTGATAAAGTTGGAGAAAAGAATTGTTGTATATGTGGAAATTGCGTTCAGCGATGTCCCAAAGAGGCAATTTCTTTAACTAAAAATTTTAATACATTTAACTATCCTGAAATTAATTATAATTTATGTAATGGTTGTAATCGATGTGAAACAGTATGTCCTACTTTAAATGAATTAAATCAGCAACAATGTCTTGGTGCTTACATGGCAAAAAATATAAATCTTACAGAAAGAAAATTGAGTTCTTCGGGAGGAATGTTTTCCGTATTTGCGAATTATATAATTGAAAATAACGGTTTAGTATGCGGTGCTGCATTTGATGGATTAAAAGTTAAGCATATAATTGTTGATAATAAAGCAGATTTATATAAGTTGAGAGGCTCAAAATATGTTCAAAGCGATTTGGGAGATTGCTTTGAACAGATAGAAAAATACTTGGATAATAATAGATTGGTTTTGTTTGTCGGTTGCCCTTGTCAAACTGCCGCTTTAAGAATTTATTTAAAAAAAGATTATTCAAATCAACTTTATTTAGTGGATTTTATTTGCCACGGTATGTTGAGTCAAAGCTTGTTTGATGATTACATAAAATATCTTGAAAGAAAGTATAAGAGTAGAGTTGTTTCTTTTAGTTTTAGAGATAAGACAGACGGTTGGATTGAATCCGGACCAAAAGTTAAATTTGAAAATGGAAAAATAAAAAGATGGCCTTTGTATGAAGATACTTATATGCAAGGTTATTTTAGTGCAGTATGTATGAAAAATTCTTGTTATACTTGTAAATATAAAAATTTCCACAGTGGAAGTGATGTTACTTTTGCTGATTATTGGGGCTGTGAAATTCTTGATCCTGAATTTTATGATTTTTACGGTGTGTCAGCAGTTGTAATTAACAATGAAAATGGTAATTTGCTATTTAATAATATTTCAAACAATATAGAATATAAAGCTGTTGATTTAGAAAATATTGTTAAATATAACTCCGGTTTGATTAAACCTTTTGAAGAAGGAAAAGACAGAAGTTTATTTATGGATAAAATAAAAAACGGCAGTACATATATTGAGGCATTGCTTGATACAGCGGACAAAAGTAATATAATATTGCAATCATATAGAGAGATAAAACGAAAAATAAAAATTTTAAAAGATAAGTATTAATTTGTATTGAACCTTTTGGAGGAATAATGAATTATATTACTAAATTACATATTAAATACGCATATAAGAAAAAAAGAAGATGGTTTAAAAAGTATACATCTGATTTTAAAAAGTGTGGAAGAAATGTTGAAATCGGTACGAATTGCTGTATTGAATCAAAAGATAAGTTTGAAATAGGTGATAATTGTTGGATAGGCGATAACTTTTTTGCTAAAGCAAATGCCGGTATAGTGATTGGGTCGGGAACTATAATTGCAAGAGGATGTGAAATTTGGACTTGTAATCATAATTATGACTCAAATGATTTAGAAGCTATTCCGTATGATAAACGCATGATTAAAAAAACTGTGACAATAGGAGAAAATTGTTGGATTGGTTCTAGGGTTACAATTATTCCCGGCGTTAAAATCGGTGAAGGCGTTGTTGTTGGAGCCGGTTCCGTAATTACAAAAGACATACCGGATTATGCGGTCATTGGTGGTAATCCGGCTAGGGTTTTAAAATATAGAGATGTTGAAAGATACAATAAATTAAAATCAGATAATAAAATATATTTGGATTTAGAATATGATTTTGACCAATCGAGCTTAAGGAAAACTCAGTATCATGAATAATGTAAGTAGAAAGAAAAATTCTTTTATTAATTTTATAAGTGGTATAGGCAACAGATTGTTGACGATGTTACTATCCTTTGCAGTTCGTACAGTATTTGTGAAATATCTTAATGCGGAATATTTAGGTGTAAACGGTTTATATACAAATATTCTTACCATGCTTTCACTTGCAGAATTGGGATTTGGAACTGCAATGGTATATAGTATGTACAAGCCTTTAGCGGAAAAAGATGAGCAAAAATTAAGACAATTAATGAAGTTGTATAAAAAAGTTTATATGATAATCGGATGGGTTGTTCTTGTTGTCGGTTTGTGTTTGGTTCCATTTTTAGATGTTTTGATAAAAGATAAACCGGATGTTAAAGGTTTAACTTTTTATTATATCCTTTTTCTTTTAGATTCGGTTTTTTCATATTGGTTTTTTGCGTATAAAAGTTCTTTGCTTCAAGCAGATCAAAAACTTTATATAACGACAAATTATAGTATAGTATTTAATATTATTAAATCCGGATTACAAATAGCGGTGCTTATAATCCTTCATAATTTCACGGCTTATTTGATTATGCAAATAGTTTGTACAATAGGACAAAATATATGTGTGGCAATTAAAGTAAATAAAACATATCCGTATCTGAATATAAAAGATAAAACTAAACTTCCAAAAAATGAACGAAATAAAATATTTGGTGATGTTAAGGCTTTGATGCTAACAAAAATTGGTTATGTGGCACTTAATGGAACGGATAATATTATAATTTCTGCTTTCGTTGGCGTTAAACAAGTGGGATTGTTGTCAAATTTTTTGATGATCTCAGACGCTATAACAGCCGTTCTTACTCAGGTGGCTGCGTCTATTTCTGCAAGTTTAGGTAACTTTTTTGTAAAAGAAGAAAATGATTCGGGTTATTGCTTGTTTAAACGAATTGATTTTTTGAATTTTTGGACGCATGGTTTTTCTATGGTCGCATTGATAACATTGTTAAAGCCATTTGTTAATATTTGGCTTGGAAAAGATTATTTGATAGAGCAAAATGCTGTTGTTTGTATAGGAATAAATTTTTTCGTTGCTGGGTTTATTAATACTATGTCTACTTTTAGGACTACTCTTGGCTTATTTACACAGGGAAAATATCGCCCTATTATTGTAGCGGTAATAAATATTGGATTGTCTATATTGTTAAGTTATAAGTGGGGTATGACAGGTGTTTTAGCAGCAACTTTTATTTCAAGATTATGTGTAAATCTTTGGTATGATCCTTTGTTAATTCATAGAGATGGATTTAACAAACCGGTAAAGCCTTATTATTTTAAACTTCTATTTAGATTTAGTTTATTAGCATGTGTTGTTGTAGTTATGCAATTAATTTCTTCTGCTGTGTTTGTGGGAGGAGTTACAATAATTAAATTTATCATAATGGTTATAATTACTGCAATATTACCTAATGTTGTTTTTGCATTAGTGTTTAATAAAATTGAGGAGTTTAAGTATTTTAAGACTTTGTTTTTTAAAAATATATTAAAAAAAGTAATTTTGGCTATTAAAAGTTGTAAAATTAAAAATTGAATAGGCGAGAAGTCGATTATATGGACAATAATAAACCATTTGTTTTTCAACGAATTATTAAAAATTTAATATTTTTCATAGTTATTCTTGTTTTGATTGCCGTGTTGCCGATGCAACCGATTTTTGCATATTCCTATG
>OLRR01001392.1_pt1 | contig 15330 bp, 18 predicted proteins | sample 1671941 | NCBI WGS metagenome assembly OLRR01 (sample SAMEA3136628, study PRJEB25190) | human gut metagenome
CGGAGATCGTCGAGGAAATGCGAGAGGAAAAACAAAAGCAGTTCAAAGAAACGAAATCCGGCTTTGACAGCTTGACACGCGCTATTTCTCTTTTCGAGGGGCATAAAGAATTCGTTGTGATCCGGCTTTACTATTTCGGCGAGGACATCAACGGCAATCCGCGAGAGGGCGGAACGGCGACGTGGGAAGAGATCGCGGAAGAGCTTTCAGACGCGGGCATTCTCAAAGAGATAAAGACGGCGCGCCGCTGGCGGAACAAGATCGTCAATGATATGGCGGTATGCGTATTCGGCATTCCGGCGGCGGTATCAGCGGCGACATACCGGAAAGCCGTTGACAAATGACCAAAACGCGACCAAACAATGCACCTTGTCCGCGACGCTTACGCGTGATATAATAATTACGCTGAATTATTGCGAATTGAATAGCGCGGGATAAAGCCTTTTGCGTGATACGCGGAAGGCTTTTTCTTTTGCTCTTTTGCACAGACTTTTCCACAGGAAGGAGGATAACCGCATGAAGCCGTGGGCGGAAAGGTTCTACAATTCGGACGCTTGGCGTTCATGCCGCGACAGCTTCTTGAAGTCGAAGGGCTACTTGTGCGAACGCTGTTCAACGCCGGACGATCCAGTAACCGCGAAGATCGCACATCACAAAACATACTTGACGAAGCAGAATATCAACGATCCATACATAGCGCTTTCGTGGGATAATCTCGAAGCGCTTTGCCAAGATTGCCACAACAAAGAACACCACCGGAACGACAAGAAAAAACGGTACGCATTCGACGAAGCGGGAAACCTCATATCCCCCCCTATTCGCTCAAAATTTAGGGAGGGTTCGACACCGAGGGCGGGAGATTAAAAATACTCCGCAGGCGCGCGCATAACGGGTGTACGCGTTTAAGGGGGTGTGGGTTGACCGGAAAAGGGGGTGATATTTATGGCGACAAAGAAGGACTTGACGAAAGAAGAAAAGATCAAGCGGGAGTTTTCCCGATTGAAGCGCATTTTCAAAGACTTGGACAAAAACAAGTTGCAGACCGTCGAAAGCCTTATCAAGAACGCGGCGTTCATGGCGGTATCCCTTGAAGAATTGCAAGAGATCATCAACGAAGAGGGCTACACCGTCGAATACCAAAACGGCGCAAATCAGAGCGGGACGAAGCAAAGCGACGCGGTGAAAACACATATCGCCATGACAAAAAATCACGCCGCAATTATCAAACAGCTTTGCGATCTTGTACCGCCGGAGAAGAAAAAGGAAAGCCGTTTACAGGCGTTACGGGACGAATAAAAATGCCCTTTTCAAATTACATTTACGAGTATTACGACGGCATTTCTTCCGGAAATATAACCGTCGGCAAGTGGGTTCGCCTTCTGTATGAATACATCGTGAAGGGGCTTCAAGAAGGGCTTTTCACCTTCAACGCGAAGAAGGCAAACAAGGCAATTCGGTTCATCGAAAACTTTTGCCATCATTGCGAAGGGCGCACAGACCTTTTGAAGCTGGAGTTGTGGCAGAAAGCCGCCGTTTCTGTTATGTTCGGGATCGTCGAAGAGGACGGAACGCGCGTCTTTCGTGAAGTGTTTATTGTGATCGGGCGCAAGAACGGCAAAACGCTTTTTGCGTCCGCCGTCATTGCTTATATGGCGTATCTTGACGGCGAATACGGCGCGAAAATATATTGCCTTGCGCCGAAGCTGGAGCAAGCAAACATCGTTTACGATAACTTCTATCAGATGATTAAAAAAGAACCGGAGCTTTCCGACCTATCGAAGAAGCGCCGTTCCGATATTTACATCGAAGAAAGCAATACAGCGATCAAGCCGCTTGCGTTCAACGCGAAGAAATCCGACGGCTTCAATCCGCATTTAGTCGTGAACGATGAAGTCGCGTCGTGGCGCGGCGACGGCGGCTTGAAGCAGTACGAAGTTATGAAATCCGCGCTTGGCGCGCGCCGCCAGCCGATGATCCTTTCGATCTCAACGGCGGGTTACGAAAACGACGGTATCTTCGACGAATTGATGAAGAGATCGACCGCGTTTTTGAAGGGAGGAAGCAAGGAACGCCGCCTTCTTCCCCTGCTTTACATGATCGACGACGTGGAGAAATGGAACGACCTTGAAGAGCTTAAAAAAGCAAATCCGAATATGGGCGTTTCCGTTTCGCCGGACTTCTTCAAAGAGGAAATCGCCGTCGCCGAAATGAGTATGTCGAAGCGGGCTGAATTCCTTACGAAGTATTGCAATATCAAGCAGAATTCTTCCGTCGCGTGGCTTGATTACGTCGTTGTTGACGGCGCAGGAATTCACGCGAAGCTGGAGGATTTCAAGGACAGTTACGCCGTGGGCGGCATAGACCTTTCACAGACAACGGACTTGACCGCCGCTTCCGTCGTGATCGAGCGGGACGGCGTTCTATATGCCTTCGCACAATTCTTTATGCCAGCGAACCGACTTGAAACAGCACAAGCGATCGACGGCGTACCGTATGACATATTCGTAAAGCAAGGGATCGTCAAGCTATCCGGCGAAAACCACGTCGATTACCGCGACGTTTACGAATGGTTTTCTATGCTTCGGGATCAGTACGGAATATATATCTTGAAGATCGGGTACGACCGCTATTCCGCGCAATATCTGATCGACGACTTGAAGAACGCGGGCTGGCAGACGGACGACGTATGGCAGGGTGAAAACCTTGCGCCCGTGATCCGCGAGTTTGAAGGCGTTATCAAGGACGGCAATTTCAAGATTGCCGACAATAACTTGTTGAAGGCGCACTTCCTCAACGTCGCATTGAAGCACAACATGGAAACGCGGAAATTCCGTCCCGTGAAGATCGAACAGCGGGCAAGAATTGACGGCTTTGTTTCCGTGATCGACGCGCTGACCGTGCGGCAGAAATATTATAACGAAATCGGCGAAATGCTCAAAAATGCGGGGTGATAAAAACATGGGAGTTTTTGAAACTATCTTCCGGAAGCCGAAAGCCGACTTGAAGGCGGAAGGCTATTTCAAAATGCTAAACGGGTACACGCCCGTTTTCAGCAACGCGCCGGAAAGTATTTACGAAATGGAGCTTACGCGCGCGGCGATACATTCGTTCGCGTCCTTCGCTTCAAAGCTGAAACCGGAGATCAGCGGCACGGCGCAAAAGAACCTTGAACGGACGTTGCAGTTCAAGCCTAATCCGTTCATGGATACATCGAAGTTCATTTACAGGATCGCGACGATCCTTTCGGTGAATAATACTTGCTTCATTGTTCCGATTGAAGATGAATTCGGCGGGCTGATCGGGTATTATCCCCTGCTTCCTCAACGGTGCGAAGTTATCGAGTATAACAACGTTCCGTTTTTGCGCTACACCTTCGGGAATGGGCAGAAAGCCGCGATTGAGTTTGAACGCGTCGGCGTAATGACGAATTTTCAGTATACAAACGATTTCTTCGGCGAGAGTAACGCCGCGCTTCGTCCTACAATGCAGTTGATCCATACACAAAATCAAGGAATTATCAACGGCGTTAAAAATTCGGCTTCTATTCGCTTCTTGGCGAAGGTTGCAAATATGTTGAAGCCGGAGGACATCACGAAGGAACGAAAGCGCTTCACGGCAGATAACCTTTCGGCGGAAAATCAATCGGGAATGGTGATCTACGACGCGAAGTTTGCTGACGTGAAGCCGATCGAAAGCAAGCCGTTCACGGTCAACGCCGCGCAGATGGCGCAGATCAATGAAAACGTGTTTAACTACTTCGGCACGAACGCGGGCATTCTGCAAAACAAATACACGGAGGACGAATGGAACGCGTATTACGAAGGCAAGATCGAGCCTTTCGCGATCCAGCTTTCGCTTGTTATGTCAAATATGACGTACACGGCGCGGGAATTGTCCTTCGGGAACGCGATCACGTTTACCGCGAACCGCTTACAATACGCAAGCAATCAAACGAAGCTGAATATCAGCACACAGTTATTTGACCGCGGCTTGCTGAACCGCAACGGCGTTATGGACGTTTGGAACATGGCGCACGTTGAGGGCGGCGAGAAATATTATATCCGCAAGGAATACGCGGAAGTTTCAGAATTGGGAAAGGAGGTTACACCAAATGCCAAAAAAGACGGATCGGGAGTACCGAACAATGATCCAGCCGCTATTGATCCCGACGGCGGCGGAGAAGCGAATTGATACGGATTTCTACGTGGAGGGCTACGCAACAACGTTCGACAAGCCCTATTTGCTGTATGAGTGGGACGGGAACAAATATTACGAACGGATCGACCGGAACGCCCTTGCGGGTGCGGATATGTCCGACGTAATCATGCAGTATAACCACGAAGGAAAGGTGCTTGCCCGCCTTTCCAACGGGACGCTGGGCGTTGAAGCTAACGATAACGGGCTTTTCACGTTCGCGGACTTGTCGAAATCGCGCGCGGCACAAGATATGTTCGAGGAAATCAAGAACGGACTTGTCACGAAAATGTCGTGGGCTTTCCGCGTATCGGAAGATAGCTACGACCGCGACACACGCACACGCACGATCTTGAAAATTGCGAAGGTTTACGACGTTTCGGCGGTATCCATTCCGGCGAACGCCGATACCGATATTTCGGCACGATCCTATTTCGACGGAGTGATCGAAAGGGAACAGCAGGAGCGGCTGGAACGCCGGAAGAAACTTTTGAAAATCAAACTAATGACGGAGGTTTAACACAATGAGAATTAAAGAGATCGAAGCCCGCCTTGCGGCTATCAAGCAGGAGATCGAACAGCGCGGCGACGCTATGACCGCCGCAGAGATTGACGCGCTGGAGCAGGAAACCACCCAGCTTACCGAAGAGCGCGCCGGACTGATTGCCGCCGCCGAGAAGCGCAACGGCATTCTTGACAATATCGCGAAGGGCGCGGGCGTTGTTATCCGCACTTTCCAGCAGACCGACAACAACGGGGGCGCTACTACTCCGGACAATCCTTCCGCTACGCCGGAATATCGTTCCGCGTGGCTGAAAAACATTGCCGTAAGAAGCGGAATTTCCCTTCTTGGCGATATCCGCAGAGGAACGCGCCGCATTTACCGCAACGACCGCAAACAGCGCCGCAGTTGTACCGCCCGCAACGCTCAATATGATTATTGATCTTGTTGAGAGTATGTCCCCTATGCTGGAGGACGCAGAACATTCCGGCATGACTTCCGGTTTCGGCGTTCCCCGCCGCAAGTCTATTAAGGCTGGCGACGCGAAGGGCGTTGCAGAGGGTACGGCAAACGACGACGAAGAGAACGAATTTGATCTTCTGTCCCTTGAAGGTATTGAGATCAAGAAACACGCTGTTCTGTCCCGCAAGATGAAGTTTAAGTCTATCGACGCGTTCGAAGCTTGGCTGGTGAATGAGCTTGCGGAGCGTATCGCCGTAGCGAAGAACCGCGTTATCCGCAATCGTCTTGACGGCGTTGCGCCCGACGGCGGTTCCGCTATCGCGGGCGCGGGCATTGCCACCGCCAACATTCTGACCGGACAGAAGTACACAGACGCGGCTATTCGCGGAATGTTTGCACTGCTGAAAGGCAAGGGCGAACGCGTTATTTACGCGAATAACAAGACCATTTGGAACAACCTTGCGGGCATTGAGGACGGCAACAAAAACAAGTTGTTTGTTCCTAACAGTATGGTTGATCCTATTACTGCGGGGCGCATTTACGGCGCTTCCGTGAAGGTTGATAACGAAATCGCGGACAACGTTATTTACCTTGGCACAAAGGGACAGGTTATCGCGAACGATTACGATGAGCTGGAAATCTTCTCCGCAATCGAGCCTAAAACCGCGAACGAGGTTAAGACCGCGTACAGCTTGTTTGACGCTGGCTTGAAAAATCCCGAAAGTTTCGTGAAGGCGACATTCGTCACTGCTTAATAGCGGGAGGGCTGACAAATGCTTGACAAGGTAAAGCTGGCGTTGCGGTTGAGCGGGACGGCGCTTGACGGCGAAGTTTCCGATCTCATAAACGCGGCGATCGCTGATCTTCGCCTTGTCGGTATCAACATTCCGGCGGAAGCGGGATCGTCCAGTAAAACGCTGGGCGATCCCCTTCTTGATCGGGCGGTTGTGCTTTATGCAAAGGCGGAATTCGGCTTCAATGACGACGCGGAGCGCTACCGCAACGCATACGATTATTTGAAGTGCGCCTTGTCGCTGACCGCTGATTACACCGAGGAAAGCGAGGGCAAATAAATGAGATGGGGCGAACAAATAACCTTGATCGCCTTGTCTGAACCTTCGCCGCGCACGAACGAACACGGCTTCCCCGTCGCCCGCACAGAAACCGCGACAACGGTTTTCGCTGACAAGAAATCCGTGGGCTTTTCGGAGTTCTACAAGGCGCAACAGGCGGGCTATACGACGGAATTAAAATTCGACGTGCATTCCTTCGAGTATGAGGAACAGCAGATCGTGGAATATCCAGTTTCGAGCGGGAAACGGTATCGCGTCCTTCGGACGTACACGCACGGGAACGGAGAATTTACAGAGTTGACGCTGGTTAATCTTCCGGAAGCGGAAGGGGGCGGCAACAATGGCGAAGTTTAACGTTGTCGGGCTGGACGACGTACAAGAAGCAATGCTTCGGCAAGACGCGATCGTTGAAGAAACCGTGCCGGAAATGCTCAAAGCGGGTGGCGCAGTAATGCAGAAGGCACAGCAAGAAGAGATCAAGACAAGGTTCAACAGCAGACGAAGCACGGGGGCGCTTCTTGCGTCCATCAAAGTATCCGCCGTGAAAGAGATTGACGGCGGAAAACGGGTTGAAATCTATCCGAACGGAAAGGACAAGCACGGAGTACGCAACGCGGAAAAAGGCTTCGTCCTTAATTACGGGCGTTCAAATATGCCCGCGCGCCCGTGGTTCACGGCGGCGAATGAAAAGGCGGCGGACGACGTTGTTTCGGAAATGCGCCGCGTATGGGAGGAAAAGCAAAATGAAGAACGTTGACAGCTTGTTAAAAGCGGAGCTTGAAAAGCTGGGCGTTCCCGTCGAACGCCTTAAATACGGCGGGAAGGCGGCTTGCTTTATCGTCTATCAGCTTGTCGTGGGGCGCGACACGTTCTTTTCAGACGATGAAGAGGGCGCGCAGGAATTCACGTATCAAGTACACGTCTATTCAAAAACGGATTACATCGACATTCTTCAACGCTTGAAAACAGCATTGAAGGCGGCGGGGTTCTACGCGATCACGATAGACGCGGAAACATACGAACAGGACACGGGATATTACCACGTTCCCGTTGAAATCAAGTATATGGAGGTATGACACATGGCAACAATCGGTTTGCGCGATCTTTACCGCGCACCCATCACGATCGGCACGTCCGGCGCGGAGGAATACGGAACGCCCGTGCGTATGGCGAAAGCTATTTCGGCGGAGCTTTCCGTTGAAGTCGCCGAAGCGATCCTTTACGCCGACGACGGCGCGGACGAAGTTGTAAAAGAATTCGTATCCGGAGAAATCACGCTGAACGTGAACGATCTTCTTCCGGCTGATCTTGCCGCCCTGCTTGGACAGAAGCAGGACACGGACAAGGTTGTTTACGGTTCTGACAGCGACGAAGCGCCCTATACCGCAATCGGCTTCCGCGCGAAGAAGGCGGGCGGAACGTACAAGTACATTTGGCTTTACAAGGTCAAATTCGCGATCCCCGATGAAAACTACACCACGAAGGGCGACAGTATCGAATTTACTACGCCGGAGATCGTCGGACAGTTTATCAAGCGTTCCGACGGATTGTGGAAGGCTGAACACGTCGCAGAGCCTACGAACAGCGTGGCGACGGCTTGGTTCACTTCCGTTCGTGAGCCTAACAACGCGGGCGGTTAATCGAATATCGAAAGGAGGAACGGCGGGAAGTCTGAAAAGGCTTCCCGCCTTATTCTGCTATGAGCGCAATTAAAGACGGACGTTTCCCGATCATGCTGGACAAGGAAAGACACCTTCTTTTCAGTCTGAACGCGATCGACGAAATGCAGGACAAATTCGGCGGCTTCGATCGCCTTGATACCGTGCTTTCCGGCAAGGACAGCATTAAAAATCTTCGCTGGCTTCTGACCGTGCTTTTGAATGAGGGCGCGGCGGACGACGAAGAACCGCTTACCGAAAAACAGGTGGGCAAGCTCATTCATACGGGCAATTTTGCCGACGTGAAAGCGGCGATCTTCAAATCCTTTTCTATGGGCAACAACGGAACGCCCGAACCGCCCGAACGGGACGAAGAGGAAGAGGACGACGAAGAGGACATCGAAAAAAACGCAACAGCGGGCAAGGAATAATCGACCTTGCCCGCCTTCTTTATATCGGCGTAACGCTTCTTCGCTGGAGCGAAGCCGAAGTATGGCGCATGACACCGTATAAAATTTTGACGCTTTTCAAAATTCATCGTGAATTCAATCCGGATCGTTTCAAGCCCGTTCCGAAAGAAGTTGATATTGACGACGTGCTGGGAGGGATATAAATGGCGAAAGAAGAGCAGATCAAAACATCAATCGACCTTACAGGCGAAAAAGAGAATCGCGCCGCTTGCACTAACATAAATTCTTCCCTTCGCGAAATCGGATCGGAAATGAAGCTGACGACGGCGGAATTCGCCGACAACGCAGACAGCGTGGAAGCGCTGACCGCGAAACAGAAGCTATTACAAAAGCAGTTCGACGAACAGGCGAAGAAGGCAGAAGCGGCGGAAAAGGCATTGAAGAAAATGCGCGATAACGGTATCGAACCGACAAATCCCGCATATCAGAAAATGCAAACAAATCTGAACAACACCAAAGCCGACATGGTGAAAATTCAAAAGGAAATCGACGACACTTCTAAAAAGCTGAAAAGCTCAAAGGTGGATTGGGAGAGCGTCGGCGAAACCGTCGGCAAAGCAGGAAAGGCGATCGGCGCAGCTTGCGCGGCTATGGGTGCGGCGATTGCGGCGGCGGGTGCGGCATTCTTCGGGCTTGCCGAAGAAACACGCGAAGCCCGCGAAAACATGGGTAAACTTGAAACCAGCTTCACGACGGCGGGACATTCGGCAGAGGACGCGAAAAACACCTATACGGAGTTGTACGGCGTTCTTGGCGACGACGGACAGGCAACGGAAGCCGCCGCCCACCTTGCGAAGCTGACTACGAACGAAAAAGAGCTTTCGGACTGGACAAACATTTGCACGGGTGTTTACGCGACATTCGGCGACAGCTTGCCGATTGAAGGCTTGACCGAAGCCGCGAACGAAACGGCAAAGACGGGATCAATCACGGGCAATCTTGCCGACGCGCTGAATTGGGCGGGCGTTTCCGAAGATGATTTTCAAGCCAGCCTTGACGCTTGCACATCGGAGCAGGAGCGGCAAGCCCTTATCACGTCCACGTTGAACGGGCTTTATTCCGAAGCGGCGGACAAGTACAGAGAGGTAAACGGCGACATTATCGACGCGCAGAAGGCAACAGCAAATCTGAACAGCGCTATGGCGGCGCTGGGCGCGATTGCTGAACCGATCATTACAAAGCTGAAACAGCTTGCGGCGGAGCTTTTGCAGGAAATAACGCCGTTCGTCGAGCTTATCGGAAAAGGCTTGACGGGTGCGCTTTCCGGTGCAGAGAGCGCGGCGGAGGACTTCACAGACGGCTTGCTGGGTATGGTTACGTTCGCGATCGAAAAGCTAACGGAAATGTTACCGACCTTCCTTGAATTCGCGGTGAAGATGATCGCGAATATCGCTACGGGCATAGCTCAATCGTTGCCGACGCTTGTTCCTTCGCTGGTTCAGCTTGTAACGGACATCGTGCAAGTTCTGATCGACAATATCCCGTTGCTGATCGACGCGGCTTTACAGCTTGTAACAGGGCTGGCGGAAGGCATTATAAACGCGATCCCCGTTCTTGTTGCGGCGCTTCCGCAGTTGATAACCAGCTTGATCGACGGTTTGCTTTCCGCAATCCCGCAGATCATTCAAGCGGGTATCGACCTTCTGACGGCGTTAATTACCGCCCTTCCGGAGATCATCACAACGATTGTTGAAGCGATCCCGCAGATCATTGAAGGCATTATCACGGCGCTTACGGAGAACATACCGCTTATCATTCAAGCGGGCATTGATCTTCTTGTCGCGCTCATACAGGCATTGCCGCAGATTATAACGACGATCGTTCAAGCGATCCCGCAAATCATAAGCGGAATTGTAAACGCGCTGATCGGCAACATCGACCAAATCATTATGGCGGGCGTTCAGCTTTTCGTGGCGCTCATTCAGAATTTGCCGACGATCATAGTTGAAATCGTGAAGGCAGTTCCGCAGATTGTTTCCGGCATTGTGCAAGCGTTCGCGTCGCTGGGCGGCGAAATGATAAACGCGGGCGCAAACCTTCTTCACGGCTTGTGGGAAGGTATCAGCGGGGCGGCTTCGTGGTTGTGGGAAAAGGTATCCGGCTGGGCTTCGTCCCTTGTTTCGGGTATTAAGGACTTCTTCGGCATTCATTCCCCGTCAACGGTATTCGCTGAAATCGGCGGCAACATGGCGGACGGCGTGGGCGTAGGCTTCACCGACAACATGGGCGGCGTTGAAGGCGATATGACCGCCGCAATGGGCGGAGCGGGCGCGCTGACGGCGGCGGAAGCAGTAAACGCCGTGAACAACGGCATTATTGCGAACATTGAAGGCTTGTCCGGAGCGGTGAACGCGATCGTCGAGCGGGTTATAACCGGACTGACGGCGCAAGCTCAACGTTTCAATCAAGCCGGACAGGACTTCGACAAGAACATAGCTTCCGGCATGGTGGCGGGTATCGTGCAGATCACGCAGAAAGTACCGCAGATCGCGCAAAGCATTATTACCGCATTCACGGCACAGCATCAAAAGTTCGTAACCGAAGGAACGAACATCGACAAGAGCATAGCGCAAGGAATGATCGCGGGTATCCCGCAGATCACGGGCAAGGTTGCACAAATTATTCAGCCCGTTATTACCGCGCTTCGCTCTTACGTATCGGAGTTCACGGCGGCGGGCGAAGAGATGGTGCGCGGCATTTGGCAGGGCTTTCAAAATATGTCCGGCTGGCTTGAAAGCCGTGTCCGCTCTATGATGAGGGATATTGTGGCGGCGGTTGAAGAGGAAATGGACATCAATTCCCCGTCGAAGGTTTTTGCCCGTATCGGTTCGTACATGGCGCAGGGCTTGGGCGAAGGCTTCGCCCGCGAAATGCGCGACGTTGAAAGTTCGATCCGGCGCGAAACGTCGAACGCCGTTCCGGAATTCCGTTCCGGAGAGGGACGCGACACGCGCGGCGGCGGTACGCCTTCCGTTGAAGTCGTGCAAAACATCTATGCGAATGAAACGAGCTACGCCGAACAGCAAAGACAGGCGGCGCGGCAGTTCCGGCAGATTGCGCGGGAGGTTATGGCATGAGGACACAAGAAAAATTGATCTACACGAACGAGCGCGGGGAAAGCATAGAGTTTTCCCCCGCTTCTTCGTATCACGTAAACTTCAAGGACGTTACCGGACTTTCCGACGTGCGGAACGCTATTTACAGCACCAACAGCATGGGGCAGGACGGCGACACATACTTGGGGTATCGGATCGAAAGCCGCGATATTGACATCGTGGGATACATCAAGGAGCGGGACAAGCAAGCGGCGCAGAACCTACGCCGGAAGCTGAACCGCATATTAAATCCGCAGTACGAAGCAACGTTGACGTATGTTTTCGGCGACTTCCGGCGGGTGATCGGGTGCAAGATCGACGACGCGCCGATCTTCAAGCGAAAGCCGATCTTCGAGCAATTCACGGTTAGCTTGTCTTGCCTTAATCCCTTTTGGAGAGAGGAAACGGAAACGCGCGAGGACATAGCAACGTGGATCGGCGGCTTTGAATTCCCCGTTCCGGACGGGCTGGAGCTTTACGACGGCTGGGAAATCGGCTATCGCCAGCCGTCGCTGATTGTGAACGTCTACAATTCCGGCGACGTGAAAAGCGGTATCCGGATCGAGTTCCGCGCGATCGGCGCGGTTACAAATCCCGTATTGCTGAACGTCGATACACGGGAGTTTATCAAGCTGAATATTTCGCTTGTAGCGGGCGACGTTTTAACCGTTTCCACGGGCTACGGTGAAAAAGCCGTGAAGCTGAACCGTGGCGGCACGATTACAGACGCGTTCCGCTATCTCGACGTTGATAGTTCGTATTTGCAGATAGCCGTGGGCGACAATCTCTTCCGTTATTCAGCGGACGCGAACGCCGAAAATCTCGAAGTTTCGATCTATCACAATAACTTGTATTTGGGGGTGTAGCGCGGTGGAATTATACGTTTATAGCCGCGATATGACACTTCAAGGGATCGTCGAAAAGATTTCGTCCTTGATATGGACGCGGCGTTATTGGAGTTGCGGCGAATTCAAGTTGCTTGTTCCCTTCACGGAGGAACACGCCCGCTTGCTGGTGAAGGAAAATATCATCATCAAGCGCGGCGGCAACGAAGCGGCGGAAATCCGCTATATTCACATCACGAAGAATTCACAGGGCATGGAGGAAATAGAGGTTCAAGGCAAGTTCCTTCTTTCGTGGATCGGCAAGCGCATTTTGACAACGCAGATCATCACGAAGGACACGACACAGAACATTCTATACGCCATTGTGAAGCAGACTTGCACGAACGCAGGAGCGGCGCGCAATATCCCGAATTTCAGCATATCCACGACCGACGCAGACACCGGAAGCGGGCAGATCGGCTATACTTCGGAGCAGTACGCGAACGCCCAGCTTGCGGCGGAAACGGCGGCGAAGGCGGCGAAGCTGGGTATTCGGGTTCTGACAAATGCCCGCACGGGCAAGCATACCTTTTCCGTTTACGAAGGGCGCGATCTTACGGCGGGCAATACCGCAGGGAACGCGCCTTGTATCTTTTCGCAGGAGTTCGACAACATCGTTGAACAGGAATACACGAACAGCGTTGAAAACCTTAAAACAACGGCTTACGTCGGCGGAGAGGAAAAGGAAGGCGTAACGCGGAAGGTTGCCGAAGTCGGCGGCAGTTCGACGGGGCTTTCCCGCGACGAAGTTTTCATCAATGCAACGGACATCGTGCAGGAATACGAAAACGAGAGCGGGCAGACCGTAACGCTTACCAACGCGCAATATTTCTATCCACGCTCTCCTTGCGGAGAGCGACCGCAATATTTAGCGCTTCTTTCCGCGCGCGGCGTTGAAGAGCTGGAGCAATACGCGGAAACGCTTGCTTTCGGATCGAAGATCAACACGAACGCGAATTTGAAGTACGGCACGGACTACGATTTGGGCGATCGGGTAACGTGTATCAATAAGCGCTGGAACGTCCGCATTGACGTTCGCATAACGGAGATCGCGGAAACCTACGAAACCAGCGGCGAAGAAATAGATATTACCTTCGGCGAGAGCTTGCCCGCGCTTCTGACACAAATTCGGCAGATTACGAAATAAAGGAGGGCTTCACAGCATGGAAAAATCAAGTTTCTTCAACAGCGTTTCGCACGATCGCACGTACAAGGCGGAGGATTGGGCGGAATACTTCGCTTCGTTCATCGGGAACGGCGTTTTCCCCGTCCCTTCGACGGGGCTTCAAGTCGTTGCAAACGACGGAATGAAGCTGAACGTTAAAACGGGCAAAGCGTGGATCAACGGTTACTTCTACTTCAACACGGGCGATCTTGCCGTCGAGCTTGACACGGCGGACGGACAGTTGAACCGCATTGATCGCGTTGTCGTGCGCTGGGATTTGACAAACCGCGTTATGTCGGTGAAGGTCAAATCTTCTTCGTTCAGCGCGTCCCCTACCGCGCCCGCATTGCAGAGGGACGCGGACGTTTACGAGCTTGCGCTGGCGGACATCTACGTGGGCGCGGGCGTAACAGCAATCACGCAAAGCAAGATCACGGATCAACGCTTGAACACGTCGCTTTGCGGCGTTGTTGCCGCCGTCGTTCAGCAGATCGACACGGCGGCTTTTAACGCACAGCTTCAAGCGTGGTTCGCTGAATATCAATCCCTTTCGGCGGCGGAGTACAACACGCTTGTTTCGTATATGAATTCGCTGAAATTGCAGGGTAACACGCAGTACGAAGCGTTCGAGCAACACATGGCGGATTTTGAAACACAGGCGGCGGCGGACTTCAACGCATGGTTTAACGGCTTGCAAAACGTCCTTGACGATAACGCGGCAACAAATCTTCTGAATATCACGAACGCGCTTGACGCGCGCGTGGATATGCTGGAAGCGGTGCTTTTCAATGACATTACGACAAATCCGTTCTTGATCCTCTTCGATGATCTCGACGGCGTAACGTCTACGGGCATTTGGAACGAGAGTTTGCAGAGGATCGAATGCTGACGCGGTACGCTTGCACGGCGGCGGAATTGTCGTGCGTGATCGGAAACATCTTCGCGGAGCTTTCCCCGCCATGCGCGGCTTGCGCCGCGGAGGTATTACAGATCACAGGAACAACGGTTACAGGGAACGCGGCAACGCTGACCGTTACCGAAGCGGGCTTCGATTTCGACGGGTGCGCCGACGATACCGCTATGATCGAGAGAATGCGGAAAGGACGGTGCATATATGCAAAGACCGGAGCGGGAGCGGAAAGAACCGACGGAATTCAACGTGATTGTGAAAGCGAAAGACCTTGTAAAGCACACCTTCACGATCACGAATTCGACGGAGCGCTACCCGAAGAAATACCGCTTCACGCTTGTAAACAGGATACAGGATAAAGCGGTGGACATTTACGAATGCGTCCTTGAAGCGAACGAATTAGACCTTCGGGACGCACAGGAATACAGACAACGGCAGAAGCTACAAGCAAAGGCGCTGACCTATTGCAAGGAGCTTCTATTTTTCATAGAGCTTTCGCAGGAAATGGGCTTTATTTCTATGAGCAGTTGCGAATATTGGTCAAAACTTGCGCTTGAAGTGAAGTACATGACGACCGCGTGGAAGAAGCGGGACAAAACGAGAGCTTGAAAAACGTTCGGGGTACATCTTGATACGCCTAATTCGTCGAACGCCAACAACGTCCGCAACGTCAATTCGGACGGCTCTTTGAACAACAACAACGCGTACAACGGCGACAATGGCGTTCGCCCGCTTCGGTGGACTATGTGAACGAGTAGGCACAGCCGAAAGCAGAATACCACCATCAAAGGAAGGTGTATCCCGTCGCCGCTATCCACGGCGGGGACGAATACAGGATCGCCGATACCGGAGCATACCGCCTTCCGGCGGCTGGCAAAGGTTATAAACAGCGAGGATTTTTTATTATGACAGACTTT
>OLRR01001395.1_pt1 | contig 15310 bp, 16 predicted proteins | sample 1671941 | NCBI WGS metagenome assembly OLRR01 (sample SAMEA3136628, study PRJEB25190) | human gut metagenome
TGTTTTCAACATAAATTGATAAAAATTTATCAATAATATACTTCCATCAGAAAAAGCCCCTGCGCCTGTGCCGTCGCTCCGGCAAGGGTGCGGTCTTTCGCCTCGATCGCGGCGCGTACAGCCTCCGGCGCGAGCTTTCCTTTTCCCACGGCGATAAGCGTGCCCGCAATGATACGAACCATATTATATAGGAAGCCGTTTCCCGTTACACGAATAACGATTTCTTTTTCATTTTCTAAATTTGAATTTTCCTGTCCCCAATTCGAAGCCTGGAACTTATCCAGCGGAATCTCTGTAATTGTTATTTCATGCACTGTACGCACAGTATCTTTCGCATTAGTCCGTACATTGCAGAAGCTTGCAAAATCATGCTCCCCTAAAATGTATTTCGCACCTTGTCTCATCTTTTCCACATCTAAATCGAAAGAAACGAAGGTGCTGTACCGGTTTTTCAGCGGATTTCTCACCTTCGCGTTATAAATGTGATATTCATATGTTTTGGATATCTCGTTCTGATATCTCGGATGCCAATCTATCTGCACTTCGTCAGATCTTACGATCACAATATCTTCCGGCATCTTCTGATTCAGTGCATATGCGAACCGGTCTCCCGGAATCCGGGATTCTGTATCAAAAACGGCTACATTTCCAAGTGCATGTACTCCGGAATCTGTCCGGCTTGCACCTATGATCCGGATGTCTTCTCCGGTCAGTTTACTGATCTGTCTATTTAGGATTTCTTCTATTGTAATACCGTTTGGCTGAATCTGCCAGCCACAGTAATTGGTACCGTCATAGGCAACTACTATCCGAATTCTTCTCACTCTTCAAAACCTCCTGTTAAAAAATCCAGATATGAAACGGTACATATCTTCCAATCACGAATACTGCTGCCACATAAAGAATCACAATTACATAGGCCACACGGTCACGGCTCACATAACGAAGCGGTTTCATCTTCGTACGTCCTTCTCCTCCGTGGTAGCATCTTGCCTCCATCGCCATGGCAAGGTCATTTGCATGACGGAACGCAGATACAAAAAGCGGTACAAGGATTGGAATCATAGCTTTTGCTCTTTGAAGCATATTTCCACTTTCAAAATCTGCACCTCTGGCAATCTGTGCCTTCATGATCTTGTCCGTCTCCTCCAGAAGAATCGGGATAAAGCGAAGTGCTATAGACATTGTCATAGCGATCTCGTGAACCGGAATATGAATTTTGTTCAACGGTCCAAGCAGCTTCTCAATAGCATCTGTCAGCTCATTCGGCGTCGTTGTAAATGTCATTAATGATGATCCAATAATCAGATAAATCAATCGGATCGCCATATACACCGCATTTACCAGTCCTTCTTCTGTGATTGTAAAAATCCACCAGTGAACTAATGTGTCACCGCCTCTTGTCAGGAACAACTGAAATAATACCGTCAACATCAAAATCATGATAATCGGCTTCAGACCTTTCACAATATAACCAAACGGTACTTTTGACAAACGTACTACCATCACAAGAAATGCGGTCGCAATGATGTATCCTGGAATACTCCGAAACAGGAATAATGAAATCAAGAATAAAAGTGTGGATACAACCTTCACTCTTGGATCCAGTCTGTGCAATATACTTTTTGCCGGATAATATTGTCCTATTGTAATGTCTCGAATCATTTTTTATATCTCCAATATCTATTTACAAGCCTTTTATCTTTTTTTGCTATTGTCTTCCTAATGCGTGCATAATTTCATCTGCTGCCTCTTCTACAGTTGTAGCAGTCACACCTACCGGGAATCCTTTCATCTTCAGATCATGCATAATGTATGTCACCTGCGGTGCTGCAAGTCCGACCTTCTCCAGTTCCTGATAATGTGCGAACACATTTTTCGGGGTATCGTTATACATCACTTCACCACTGTTCATCACAATCAACCGATCCGCATATCTGGCGATATCCTCCATACTATGGGAAACCAGAATAACCGTCAGATCCGATTCCTTGTGCAGATATGCAATCTGATCCAGAATCTCGTCGCGCCCCTTCGGATCTAATCCCGCAGTCGGCTCGTCCAGTACAAGCACCTTCGGACGCATTGCCAGTACCCCGGCAATTGCAACTCTTCGCTTCTGCCCTCCTGAGAGTTCAAATGGTGATGATTTATAATATTTTTCTTTTAATCCCACAAGCTTCAATGCCTCCAGCGCCCTTGCCTCACACTCTTGCTGTGACAATCCCTGATTCTTCGGTCCAAAACACACATCTGTCAGCACATCTATTTCAAATAACTGATGCTCCGGATATTGAAACACAAGTCCCACCTGGCTTCTGAGTGCCCGCATATCGTACCCATCCTGGTAAATGTTCTCTCCATTATAATAAATGGCTCCGCTTGTTCCTTTGATCAGTCCATTCAGATGCTGGATCAGCGTAGACTTTCCGGAACCTGTATGTCCGATGATCCCCACAAATTCTCCATGTGGAATCTCCAGGCAAATGTCTTTTAACGCATGTTTTTCGTAGGCTGTACCTTCACTGTATACATAATTCAAATGTTCTATTTTAATTGACATAATGCCTCCACCAGTTCTTCCTTCGTCAAAATTCCATCCGGAATGTCAAGTCCTCGTTTCTTAAGCTCGTCCGCAAGAATCGTCACCTGCGGAACATCTAATCTGTAGTGCTTCAATGTATCGACCTGAGAGAAGATTTCTTTCGGTGTTCCTTCCATCACTACATGCCCGTGATCCATAACATAAATCTTGTCTGCATCGACCACTTCTTCCATATAATGTGTGATCAGTATAACCGTAACTTTCTTCTGCTCTCTTAACTTCTGCACTGTTTTTAAAACTTCTTTTCTCCCCATCGGGTCCAGCATAGCTGTCGGCTCATCAAGAACGATGCATTTCGGCTCCATAGCGATGACCCCGGCAATTGCTACACGCTGCTTCTGTCCACCGGAAAGCTTATTTGGTGAATGATGCCGGTAAGAAATCATTCCAACAGATTTCAAACTGTCTTCTACACGTTTCCAGATTTCGTCGGTTGGTACGCCCAGATTCTCCGGGCCAAATCCAACATCTTCCTCCACGACCGTTCCGATAATCTGATTGTCTGGATTCTGAAAAACCATGCCCGCACTCTGTCTTACATTCCACAGCTCGTTCGAATCTTTCGTGTCACGTCCGTCTACCCACATCGTTCCATCAGTTGGCACAAGAAGCGCATTTATATGTTTTGCAAATGTGGACTTTCCCGAACCGTTATGACCAAGAATTGCAATAAACTGCCCTTCTTTCACATCGATATCCACCTCATCGATTGCCCGGGACTTGCCGATAATATTGCCATCTTCATCCCGTTTGTCATATTCAAATACCAGCTTGTCTGTCTGTATCATATCCATGGGCTTTTTGTGCCTCCTCTAATTTAACTGTTTACTTTTTATCTTAAACTCTCTCCGGAGCCGGGTATTCTACTCCCATTGTGTCTACCGTAACTTTTTTCATCTTCTGCTCTTCCAGTGGTCTGTCACTGTAATCGGTTGCTGTCTCAGCAATTTTATTTACAATATCCATTCCTTCTGTAATCTTACCAAATGCAGCGTAAGCTCCGTCCAGATGCGGGGAATTTTTGTGCATAATGAAGAACTGGGAACCTGCTGAATCCGGATGCATTGCTCTTGCCATAGAAAGAACACCCTCTGTGTGTCTTAAATCATTTGCAAAACCATTCTGTGAGAACTCGCCTTTGATCGTGTATCCCGGACCGCCCATGCCTGTTCCATCCGGGCATCCGCCCTGGATCATGAATCCACGAATCACTCTGTGGAAGATGAGTCCGTCATAGAATCCGTTCTGAACCAGTGAAATAAAGTTGTTCACTGTGTTCGGAGCAATTTCCGGATATAATTCTGCTTTCATAATATCACCGTTTTCCATTTCAAATGTTACGATTGGGTTTGCCATGTTGTATACCTCTTTCTTCTATATTTTTATTTTAATTTTTCTCAGATTGTTGGAAATCACCCGAAAAGCGAATCTAAATTTGCAGTCATTCTGTTCCCGGTAATTTTCGAAAATCCTGAGTAATATTGTAGCGTAGGTTAGGTGTATCGTCAATATTTCCTGATACTGATATATATATTCTATATCTGAAAGCTGGATGGTCAAACACGTTGCCTAATTAATTGTAGTGTGGTGTAAGGCGTATGAGGCCTCCTTTTTCTTCGCAGCCGGTGTTCCAGAAGTCTTCAAGTTCGAAGGTGTCGCTTTCCCCATAAGTTGCTGTTTTGATGTACATTTTTCCATCTTTTTCTTCGTATCCTGTGAGCAGGAACCAATGCCAGATATAGTCTTTGTAGGCTTCGTTCTGATGGCGCAAAAGCAGGTACGGTACAGGAATGTCCTGATCTAGTTGTTCTTTAATAAATATAGCTGCTTCCTGCCATGTATGATCACCACAGAATTCTTCCATCCTGATGTAAATATCAGTGTGTTTCGCTTCATTTACATCTTGAATATATCGTCCAAGACCTTCCACGAACCAGCTAAGCTTCCGTACACCGCCAGCACGTGGTTTGAGGTAAGGTTTCATGATCTGGCTGAATGCCTTATAATCTTCTTTTGTAAGGCATTCTATATCGAATGGATAAAGTGGCTTCATCTTTTCATTCTGAAGTCCGAAATAAATGCAACTGTCGCATGCGGTCGCTGCAGCACAGCCACCCATATGCATAACCAGATTCGTGAACCAGTCCTGATTGCCTCCGTAGCACCCTTCTATTGTAAAATAATCCAGTTCTTTTTTCATATTCAGTCACTTCCTAACCAAATTTCTATATATTTTCACTTAATTTCAAAAATGCAAATGCAAAAAATATTTCTTGTATATTATATCCAACTCTGTCACTTCCTACAAGAGCGAGTCTCACAATGTCATCCCTGCCAAAACGCACAATAGCGATTCCTTTAACTTCGGATTGACTTCATTTTTCCAGAATGCTATTATTTTCCTAAGATGCCTGGAAAATGATTACCAAACGAATCTTAGCAATACGGCTAAACTACACATTTTCCACCCGGAAATGAACGAACATGGGCAAGGCAAATAGTAAGAAAGAAGGAATCACTATGAAATTAGGTTTTATCGGCACTGGAAATATGGCGTCTGCTATTATGGGCGGTATTATAAAGAATCAGATCATCCCTGCAAATGATATTATCGGAGCAGATGTCATGGAAGCTGGACGCGAGCGTGTAAAAGAGCAGTTCAAAATTCATGTAACTGCTGACAACCATGAAGTTATCAATAGTTCTGATATTGTCATTTTATCTGTAAAACCGCAGTTCTATGCAGAGGTAATTGCCGAAATCAAAGATGATGTTCGTGAAGATCAGATCATTATCACAATCGCACCAGGCAAAACTTTGGTGTGGTTAAAGGAACAGTTTGGTAAAAATGTAAAAATTGTCCGTACAATGCCAAATACTCCGGCGCTTGTGGGAGCAGGTATGACTGCCGCATGCCCGAATGAATATATGACAAAAGAAGAGATTGCTTATGTCCTCACACTTCTGGAGAGTTTCGGACGCGTTGAGATCATTCCAGAGCGCCTGATGGACACCGTCGTTTCTGTTAGCGGAAGCTCCCCGGCTTATGTATTTATGTTTATCGAAGCTATGGCTGATGCAGCCGTTTCCGGTGGTATGCCAAGAGCTCAGGCTTACCAGTTCGCTGCCCAGGCAGTTCTTGGAAGTGCGAAAATGGTTCTGGAAACCGGAAAGCATCCAGGTGAGTTAAAAGATATGGTATGTTCCCCGGCAGGAACAACTATTGAAGCTGTCCGTGTCCTGGAAGAAAAAGGCTTCCGCAGCTCCGTAATCGAAGCCATGAAAACTTGTGAAGAAATTTCCAAGAGCATGTAAAAAATTTTTTATTTTGCAAAAATGTCTTGATATTATCATAATTTTGCAATATAATTTAATCAAATTTTTATTGTATTATTAATTTTACCCAACCCAAATTTTAAGTGCAAACAGCACTTAATCAAACATTGTGGTCGCCCGGTTCCTCAATTAACTTGGCAACAACAAAAAGGAGACGCTTCAGATTCTATTATAAATCTGAAGCGTCTCCTTTTTACACAGCTATATCAGATGTGAGATGAGTCATCTATCCCAAAATTCTTATCTACCAGATAACTGTACTCGCGAAATGCTTCTTCCTGCTCAAATCCTTCGCGCAGAGATTCCCGCAATCCTTTGTAATACCAGCCAATCGTGTTCTTTTCTTTCATTCGGAAACGATTCCACAACTCTTCTCCCATGACCGGATAATCCCTGTCGATATCACGGATATTAGAAAGCTTGTCTGCCAGACCAATCATACGCACCTCATACGGTGCATATTTTAAATGCTCAATCGTATGACTCTTGCGCTCAAGCCATGTTTTTGACTTGTCTTCGCTCTCCTGAGCCACCAGAGCTGCCACACGCTCGGAAAACTCCTGCGCCAGTACTTCCCGTGTAATTCCCTGGCAATCCTCGATTGTATCATGCAAAAGCGCTGCACTGATAATCTCCTCATCAAAAGTCAGTGTTGCGACAATCTCACCCACCAATATACGGTCTTTTCGTCCCTTTTCGGAACTGCCCCTCATGTGCCTTTGTAGCAAATGCAATCGCACGAGCGACCATCTGCCCTTTCTTTTCTAATTCGTTCAAAATTTTATCCCCATATTCGCTGCCAGTCACCTGTCTTATTGATAAGTCCTATATTACAAGCGTGCTTATCAACTATTATTTAAATAATAGCATCTCGTTCTTCAAATATCAATAATTCCAGTATATAATAAATATAAATATGTATTTATAAGATGATGTTGTGGATTTTTGCCTCAACTGTAATGCATAAAAACATTTTTCCTGGAGGTCATTATGTCTGAATATACACAAAAATATGCATTTGTTACCGGCTCTTCCCGTGGCATCGGACGTGCGATCGCCCTTCGACTCGCGGCTGAGGGCTATCATATCTTCCTGAACTGTTCCCGCTCTTTTGACGCACTGGAAGAAACCAGACAAGAAATTGAAAAGATTGGCACATGTACACTGGTGCCAGGTGACATTGGAAATCCTGATACTGTGCGGAAAATCTTCCATACGATTGCCGAGACCTGTGACCATCTGGATGTACTGGTAAACAATGCCGGGATTTCCCACATCGGGCTTCTCATGGATATGACTGATGAAGACTGGGATAAGGTGCTTTCCAGTAATCTCTCCTCCGTCTTCTACTGTTGCCGCGCTGCCATTCCTCCTATGCTGTCACACGGAAGCGGAAGGATCATCAACATTTCCTCCATGTGGGGCGTAAACGGTGCATCCTGTGAAGCGGCTTACTCTGCTTCCAAAGCCGGTGTCGGCGGGCTCACTCAGGCACTTGCCAAAGAACTGGCAAGAAGTAAAATTCCAGTCAATGCTCTTGCATGTGGTGTCATCGATACCGAAATGAATAAACAATTAGACGAAATAGAGCGGGCAGAACTTGCGGAAGATATCCCTGTCGGACGCTTCGCCACCCCTGAAGAAGTTGCTGAAATGGTGTGGAAACTGATCTGCGCGCCAGAATATCTCACCGGACAAATCATCACATTTGACGGTGGATACTTATAAAGAAAAAAAGATGCACGACTGCAGAATCTTTTTCTGCGATCATGCATCTTTTTATTGATAAATTCTTATTTATGGTCTCTGACCCATTCCACCTTCCAGTGTCAGTGTCTCACCACTCATATATTTGAAGTCAGGAGATGCAAGCTGTACACACACTCTTCCGATCTCTTTCTCTGCGTCTGCATAGTGACCTGCCGGCGGCATCTTTACATTTGCCTTAAATGCGTCCGGATAAGCCTGCTCGAATTTCTCAAGCTGTGCAGTCCATGCAAGTGGGCATACGATATTGACATTGATTCCATCCGGTCCCCACTCAGTTGCTGCAACTCTTGTAAGTCCACGGATTCCTTCTTTTGCTGCCGCATATGCACACTGACCATAATTACCGAAAAGTCCCGCACCGGAAGCAAAGTTGATGACGCTTCCTTTTGTCTCTTTCAAGTATGGGTAACATGCCTGCATATAATAAAATACTGCATACAATCCTGAATACATTGCCAGATCGAACTGTTCCTGCGTATGATCTGCCAGTGTAACTCCGGATGCAGAAGCCTGTGCATTGTTGATCAGCACATCGATTCGCCCAAATGTATCGATTGCCTGTTTCACAACATTTTCAACAACTGCTTTATTGTCTGCGCCTGCAGATACGTCTGCCTGTACCGGAAGTACTTTTATTCCGTACAGTCTCTCTAATTCTTCTTTTGCATCTGTCAGTTTCTGCACATTACGTCCTGTAATAACAAGATTTGCCCCCTCTTTTGCATATGCAGTTGCGATTCCATATCCGATAGATCCACATCTGCCATCACTTAATACCGCGCGTCCCGCTCCTGTGATGATCGCTGTCTTACCTGTTAAAAATCCCATATTTTCTTCTCCTTTCAGTAAGCCTTTTCTTGTATAACGTACCATATCACATTTTTACACTCAATTCAATATTACTTTACTATTTTTCGCAATTTTCTATAAATAATACGATTGATAGTTAAAAAACAAACTTTTTTCATCAAATTGAGTTAATATTATATCAAATATAGATAATTAAACATTTCCTGCTATGTAACTAAAAAAGGTCCACCGGACCTTTTTGTCGTATGCTTGGCAACGAAAAAGGCGCCATACAGCCAATGTCATGAAGTTAACATTAGCCATATAGCGACCTTATACTTACATTTCTTATTATTTACACTTCTATTCTTACATATCTTTTTCTTCGTATTTTTTATATTCATCAAACTGCGCAAGAATTGTCTCGTCCGGTGCTTTTGTAACCATACTGACGATTACGATAAAACACAGGCTGATAACAAATCCGACTAACAAAGAATAAATACCTGTTGCATTTCCGATTGTCTGTCCATTTACAATTGGAAGATAATCCCAGATCAGCACAGTCACTGCTCCGGACACCAGTCCTGCCACAGCTCCCGGAAGATTCGTTCTGCGCCAGAAGAGGCTCATAACGACAAGCGGACCAAATGCTGCTCCAAGTCCTGCCCATGCATCAGATACCAGGTCCATGATAGAACTGTTCGGATCCCATGCGATGAAAAATGCTAATACAGCTACGCCAAATGTTGTCAGACGTGCTACGTTTAATACCTTCTTATCAGAAGCTTCCGGATTCAGAATGTTCTGGTAAATGTCTTTAGATACGGAAGAAGAACATACCAGAAGCTGTGAATCTGCAGTTGACATTACAGCTGCCAGGATTCCACAGATAAACAATCCTGCAATAAATGGAATCGGAATCTTTTCAATGAAAACCTTCTGGATCATCTCAATAAATACTGACTCTGCTGATGGTGCCCCCTCTGTTACTCCGAGAATCTCCGGATAGAGAAAAGCACGTCCGAGCAGTCCGATCGCAATCGTAAATCCAAGGGAAAGTACAACCCACACAATTGCAATTGCCGAAGATTTCTTCAGTTCTTTCTCACTGCGGATTGCCATAAAACGAATCAGGATATGTGGCATACCACAATATCCAAGTCCCCATGCCATATTAGAAATAATCTCTACCGCTGTGATCGGATGATCTCCATTATATGTAAAGCTTAAGTAATTGTCCGGATTCACTCCTGTATTTGCAAGCATGTTATGAAAATCACCACCTACAAATCCCCATGCCAGCACCGGTACTGCAAGAATTGCAATCAACATCAGTAATCCCTGGAAGAAATCTGTAGAACACACTGCAAGAAATCCTCCCATAAATGTGTAAATCAGAATAACTGCTGCACCCAGAAATAAAGCTATATGGTAATCCAATCCAAATACAGTGTTAAAAAGCTTACCTCCGCTTGCCAGCGCGGAAGCTGTATATACCAGAAAGAAAATGACGATAATAACTGAAGAAATACCAAGTAAAATCTTCTTTTCATCGTGATAACGGTTTCCGAAAAATTCCGGAAGCGTCATAGAATTTCCCGCTACAATTGTATATGCACGAAGTGGTCTTGCGATAATAAGCCAGTTAGCAATCGTTCCAAGTCCAAGTCCTACGGCGATCCATGCCTGCCCGGTTCCAAGTGCATATACAGAGCCCGGAAGTCCCATCAGCAACCAGCCGCTCATGTCAGATGCCTGTGCAGACATCGCAGCTACCGGAGCGGAAAGTCCTCGTCCTCCGAGGAAGAAATCGTCTGCCCCCTTCGTCTGTCTCATGCTCCAGATTCCAATTCCGATCATTCCCAAAAGATAGACGCCAAATGCAATTAATATAGATACTGTTGTTGTCATGTTCTCTCTCCTTTTCTATAATCAAAGAACGCTCTCACTTTCGAGAGCATTGTATTAATTATACTAAAAAATGAATATTTGTCAATATATGCTTTCTTGCCCGTTAACGTCACCTGGTAACGACCTGGTAACATTATTCATCTGTTTCATCCGTTATACATGAAACATCAGGTCTTAGCGCTTTGTCTATTTTGCATAATCTTTTTCTCTGTTTTTTATATTTTTTGGTTAATCATAATATTGTGCAGGTGCTATACTACAGTTGTAACAAATAGAACTCATAAAATTATTCAGACTTGGAGGAAAAGATAAATGAATACTTTAAAAGCTGAAAAAAGAACACTTGCCGTAAAGGCAAAAAAATTAAGAAGAGAGGGCTATGTTACCGGTAACGTATTCGGCAAAGAGATGAAAGAGTCCATTCCAGTAAAAATGGATGCTGCCGCAGTTGACCGCCTGCTTAAGACGAGCAATAAAGGAAGCCAGATCATGTTGGATATTGACGGCGAATCCCACAATGTATTGATCAAAGAGGTTGATTATAACCCATTAAAAGGCAGAGTAGATGAGGTGGATTTCCAGGCTCTTGTCAAAGATGAAGTTGTACATTCTGTTGCAGAGATTGTTCTTGTAAACCATGACAAACTTGAATCTGGTGTATTGCAGCAACAGTTAGAGGAAGTTTCTTATAAAGCACTTCCATCTGCACTTGTTGACAAAGTTGAGATTGATGTAGCAGAACTCCGTATCGGCGATACGATTAAAGTAAAAGATCTGTCACTTGCACAGGATAAAGATGTCCACTTGGTTACAGATCCTGAGACAACTGTTGTTACTGTAACTGAATCACATATTGCAATTGCTGATGACGAAGACAGTGAAGAGGCTGAGTAATCCCAGTATCGGATCATTTTCAAATTGAACATTTTGTATCTGAACAGATATCATAATTGAAATTTGTCAGACACTCATAAAAAATGAAGGCTCCTTAAGTGGGAGGCTTCATTTTTTATAAAGAGGACATAGCATTTTAAATAAACACTATGTCCTCAATTAACATTCTTATTCTATTATTCTTATTCCACTGTTACACTCTTTGCAAGGTTTCTCGGCTTATCTACGTCTAATCCCTTTGCCACGCTCACATAATATCCCATCAACTGTAATGGAATAACTGCAAGTGATGTTGCAAAATGTGGATCTGTCTTTGGAATATAAACAGTGAAATCTGCTGTATCCTCAATATTGTAATGACCAAATGTAGTCAATCCCATAAGGTACGCTCCACGGCTCTTACATTCTACCATATTGCTGACTGTCTTCTCATAGAGATCTGGCTGTGTCAGCACTCCGATTACCAATGTTCCATCTTCGATCAGAGAAATGGTTCCGTGTTTCAATTCTCCTGCTGCATATGCCTCAGAATGGATATAACTGATTTCTTTCATCTTCAGGCTTCCTTCCAGACTGATTGCATAATCAATTCCTCTTCCTACGAAAAATGCGTCTTTTGCATTAGCCTGTTTTGCTGCGAACCACTGGATTCTCTCTTTATCTGCAATAATCTTACTGATCTTATCCGGAATTGTCTGCAGCTCTTCAATATATCCTGTATACTGTTCTTCCGTAATCTGTCCACGAACCTTTGCAAACTGAATTGCAAGTGCATAAGTTGCAATCAGCTGTGTGCTGTAAGCTTTTGTTGTAGCTACAGAAATCTCCGGTCCTGCCAGTGTATAGAATACGTTGTCTGCTTCTCTTGCGATAGAAGAGCCGATCACATTTACAATACCAAGTGTCTTAATTCCCATCTCCTTAGATTCGCGGAGTGCTGCAAGGCTGTCTGCAGTCTCTCCGGACTGGCTGATGATAATGACCAGACCTTTTGGATCTAAGATTGGATTACGATAACGGAATTCGCTTGCCAGTTCCACACGTACCGGAATTCTTGCCAGGTCTTCGATGACATACTGTGCTGCCATACCTACATGATAAGCAGATCCGCATGCTACGATATAAATCTGGCTGATCTCTTTCATCTCCTCTTCGGATAATCCTACTTCCGATAAATCAATCGCTCCATTTTTCAGGACAGAATTCAAAGTGTCAGAAACTGCTTTTGGCTGCTCATGGATCTCTTTCATCATGAAATGCTCAAATCCAGCCTTTTCAGCTGCTTCTGCATCCCACTCGACCGTCTTCAACTCTTTCTGAATCTCGTCTCCGTCCAGATTGTAAAATGTAATCTCTCCTTTTCTTACGCGGGCCATCTCAAGATTTCCGATGTAATACACATTTCTTGTATATTTCAGAATAGCCGGAACATCCGATGCGATGTAAGAATTCTCACCATCTACACCAAGTATCATCGGGCTGTCTTTTCTTGCCACATAAATCTCTCCCGGATAATCCTTAAACATCATTGCCAGTGCATAAGAACCACGAATACGGATCAATGCATGATTGATTGCATCAACCGGTGTACCAAGATATTTCTTATAATAATAGTCAACTAATTTTACAGCAACTTCTGTATCTGTTGCTGAGTAAAAAGAATAACCTTTACGGATCAGCTTATCTTTCAGTTCCTGATAGTTCTCTATAATACCATTGTGAACTGCTACAACATTGCCATCATCACTGACGTGCGGATGTGCATTTGTCTCAGATGGCTCTCCATGAGTCGCCCATCTTGTATGTCCGATACCACATGTTCCAGGTACGGATTCTCCGCCATTCGTCTTCTCAGACAGAACTTTCAGACGGCCTTTTGCTTTAATTACTTCTGTCTCTTTCTCTCCATCTCTTACTGCGATTCCTGCCGAATCATATCCTCGGTACTCCAGCTTAGAAAGACCATCCAACAGAATTGGTGCTGCCTGCATATCACCTGTAAATCCTACAATTCCACACATACTATAACTCCTTTCACTGTGTCTCTTGTATATGTACACTTCAAGACTCCCTTGTGAGCCCCGATACGAAATCCGGTATCTTGAAAAACTTTTTTGCGACCGGATTTCTCTTATTTGTCATTATATAGTCAATTCTACAATCCGTGTAAGTATACCATAGAAGCTGCGCTGGCGCAAGAGATGAAGCTGATTCAAATCTATCTTTGTAATTGAGGCTCAATTGTAATTGAATTTGCTTTGCCAGAGTGTATATAATATGATGACTGTCGATGAGAGCGAGACATTTTTATATTAACATCTCCTGCTCGATTTCCATCTTATTTTCCAATATACACTGTTTCAGTACTTCTAATTTACCGGCATTCAATGCTTCTAACTTTTTCTGCTTTTTGCTGCATAGCTTAATTCCTTTTTCCTTTTCCAACGCTGCCTTATAAGAGGGAACGTCCATCTTCCATGGAATCAGATTTGGAAAAATATTCTTTTCATTATACAAAAAAATCTGTATTCAACCGTAATCCATATCTCCCCAATGATAACACTGGATTTCTTCCGGTGCTGTCTTCATTAACATTTGCAAAAAGCGAACTTCCTTTGGCGAAAAGTAGCCATGACAAAAGATATATAAAACTTTTGGATCATATTCCATGCTTTCATAATTCGCTTTATTCTCAATCACAATGATTTTTTCAACACTATTTCGTAAGCTTGGTACGGCATGCTCTAATGTCTGTGCATTAAGTACCGTTCCATAATAATTCAAGGAAGTGTCGATTTTCTTCTCTATCGCTGTGCCATTTCGATCTGTCATGCAATACTCCACGGCACCTTTCCATTCTAATGTCTGGGAATAACTTAATATTCCATGTGCTGCCAGTATCTCATCATCTGACATGCCTTCTTCATATTGCGGAGAGTATTTCAAAGCTTCGATAACTGCACCTTGATAAATGCGTTCGAAAACTTTAGATGGCGTGATATCATTTTTCTTTTCAAATACTTTGGAGCTGAACACGCGCTTCCATTCCGGTTCTTTCAGATCAGCTAACGCTTTCAGACACTTAAGGAATTCTTCGTCCTCCGCTTTGGATAACTCTTTCGTATTCCCTTTATTCAACTGTTCCAGCACATGATTACAATAAGCGAACAGACAGCTTCCGGATACATCCTCCTGCAGTTTGCACACTCTTGTTATTGCCTGTAACTGGCGTTCTCTAGGATCAATGACCCCAATTAAGTCACATAATCCAGGAATTACTTCTACCCGATAATCAATCTTCGTGATATCTGTATTCATTTCTCTCCAGTCAAAATGCAGATATTCTTCTCCGCCTAATGCTGGAATTCTTTCTAAAACTTTTGCCTGTCTGACCAGTTCATCTCTGCCACCCACTATTTTCAAAAGATCCCCATCCACCTCTGGGTGCTTCATTCCTAAGAGATTCCCTATGCGATAGTCCTTTGTATTTGTCTTATCGATTAGTAATCATTCATATTGTCGATTCCTACAATATGTACTGGATGTGCCTCCCGCAAAAGCTCCATAACAAGATTCGATCCAATAAATCCAGCAGCACCGGTTACTAAAATCACTTTATTCTCTAATGACACATTTTTAACTTTCATGATATTACCTTTCCCACACATTATGTGCATTTTTTGTCACTGTTCCATTATAGTACATATATGATATCTTTTCTATATCAAGAAGTTTCTTTTCTCTTTTTCTTAACTGTTTGGCAGATTCTGTCACATATAATAAAGCAGGTAATATAACTTCCTGCCTCGCTCAATATTCTAACGCTAAATCTTTCGTCGTATACCCGGCAACTAAAAAACTCAGAAAATCAACAAATTCCGTCTATTTTCTGAGTCAAATTTCTACAAGTACCAATCCTATTGATTCATTATATCACAGCAAAAATAAAAAACAACCAGTCCTTATAAACTAATCAAGGGGCAAATCAATATTTCTCATTCT
>OLRR01001396.1_pt1 | contig 15301 bp, 10 predicted proteins | sample 1671941 | NCBI WGS metagenome assembly OLRR01 (sample SAMEA3136628, study PRJEB25190) | human gut metagenome
ATTCCAGTCAACAAGAAATGCTTAAGAATTGTCAGCATCGACTTTCCTGCTTTCCTGTGATAGATTGGCATTCACGGCTTTGCTATAATTGCGCCGGTTTGATATAAGAGCAAAAAATTGAAGTCCTTCCCTTTCCATAAGGAGTATCAACGTGAAAACACAGAGAATACGGCACCCGTTGCTTATCCATAGGGACAATACCGCTTTTCGGTGCAGGCGTATTCTTGAAGGAAGGCGATTTTTCCATCTACAGACCAACGGATCAGAGACAGTCCGTCGAAGCCGGTTGGAGCTTCCCCGGAAATCTGGCATTGAAAGTACCAGCGAACTACGGTGGTATTTTCGGAATTCAGAAATTCCTGGATGTCCCAGCGCAAAACCTGACCGCTCCTGTGCCAGTCCCGGAACCAGCGGGCAATCATCTCCCGCCCGTAATACTCCGGCCCCCAGCTCTCAATGTATGCGGCGTCCTCTGTGAAGAGATCGGAAAGCTCTGCTTCCCGGCTGTCCAGCCAAAGGGAAAACCATTTCCGAATGATGTCTTCTCTCTGCTTCATTCCGCCAGTCCTTTCAGAAAATCGCCAATTTCTCCGGCGAGAATTTCGTGCCCTAAGTCATTGGGGTGCAGGCCGTCGGTGGTCAGCTTTGCGGCAATTTCCGGATCGTTTGCCCGGATAACGCTGGTTTCAAACAAATCCAGCAGAGGAAGGCCATAAAATGCCGCAGTATCCCGTATGACCCGAACATAATCTCTCAGCAGCCAACCGCGTTCCCCTTTGGGGATATTCTCTCCCATCCGGTGCAGGGGCGTCAGGACGACAATGATTGCGCCCGGAAACTGATTCGGCAGCCGGGAGAAAAGGAAATGACAGGCGCCGATAAAGGTGTCCGGCGTCCGGTCGGTTTCGGTGCCCATGGGAGCATCGCCATGCCCGTGATCGTTGGTTCCGCCGAACACCACAATGATGTCGGCATCGGGGTTCATTTCGGAAAACCGTCCGCAAAAATCCTGGTCAAATTTGGGCTCCCCAGAGGGAATCCGCTGCCGGGCAATTCTGGTGCCGCCGATGCCGTAATTCCGGGCTTCCGTCAGACGGTATTTCCGCTTCATCACGTCCACATAGCCCTTTTCCGGGGAAGTCGCACAGCAGCCTTCCGTGATGCTGTCCCCTAAAAAGTTGATTTTCTTTCCTGTTAGTTCCATATTCATACGCTTTCGTTATGCGCGGGGCGTGTCTATGCCCCGCGCAAAGTGTTCAACGGATGTCCCAGACGCTGCGTACCGATACGCTGTCCACGCTGCCGCGGAGAATCTTCACGGCCTTTACACCGCCGTCCATGTCAAAGTAGTTGTCGGAAAGCACCACATCGGCACCTGCCTGAATCTCCACGCTCCGGGCATACCCCTTCGCGGTGACAATGATATCGTCATCCTTGACAAAGGCGTTCAGTTCTGGATCAGCAAAGCGGAAGTGCTTGGGAGCGCAGAAGAGGACGCTCCCATCGCCTACCCCATTGCCCGCCTCATCCAGCAGTTGGTAGGAATAGTAGGTGTCATAAGTGCCGTAATTCGAGAAGTCCTGCTCCGGCAGCCAGACGGCGGACAAAGCGGGGACGGTCACATCGAAGCTGCCTTCCTCGATAACGGAAGCGTCCGGGCGGCGCAGACTCCACTTTGCCTTGCCCCGGAATTTCTGCATGGTCTCGTTGCTCACGTTCAGGTGGGCGGACTTTTTCAGGCCAAAAGGCTCGGCATTGACGTTGGTATTCTGGGAGAGAATGCCCTCCTCATGGCAGGAAATCAGCACAGGGGCAAAGAACCGCTTTTCATAGTAGTGCAGAGCCTTCCAACGGCCAAAGTAGTCGATGCTGGCCCAGCTGGCTACCGGCCAGCAGTCGTTGAGCTGCCAGACCACCGCACCCATGCAACAGCCCCGGTGCCGCCGCCAGTGCTCGACACCGTACTGCATGGCCTGTGCCTGCAGCAGCTGGGAGGCGTATACCAGCAGCTCCAGACTGCGGGGATACAGGTACATCTGGGATAGATAGAACAGGATGCGCCCGTTGGCAGAGGCGTTGCGCTGGTGCTTCTCCATCACATAGGAGAATACGTTCCGATCCTCGGGCGCGGTAAAGCTTTCGATGGTTTCCATGCAGGGGAAGGACTGGAAGCCAAATTCAGAGACATACCGGAACTGATGGTTGCGGTAGTCGGTGAAGGGGAGAAGACCGTGCCAGACCATCCAGTAGTGGACGTCGCCTCGGGTGGGATCCTGGGGATCGTCAAAGCTGCCGCCGCTGGAGGGGCTGGCGGGCCAATAGAAGGCCTGGGGATCCTCTGCTTTCAGAACCTTGGGGATGATGTACTCGTACATCTTAATATAGTCGGCCTTCTGACGCATGGAGGTGACCCACTCGCCCTGGGCCACAAACTGCTCCATTTCATTATTGCCGCACCACAGGGCGAGGGATGCGTGGTGGCGCAGACGGCGGACGTTGTCTACAAACTCGGCGGTGATGTTCTCTTCAAACGCGTCCGTCAGATTGTACACGGCGCAGGCGAACATGAAGTCCTGCCATACCAGCAATCCAAGCTCGTCACAGATGTCATAGAAGAAGTCGTCGGGATAGTAGCCGCCGCCCCAGACCCGGATGCAGTTCATGTTGGCAGCCTTTGCGTCCTCCAGCAGACGGCGGGTGCGCTCCGGGTTGACTCTGGGAAGGAGATTGTCCTCGGGGATGTAATCGGCGCCCATGGCAAAGATGTCCACGCCGTTGACGCAGTGGCTGAAGCTTTCGCCCCACTGATCCTTACGGCGGCTGACGGTCATGGTGCGAAGGCCGATGCGCCGGCTCCAAACGTCCAGCTCCTTGCCCTTGGCACACAGGGAAACGCTGAGCTGATACAGCGGCTGACCGCCGAAGCCGGCAGGCCACCAGAGCTGGGGATTTTGGACGATCAGCTCGCAGTCGGTGCCGCTGGCAGTGAGGACGGAGCCGTCGGGAGCGGTGACGGAAACGTTGACCCAGACCTCGTCATCGGTATAACGGTTCAGATTGGTATGTATGCGCAGACGAACCGTGCCGTCTTTATGGACCTGATCCACCCGAACGTCCTGAATACGGGCTTTTTCGATGCTGATGATGGAAATGTTCCGCCAGATGCCGGCGTCAGGCAGACGAGGACCCCAGTCCCAGCCGAACATGCAGTGGGCTTTGCGGATGTTAGGGAAGCCCACCATGGCATCAGAGCTGCCGTCTGCCACGGACTTTGCGTACGCTTCCTTAATATACTTAGTAGGAGAGCGGAAGGAGACGGTGATGGTGTTCTCTCCGGGATGGAGAACGGACTTAACGTCGAACTCCCAGATTCTGTGCATATTGCAGGCCTCACCGACGATCTGACCGTTGATATGGACGGCGGCGATGGTGTCCAGTCCCTCTGCCCGGAGCAAAACCTTGTCCCCGGCGAGAAGGGCATCGTCCACCTGGAAGCTGCGGAAATAGACAAAATCGTTGTCCATCAGCTTTAGGGCTTCCATTTCGTTGTCCCGGTAGAATGGATCGGGAATCCGCTCCGCGGCGAGCAGGTCGTGGTAAACCGAGCCGGGGACGGTGGCGGGGACAGCAGCAAAGGGGGTGCCCGGAATTTCCAGCGTCCATGCGCCGTTAAGGGTGCGTGTTTTCATTGGCAATACCTCCGAATACGTTTTCGAAATCGACTTGTTTACAAAATACACTATAGGACAATCATTCGTCAAAGTCAATAGCTTAATGGTGAAAATTGGGCTCAGATTAAGCACATTCCATAGTTTATCAGCGGATTGCACAAAAATTCTTGAATTTCAGAAACCCTCTTGACAAGAAAATAAAATGGTGTTAATATAGCTGTACGAAAACGTTTCAGATATACGGCCGATTGTTCAAAATGCACATGTCCTTGCATTCGCAGACAAATTCAGGCCCCGGAGGCCATTATGGTGACGATAAAGATGATTGCAAAGGAGTGCGGTTTCTCCATTGCCACTGTCAGTAAGGCGCTGAACGGCGCGCCGGATATCAGCGCAGAGACAAAAGAGACTATCCGCAAAGTGGCTTCCCAAATGGGTTATACACCAAATTCTGCCGCACGGATGCTGAAAACCAGCCGCTCGTATAATTTTGGCGTTCTTTTTGAGGATCAGGCCAACAAGGGGTTGACGCACAGCTTCTTCTCCCACATTCTCAACAGCTTCAAGCATCGCGCTGAGGAACTGGGCTACGACATTTCCTTCATCAGTGACCACATGGGCGGTCAGGAAATCAGCTATGTGGATCACGCCCGTTACCGTAACTGTGACGGAGTGGTCATCGCCTCCGTGGATTATACGGAGCACGCCGTGGTGGATCTGGCGAACAGCGGCATCCCCGTTGTGACGATTGACTGTGTGTTTGAAAATTGCGGCAGTGTCCTGTCCGATAACGTGGGCGGGATGACGGAACTGGTGAAATATGCGTATAGTATGGGACACCGGAAGATTGCGTTCGCCTATGGAGAAGATACGCCGGTGACGCGCCGCAGAATCTCCGGCTTCTGCAGAGCCTGCAAGGAACTGGGGCTTTCCTTGCCGGACGAATATTTGGTTCAGAGCATGTATCTGGATCCGGAATCCTCGGCGGCGGCAACCCGGAAGCTGATGGAGCTTCCCGATCCGCCAACGTGCATCCTCTATCCCGACGACATCGCCCACCTTGGGGGCAAAAACGAGCTTGAGAAAATGGGACTGTCCGTCCCGGACGATGTCAGCATCGTCGGGTATGACGGCATTGATTTCTGTCAGATGCTCCGCCCGAAGCTGACCACCATGCGGCAGGATGCCGAGCGGATGGGAGAGCTGGCAGCCGAGGAGCTGGCCAGAGCAGTGGAAGAGGGAAGATCCTACATCCCGGGACGCCATGTGGTTGGCGGGACCCTGCTCCCGGGCGAAACGGTGAAAAAGCTGACACCGTGATTTCATCCGGCAAAAAGGGATATCCCTTTTTGTGTCTTTCCTTTCAGGAAAGACATGATAAACCATTGTAGTTAATGGCCTTCCCCAAGAAGGTCAATAACAAAAATTAAAGGAGGAAAAACAATGAAAAAACTGATTGCCATGCTTCTGGTTCTGACGATGGTTCTGTCCTTCGCCGCCTGTGCCAAGCAGGACACTGTCACTCCCACTGTCGCTGACGTCGCCATCACCACTGCGGCTGCTGACCCCACCCCCGCGGCCGAAACCGAAGCAGCCGGTAATACCACCGACCTGCCTCGTGACGAGACCCTGTACTTTGCTGGTCAGCAGTGGGGTACCGTCAACTCCTGGAACGTCATCGGAACCAACCAGAATAACGCCATGGCCCTCGCCGCTGGTGCCGGCTACCGTACCACCATGTTCGAGACCCTGTACATGTGGAACGTAATGACCGGCGAGCTGATCGGTCTGTTGGCCGACGGCGACTACACCTGGAACGACAACATGACTGAGCTTTCTGTCAATCTGAAGGAAGCCGCCCACTGGTCTGACGGCACGCCTGTCACCGCCGCCGACGTTGTCCGCACCTGGGAAATCGGCGTTGAGATCGGCAACGGCACCGGTTCTTCCTACGGCGCTTTCATCGACAGCATCGAGGCTACCGGTGACAAGAGCCTGGTCATCCACTGCAAGCTTGATGCCAGCGGCGCGCCTGTCAACCCCCTGAAGGTTCTGGACTTCCTGGAACTGGCTCCCATTGCGCAGGCTGCCTGGATCGACAAGGTCGTTGAGCGCTGCAACGGCGACGCCACCGCTATCCTGAACGACCCCGGTGATGATGTCGTTTGGTCCGGCCCCTACACCAAGTACTACTCCGACGATCAGAAGGTCGTTCTGATCCGTGACGACAACTACTGGGGTCAGGACGCCTCCATGTGGGGTAAGCTCCCTGTTCCCAAGTACCTGGCTCACGTTATCTACGCTGATAACGCCGCTGGTGAAGTCGCTCTGAAGGCTGGCGAGGTTGACGTTTGCCAGCAGTTCATCGGCAACATTCAGAATCTGTGGCTGGAAGACGGCCTGCCCATCTCCACCTTCTATGACGAAGCTCCCTATGGTGTCTGCCTGACCATGCCTACCGCATGGTACAACATGAACATCCCCGTTATCGCTGAGAATACCGCCCTTCGTAAGGCCATTGCCATGGCTGTTGACTACGATACCATCATCGCCAACGCCATGACCAATCAGTCCCCCAGCTTCTCCGATGTTCCCCGCTCCCTGATGAACCCCACCGACGGTGAGCAGGCTCTGTACGATCACGACGCCGTTGCCGATCTGCAGTGGGCAGGCAATGACATCGAAGGCGCCAAGGCTCTGCTGGACGAAGCCGGTATCGTGGACAGCGACGGCGACGGATGGCGTGAGTGGAACGGTGAGAAGATCTCCCTGAACGCTGTTTGCCCCAACGGCTGGACTGACTGGCAGGCCTCCATGGAAGTGGTTGCCGCTGCCGGTAAGAACATTGGCGTTGAGATCACCACTCTGTATCCCGAGTACTCCATCTATCAGACCGTGTTTGTCGATCCCGACCAGACTGAGTACGCCATCTTCATGTGGTCTCCCGATGCTTCCACTCCCTCCAATCCCTGGGGCCGTGTGAACCAGTTTATGGGCAAGGACTATGTGGGTATTGCCAACAACTGGTCCGGCAACTGGGGCCAGTACGTCAATGACGAGGCTGAGGCTCTCATCAAGAAGATCCCCACCACCACTGACACTGCTGACCTGAAGGATCTGTACACCAAGCTGACCGAGATCTACCTGACCGAGGTTCCCAGCTTCTCCCTGATGTATCGTCCTTCCGTGTTCCACTGCGTCAACGAGTCTGTCTGGACCAACTTCCCCGCCGGCGATGACGGCCGGAACATTCCCCCTGCTGACTGCACCGATGGCTACGGTATTGCCGCGCTGTACGAGCTCGAGCTGGTCGGCTAACAGTTAATTCGAAGCGGCCATGCTCCTTCATGGAGCATGGCCCTTCCCGTTTTTATGCTAAGGGGGGAAAAGTAGCATGAAAGGCTACCGTAAATATTTTGGGAAAAAAATAATCTGGTTTCTTATTACTTTTGTCGTTGCAGTATTCCTCAATTTCTTTCTGCCCCGGCTGATGCCTGCCGACCCTGTCGCGGCCATCACCGGTAAAATGGCGAACGGTATGTCCGACGCCTCTGCCGTGCAGGAAATTTACGAGCGTTATGCAGAACAGTTCGGTACGAATAAGCCTATGGCGGAGCAGTTTCTGATCTTCTGCAAGAACGCCATCCACGGCGACTTTGGGCTTTCCTTCAGCCAGTATCCCAGATCCGTCAGCAACATTATTTCTAGCGCCATCATGTGGACGATCTGCCTGCAGTTGCCCGCGATCCTGGTTGGCTGGCTGCTTGGCAACCTGCTTGGCGCCCTGGCGGCGTACATCCGCAAGGGCTTTGACAAGGTTCTGCTCCCGACCTTCCTGTTTTTGGGCAACGTCCCGGCTTTCGGTATGGCAGTGATTCTTCTTGTTCTCTTCGCCGTGAAACTGAAATGGGCTCCCATTTCCGGCGGCTATGGTTTTGATATGATTCCCAATTTCAGCTGGAAGTTTATTTCCTCTGTGATTTCTCACTACCAGCTGCCCTTCTGGAGCATTGTCCTGGTTTCCATCGGCGGTCAGGCCGTGGGTATGCGCTCCATGTCTATCTATGAACTTAATGCCGACTATGTCAAGTATGCCCGGTTCCTTGGCATCAAGGATCGCAAGATCGTCGGTTATGTTTTCCGCAACGCCATGCTGCCCCAGGTCACCGGCCTGGCGCTGTCCATCGGCACCATGATCGGCGGTGCTCTGGTCGCTGAGATCATCTTCTCCTATCCCGGTCTCGGCAGCACCATGTACAGTGCCGTGACCGCGGCGGATTATCCCTTGATTTCTGCTACTACTCTGATTATCACCATTATGGTTCTGATAGTGACGTTCCTGCTGGACATCATCTACGGCTTTATCGATCCCAGAGTCAAAGCCGCCCAGTTTGACAGCTAAGGGAGGAATTAAAAATGAAGAATACACTGCGCCAGGTTTTTCATTCCCCCAAATTTGTGGTTGGTTTTGGCATTTTTGTGTTTATCCTTCTGATCATGCTGATCTATCCCATGTTCAACCCCGGAAACCCTCTGGAAATGATTGGCGTTGGCACCTTCGCATCTCCCGGTACTTACGTTTCCTTGTATGACGCTGTGGGCACCGACACCGAGACGCTGCGCCTTTCCGACGCGGACGATAACCGAATCGCGAAGGCTCTGTCCGCTGAGGACAGGGTTGCCATGGTGGAGTGGTTCACCGCTATGGGCATCGACGTGTCCGGACTGGACATTAACGACACCGACGCGTTGGTGGATTTGTGGAACGACAATTACGAGGTTACCGCCAAGCCTGCCGGCATGACCATGGCAAAGCGGAACTATTACAAGCGCCTGAATAACGCTCTGCTGGAGCTGCGCTCCGCTGACGTGCGGATTATCGCCGATGAGAATGATGAGGGCGATCTGGAAAAGGTGAATTCCATCAGCAAAACCGACTATGTCAACATCCGTGCCGTTGCCAACGTCAAGACTCTGCCGCTGGGCACCGACAACTTCGGCCGCGACGTCCTTAAAGAGCTGGTGTCCGCCTGCGGCACCTCCATCAGAATCGGCCTGATCGCCGGTGCCGTTGCCACAATCATCGGCCTGACCCTGGGCCTGCTGGCCGGTTACTTAGGCGGCTTTGCGGACGATCTGATTATGTTCATCACCAACATTTTCACCGTTATCCCCAGCTTCATCCTGCTGATTCTGATTTCCTATTCCATCGGTCAGGAACAGCGCGGCGCGGCGGTGGTCGCGTTGGTTATCGGCTTGCCAAGCTGGACCTGGACCGCTCGTTCCGTCCGTTCTCAGGTCATCAGCCTGCGCAACCGTGACCACGTCAACCTGAGCAAGCTCTCCGGACACAGTCTGGTTCGCATCGTGCTGACGGATATCCTGCCCTACATTGCTTCCTATGTCGTCATGGCTTTCATTCTTCAGGTTTCCTCCGGCATCCTCAGCGAAGCACAGCTGTCACTGCTGGGTCTTGGCCCCAAGACCACCGAGGTTCCTACGCTGGGTCTGATGATGAACTGGGCCATGCTGTATTCCGCGCATACCAACGGTTCCTGGTGGGCTTACTTCCCTGTGATTCTGACCATCACCCTCATCTCTTTCTCTTTGAATCTGATGAACACGGGTCTCGACCAGGTATTCAATCCCACCCTGAGAGACTAAGGAGGACGACGCAATGGGTAAAGTAATGCTGGAGGTCAGAAACCTCAAAACCAAATATGTGACCCGCTTCCACGAGGATGTTTACGCCGTGGACGGCGTCTCCTTCAAAATCGAGGAAGGCAAGTCCCTGGGCATCGCGGGCGAGTCCGGCTGCGGAAAATCCACGCTGGCGCTTTCCATGATGGGCTACTATTTCCCGCCTCTGCACTATATGAGCGGCGATATCGTCATCGACGGCAGAAATATCTCCGGCATGAAGCCGGATGATGTCCGTAAGAGCATCCTCGGCACGGAAATTGCCTACATTCCCCAAGCTGCCATGAACGCCCTGAACCCAACCCAGAGAATCATCCGCTTTATCGAGGATGTGGTGCGGGCACATGACCCCAAGAAAGACAAGAAGCTGATCCGGGAGTTGGCGGAAGCACGGTTTGCGGAACTGGGTCTGCCGCCCGAGGGGCTGGATAAACACGCGGTGGAGCTGTCCGGCGGTATGAAGCAGCGTACCGTCATCGCTGTGTCTACCATTCTGAACCCCAAGGTTCTGATTGCCGACGAACCTTCCTCCGCGCTGGACGTGACCTCTCAGAAGATGGTTATCAAGATGATGCGGGAGCTGATGGAAAAGGGCTATATCAAGTCCATGCTGTTCATCACCCACGAGCTGCCTCTGCTCTACAATGTGACCGATGACATCATGGTCATGTACGCCGGACAGATTGTGGAAAAGGGCACTGCGGAAGAAATGGTGTTCGATCCCGTGCATCCGTACTCCCACGGCTTGATGAGCTCCATTCTGGTTCCCGAGGAGGGCACGCGCGGACACAAGCTGACTGCGATTCCCGGTACGCCGCCCAACCTGAAAAAACCGCCTCAGGGCTGTCGTTTTGCCGAGCGGTGCAAGTACGCCCGGCCTGAGTGCCGCTACAGCGCCATCCCCGAAAAGGATCTCGGCGACGGACGTATGTACCGCTGCCTGCTGGGTCAGGATGAATTGAAGGAGGTGTACAGCCATGAGTGATTACGTTCCGAAAACGAAGGATTTCACCAACGCACCGCTTTGCCTGTCCGGCCACGGGGTAACCAAGGTATTCGGACTTGGCGAAAAGAAAACCGTGGCTGTTGACCATGTGGACTTTGACTTTCACGAGGGCGAGTTCGTCTCCATCGTCGGTGAGTCCGGCTCCGGTAAGACCACCCTGTCCAAAATGCTGCTGGGTCTGCTGAATCAGACGGAAGGGGAGATCCTGTTCCAGGGCAAGCCCCGGGACGTTTCCTCCCACAGAAAGAAAAAGGAATACTGGAGAGGCATTCAGGCCATTTTCCAGGATCCCTTCTCTTCCTTCAATACCTTCAATAAAATTGACACCGTGCTTCTCGACTGCATTAACATGCGCGGCGGCAAGCATCTCCCCAAGGAGAAGAAGATCGAAATGATGACCGAAGCCTGCTCCTTTGTAAACCTGAAGTTCGCGGAGCTGACCAATAAGTATCCCTTCGAGCTCTCCGGCGGCCAGATGCAGCGTCTGATGATCGCCCGTATTTTCCTGCTCAAGCCCAAGATTTTGCTGGCGGACGAGCCGACCTCCATGGTTGACGCCTGCTCCCGCGCCACCATTCTGGATATGCTGCTACAGCTGCGCGATGAGATCGGCATGACCGTTATCTTCATCACCCACGATATTGGCCTGGCGTATTACATTTCCGATACCGTTTATATCATGGAGCATGGCAGGTTTGTGGAATTCGGCAAGGCGGACGAGGTCATCCTCAATCCCAAGGCCGCGTATACCAAGCGCCTGATCAGCGACGTTCCCAAGATTCATGAGGAATGGGATCTGAGCACGGTAGAACTGAAATAGTATCAGCCATTACCGCAGCATTGCGGAAATCTTAGCCCTCGATGCTGCGGCAAGCTCGTATAAGGAGTATGTATTATGGAAATTAAAGCACTGGTTTCCCAAATGACTCTGGAAGAGAAGGCCGGCCTGTGCTCTGGTCTGGATTTTTGGCATACCAAATCCGTCGAGCGTCTGGGAGTTCCCTCCGTGATGGTCAGCGACGGCCCGCATGGTTTGCGCAAGCAGGATGACAAAGGGGATCACCTGGGCATGAATGACAGCATCAAGGCTGTGTGTATGCCGGCAGCCTCCGCCACGGCAGCGTCCTTCGACCGGGATCTGATCCGGAAAATGGGCGAAGCCATCGGCGACAGCTGCCAGCATGAAAAGCTCAGCGTGGTTCTGGGCCCGGCTGTCAATATCAAGCGTTCCCCTCTGTGCGGAAGAAATTTTGAGTATTTTTCTGAGGATCCCTATCTGGCGGGTGAAATGTCTGCCGCCTATATTAACGGTGTGCAGAGCCGCAATGTGGGCACCTCCATCAAGCACTTTGCCGCCAACAATCAGGAGCACCGCCGCATGAGCTCCAGCTCCAACGCCGATGAGCGGACGCTGCGGGAAATCTATTTCCCCGCCTTTGAAACATCCGTGAAAAAGGCGCAGCCGTGGACGGTGATGTGCTCCTACAACCGGATCAACGGCGTCTATGCCTCGGAGAATCCCTGGCTGCTGACCGATGTGCTTCGGAAGGAATGGGGCTTTGAGGGTTATGTGATGTCCGACTGGGGTGCGGTTTCCAACCGTGTTGCCGGCGTTGCCGCCGGGCTGGATCTGGAAATGCCTTCTTCCGGCGGTATCAATGATGCCCGGATCGTGGAAGCGGTTCGCAGCGGCAAGCTGGACGAAAAGCTGGTGGATCAGGCGGTGGAGCGGATTCTCACCATCAACTTCCGCTACCTGGAAAACGCGAAACCCGAAACTCCCTGGGATATGGAAGCCCAGCACCTTCTGAGTGCAGACATTGCTGCAGACTGTATGGTTCTGCTGAAGAATGAGGGAATTCTGCCCCTGAGTCAGGACGAGGAGGCGGCCTTTATTGGCGAGTTTGCGGTAAAGCCCCGGTTCCAGGGCGGCGGCAGCTCCCATATCAACTGCTTCAAGACCACCTCCGCGCTGGAAGCGGCGGAGGGAAAAAAGGTGACCTATGCTCGGGGCTACAGCGTTGCGGAGGACGCGGCAACCGATGAAATGATTGCCGAAGCGGCTGCCGCAGCGAAGAAAGCCAAGGTTGCCGTTGTGTTCGCGGGCTTGCCGGATGCTTATGAATCCGAGGGCTATGACCGCAGCCATATGCGTATGCCCGACTGCCAGAACAGACTGATTGAGGCTGTCGCGGAAGTGAACCCCAACACCGTGGTGGTACTCCACAACGGCTCTCCTGTAGAGATGCCCTGGATCGGCAAGGTCAAGGCGGTTCTGGAAGGCTATCTGGGCGGTCAGGCGGTTGGCCTGGCGACGGTTCGCGTGCTCTATGGCGAAGTGAATCCCTCCGGTCATCTGCCGGAGACCTTCCCCGTCAAGCTGTCCGATAACCCCTCCTACCTTTTCTACGGCGGCGAGGGCAACGAGGCGGACTACCGCGAGGGCGTGTTCGTGGGCTACCGCTATTATGATAAGAAGGAAATGGGTGTTCTGTTCCCCTTCGGTCACGGCCTGAGCTACACCACCTTTGCCTACTCGAATCTGCGCCTGAACGCGTCGGAGATCACCGACCGGGATACCCTTACCGCCACGGTTACCGTGACGAATACCGGCAGCCGCTTCGGCAAAACCGTTGTCCAGCTCTACGTAGGTGAGAAGCACAGCGAGGTGCTCCGCCCGGTGCGGGAGCTGAAGGGCTTTGATAAGATTGCTCTCCAGCCCGGGGAAAGCAAGGATGTGACCTTCACACTGGACAAGCGCGCCTTCGCCTACTGGAACGCCCAGATTCACGACTGGCACGTCAAGACAGGCGAGTTTACGATTGAAGTGGGGCAGTCCTCCCGGCACATCGACGTGAGTGCTGCCGTGAATGTTACCTCCACTGTGAGGGTCAAAAAGCACTACACCATGGACACCATTTTCATGGATCTGATGGCAGACCCCAGCGCAGCTGCCGTGATGGCGCCCATGCTGGAGGTCATTAAAAAGACGTTTTCCCCGGACAACGCCGAGAACACAGATGCGGCAAAGGAAGCCATTTCCGACGAGATGAACATGGCGATGATGCAGTATATGCCCCTTCGCGGCGCCCTGAGCTTCGGCGGCGGAATGGTGTCCCAGGAGATGCTGGATCGTCTTCTGGATCAGCTGAACAGTCTTTAATTTCATTGGGGAGGGCCTGTGTAAGGCCCTCCGGCAATCATCATCTTCCATCTGGAGGACTTTCGTCATGCAATATGGTTTTTTTGACGATAAAAGAAAAGAGTATGTAATTGAAACCCCGGCAACTCCCATGCCCTGGATCAACTATCTGGGCAGCCAGGAGTTCTTCTCCCTCATCAGCAATACCGCTGGCGGCTACTGCTTCTACCGTGACGCGAAGCTTCAGCGCATCCTGCGCTACCGCTACAATAATGTCCCGGCAGATGTGGGCGGACGGTTTTTCTACATCAAAGAGGAAGATAAAGCGCCTTGGAGCCCCACCTTCCATCCCGTGGATCGGTCGCTGGACAGTTACCGCTGCCGTCATGGTATGGGCTACACCGTTTTTGAGACGGAGAAGGACGGCCTTTACGCGGAGCTGACTTTTCTCGTACCCATCGGGGAAGATTGCGAGGTGCAGCGCGTCCGCCTGACCAACCGCTCAGCGGAAACCAAGCGCTTCCGCTTCACCGCTGCCGTAGAGTGGTGCCTGTGGAACACGGTGGATGACGCCACCAATTTCCAGCGGAACCTGAACATCGGCGAGCTGGAAGTGGAAGGCAGCGCAATTTATCACAAAACCGAATACCGGGAGCGGCGGAATCACTATGCCTATTACGGCGTGAATGCCCCCATTGCGGGCTACGACACCGACCGGGATCATTTTTTGGGAACCTTTGGGACTTTTGCAAGACCTCAGGCTATTCTGAGTGGAAAGACCGGCGATTTTGTCGCCCACGGCGGCGCGCCTATGGCGGGACTGGCGCTGGATGTAACCCTTGCACCCGGCGAAGAAAGGGGATTTGTGTTTGTCCTCGGCTATGGCAAAAATCCCAGAGACCGGAAATTCCTGACTCCCGGCGTCATCCGCAAGGATACCGCCTACCGGGTGCTGAAAAAGTTCTCCACGGATATATCCGTTGAGAATGCCCTGACGGAACTGGCGGAATATTGGGACAAGCTGCTGGGCGTCTACACCCTGGAAAGCGGCGACGAGAAGCTCAACCGTATGGTGAACATCTGGCACCAGTACCAGTGCATGGTCACCTTTAATATGAGCCGCAGTGCCAGCTACTTTGAGTCCGGTACCGGACGGGGCATGGGGTTCCGGGACAGCTGCCAGGATTTGCTGGGCTTTGTCCACATGGCGCCGGAGCGCGCCCGGGAACGCATCATCGACATTGCCTCCATCCAGTGGGCGGACGGCTCCACCTATCATCAGTACCAGCCTCTGACCAAAAAAGGAAACCTGGATATCGGAAGCGGATTTAACGATGACCCGCTGTGGCTGATTGCTGCTGTGGCCGCTTACTTAAAGGAAACTGGAGATTATTCCATTCTGGATGAAATGGTTGCTTTTGACTGCCATATGGAAAAAGCAGCTCCTCTTTTTGAGCATCTCCGCCGTTCCTTCGAATACAGCCGCACCCATCTTGGACCACACAAGCTTCCTCTCATCGGACGTGCTGACTGGAACGACTGTCTGAACCTGAACTGCTTTTCCAATGAGCCTGGTGAATCCTTCCAGACCACAGGACCATCTGAGGGACCAGTTGCAGAATCTGTATTTATTGCAGGTATGTATGTAAAATATGGAAATGAGTTTGCAGAGATCTGCAGACGTGTTGGAAAAGAGGAGGACGCTGCTATCGCGCAGAAAGCTGTTGAAGAAATGTACCAGGCAGTCCTTGACGCTGGCTGGGATGGAGAATGGTTCCTTCG